>Ga0302046_10003365_pt1 | contig 14471 bp, 15 predicted proteins | sample RVTome_11_FD_200261 | JGI IMG/M metagenome (GOLD analysis project Ga0302046, IMG submission 200261) | Soil microbial communities from uranium-contaminated site in the Upper Colorado River Basin, Wyoming, United States - RVT147D111 (version 2) ...
CGGCATGGCTCAGTCTAAGAACCTCTTGATCTTGTAGCGGACGGCTCCGACTCCATGCGCCTCGTACCACTCGTACCAGTGGATCTCGGCACGCCGCAGCTCGCCGCTAGCGATGCGGACCGTGGCCATGCCCTTGAGTTTACGCCAGCGACCCCGACCATACTGTCGGCGCAGCCAAGGGAGTTGGCGAACCGCGCTCCCGGCCGCGATGGTCTCGATTCCGGCGACTGGCCCCACGATCTCGAAATACATGTGGCCTCATCGCCTAATCGGAGTCGGCGAACGTCGGCGCTCAGCGGCCGAGAGGCGAGCAACGCGAGCCCTCGGTCCGCTGAAGCGGCTTGTTCGGCTGCTCACTCTCCCTCGATCTCTTTCAGTGTCCGGCCGGATTTGTCTTTCCAGGCGATAAGGCCGTTCGCCGACCCTCCATGTACGACCGCTGCGGCGGCGCTCGGGCTGGAGAACTCGACGTCGCGTGTGAAGACGAGGCGATCGCCTTCTGGTACCAACGTCCCGTCTTTGGCGAACGTCTCGCGAGTTGCGACAACGAAGGGCACATACTGAGAGGCAGTCGGACGCGGCGTCAGCACTGCATGCGAGCCTTTGAACACCACGAAGCCGGTCGGTGTCCGCTGTCCCATCGCGCTTACGCCCTTGATCTCGGTTCGCAAGACGTCGGTATTCGAGGGCGGCTGTTTCGACGCGACGGGGGTGAGCAGTTCGGAGCCAAGAACGGGAAGCAGCTGGCGGATCTTTTCGAGGAACTCTTCCATGTCATGGCGGTCGGCTTCTGGCAGTCGTGAGCCGCTCACCGTGCTGTTGTCGAGGGTGAAGCGACCTGCAGTCTTGGCTTCCTCGAGCAGACGCCCCTCGAGAAAGCGGATGTGAGACTTTGTCAGGTTCTCGTCTTTGCTGAGGAACGTGACCGCGGTCACCCAGAAGTCCTTGGCCTTGTGGCTCTTGAGCCGATCGCGTAGCACCTCCGCCTCCCCGACGTATGCCATCGGGTTCCCCGTCTCCGGGTCCGACCCCGTCAGGACATAGACGCCAGACTGTCCCATCTCCTCGCGGTCAAGCAGAGCCTCAAAATCGGTTCGCGGGGCCGCCACCGCCTTCCCGCTCCAATTCGAGATCTCCGCTGTCCGGAGGCGCTTCGGGTCTCCATGGGGAAGGAACAGCTTGATCGTCGCCGACGGCATCAGACCCCTCGTTTCATTTGGTCACCATGTCGTCATGCCATGCCTGCCGAACGCGCCGGCTGAGCGGCGCGCGGCACCGCGCGGCCGCGCCGGTTGTTAGGCCGGCTTGCGGGTAGCGACGTTTAAACACAGAACGGGGAAGGCATATCCATCACCGGCCCGGAATGGCTGCGCCATTTCGCCGAGGCGCGTTCGGACGTTCGCCTGTGCCTCTGGTGCTAGGCCGCGCAGGATAGGCGAAATCGCTCCCGCCATCTCCGTCAGAACCCACCAGTGCGCGTCGGAGCTCGGGAATCGCCAAGTGAGCAGCATCTCCGCCACGTCGGGCGAGGCGAATCCGGCTCGGGTCATCAGCTCATGGATACGCTTCGGGTCGCTCAGCGCGAAGATTCCCGGCGACCCAGGGACGGGAGGCGGGATGTGTCTCTCCTCCACCAAAATCCGACCGACGAGCGAGGCCCAGGGATTGCGGTCGGCGGCACCGAAGACTGAGAGGGCCAGGTTACCACCCGGCCGCATAACGCGGGACGTTTCGCCAAAGGCTGCCCCTGGATCGGCCATCAGCATGTAACCCCAGCGGCAAACCACGCCGTCGACGCATTCCGACTCGAGGGCCATCCGTTCGCCATCGAGCTCGCGAAAGTCAGCGTTGGTGACGCCGAACTCTGCTGCGCGCCGCCGGGCCGCGGCAACCATCCTTGGCGCGAAGTCGGTCACGAGGACACGGCCCGTCTCGCCCACGCGGCGTGCCGCCAAGAACCCCGTCTCTCCCAAGCCTGCGGCCAAGTCGAGGATTGTCTGTCCCGGGCGCGGGTCGAGCCGCTCGACCAACCACTCGCTCACTGGGCGGGACAACTCCCACAGGTCCTGCCGGAAACTCTCCCAGCCGGGTGCCATGGCGTCCCAAACGCTCCGGCTGCGCTCACGGGCTTCATCGAGCTTGGGTTCCATTTCGCCCCCCTCTCGAGACCGTTTCGATCTCGGCCTAACGCTCGCGTTCAGCCGCGCCGAGGGCCGAAGGCCCGAGGGAACCCGAGCGCGCAGCGCGAGGGCGTCGGCTGGAACGCGTTGTTGGACTTCATTTGCCGACTTTCAGAATCTCGGGGAAGAGCTTCTTTCTCAATCTTGCTCCTCGCCTTGTGGTCCAAGAGCTGATTAGGTCCAGGTCCTGCAGCACTCCAAGGCTTTGGTTCTGGGCGTCTTTGCGCAGATAGGTGCCCCTGCCCAGCGATCCAATGTCGTCGTGAGTAAGCCTATTGTTGTCGCGAAGGTGAGCGAGTGTGGCCAGAGTGAAGTAGTACTTCATCTCGCGGTTCTCGCCAGTGAGTGCGTTGAAGATGTTGCGAGGATGCGTGTGCTCTTTCACCAAGTACTTCACTACAGCAGGAAACAGGCTGCCCTGCCCGTCCCCCTTTGTGCCAACGATAGTGAGACACTGACCTCCCCTGGAATTACTGTAGAGGGCGGAGAGAGGTGTCTCAGCCATGGCGAGCCCGAAGAAGGCGAGTCCCCCCCGGCGGCCGGCCGCGGCCGGCAAGGAGGTCGTGCCTGATGCTCCGAGTGCCAGAGTCGTGACCAGCGGTCCCGCGCCCCTGCAGGTGGTATCCCCGGCCCCGCCGCCAGACCCCGAGGTGTCGGAGCGGGCGGCGCGGCGACGGTTCACCGCCGAGTACAAGCTCCGGGTGTTGCGCCAAGGCGACACCTGCGCCGGCACGGGGGAGTTGGGCGCGCTGCTACGGCGTGAGGGGTTGTACTCTTCGCACCTGACGACGTGGCGGCGGCAGCGAGAGCAGGGGAGCCTGGCCGCCCTGAGCCCCATGAAACGCGGCCGCCCGGCCGTGCCATCCTCCCCGCTCGCTCGTCGGGTGGCCGAGCTGGAGCGCGAGAACGGGCGGCTGACCCAGCGGCTCAAGCAAGCGGAGACGATCATCGCGGTCCAAAAAAAAGTCTCCGAGATCTTGGGGATCCCCCTGAAGCCTGGCGACGACGCCGGGAGCGGGTGCTGAGCGCCGTGGGGGATCTGGCGCCGACGGTGGGCACGCACGCTGCGTGTCGGGCGCTCGGGGTGAGCCGGGCCACGGTGTATCGCCGGCGCCGGCCCCGCCCGCCGCGGGCGCCGCGGCCCGAGCCCCCGCGCGCCCTCACCGGGGCCGAGCGCCACGCCGTCCTCGATGAGCTGCACCACCCGCGCTTCGTGGATCTCGCGCCGGCCGAGGTCTACGCCACCCTGCTGGACGACGGCCGCTACCTCTGCTCTCTCCGGACGATGTACCGCCTGCTGGCGGCCGCCCAGGAGGTCCGCGAGCGGCGCAACCAGCTGCGGCACGTGGCCCCCAAGCCCGAGTTGCTCGCCACCCGGCCCAACGAGGTGTGGTCCTGGGACATCACCAAGCTCCTGGGCCCGGCGAAGTGGACCTACTACTCCCTCTATGTGATCCTCGACATCTTCAGTCGCTACGTGGTCGGCTGGATGGTCGCGCATCAGGAGAACGCCGCCTTGGCGGAGCGGCTGATCGCGGCGACGTGCGAGAAGCAGGCAATCGGCCCCGGCCAGCTCGTGGTTCACGCCGATCGGGGCGGGAGCATGACATCCAAGCCGGTGGCCCTGCTGCTGGCCGATCTGGGCATCACCCGCACGCACAGTCGCCCCCACGTTTCCAACGACAACCCGTTCTCCGAGGCGCAGTTCAAGACGCTCAAGTATCGGCCCGACTTCCCCGACCGGTTCGGCAGCCTCGAGGCCGCCCGGGCCTTCTGCCAGCCCTTCTTCACCTGGTCCCGATATGCGGGTGATCCTATCACCCGCATGATCAGCGGTTTATGCGTGGTGATCTCCGATCACCCGCATAAGTACAACACCGAGCACCGGCATGGCGGCATCGCGCTGCTCACGCCGGCCATGGTGCACTACGGCCACGCCGAGGGCGTCCGCGCCCGGCGCGCCGAGGTCCTCGCGGCTGCCTACGCCGCTCATCCCGAGCGCTTCGTGCGCCAGCCGCCACAGCCACCGGTGCTCCCGTCCGCGGTCTGGATCAACCCGCCCGCGCCCCCCCTGATCACGCCGGTCGAGGTCGGCCAGGGGCGTCTCGGTGCCGATGGGGTCGTCCAGTGAGCCCCACAATCGGTTCAGGATCGACGCGGAGGAGGGGGGTCGCTATCTCGATATCCCCCCAATCGCGCCGTCCAACGCCCCCAGCGCGGTGCGCAGCCGTTGAGGCTCAACAGTAAATGCGGCGCGGCGGTGTCTCACAATCGTTGACAACTTCCGCCCGTAGCGACAATAGCCTGCAATCGGCGATGAAGCACGCGATGAGGCCTCTATCTCAACGCTCGTGGCGAGTTGGCCAGACCATATTGGCGTCTGCATGCTCCGGTCCGATGCAGGAGGCAAAGTGGAGACAGTCGATGGCCAGGACGGAGTGCAGCCGCCCAGCGCCCAGTAGTCGGCGTGGTGCCGGCTACTCTTCTCTGCCGCTTGCCCACGTAGCAGTGTCGGGTACCCGCTCGGTCGCACGCAGCCCGCCGCCCGCAAGACCGTGCCGCCGAAGACAGCGGCGGAAGACCGAGGGAGAGGTGTCCTCGTGCTCCTGCGAGGGCGTGAACGGTCGATAGGGCAGCCTGCACTGCGGGCCGCCGAGGAGGATATGGCATGGTGCGACAGCGTATCGCATGCGGGCTCCTCCGTTTCTGGCGGTTCCGTGGCTCCAGTGCCAGTTCCGCTCGAGGACCACGTGAGTGGGCGCTCGCTGCTGGCCCTCGTGAAGTTCACCGGCCAGCCCGGAGAGTAGCGCCTGACCGTGGCTGACCATGGAGGAGGCCGAAATGAGGATGAACCGTGGGTGGTCATCTCGCTACGCGCTGGTGTTGATCGCTCTGGTTGCGAGTGCGTTGATACTTCCGACAGGATCCGCCTCGGGGCAGGGTGCCGGCGCCGAGGTCAAGGAGGCGCCGACCCCGCCGGGGATCGACGTCTTCGATCTGAACCTCGGCCAGACGCGAGCCTTTTCGCGCAGAAAGAACTTCGAGGTGGTAGGTCACAGCTACTTCAAGGGGCCGTGGCTCACGCCGTTCGCACAGCAAAACGGCCTGGGCGCGGGGTTCAACACGCCCCGCGTGCACAAGGGGATCGCGTACCTCGGTGGGTACAACGGGCCGCCCACGCTCTTCGGGGTCCTCATCGCCAACGTCAGCGATCCGACCAACATGCAGCCCCTGAGCTTCATCCCCTGCAACCCGGGCACCCGCTGCCCGTACATCCGCCTGAACACCAGCAAGAAGATCCTGGTCGGCACGCATGATCGGAATGCCGCCAACCCGATGCAGCCGCCGGCCGGACAGCTCGTCCAGGCTGGGGTCACGCTCCACGACGTCTCCGATCCCACGAATCCCCAGCTGTTGAGCTTCTTCCTCACCGCGAACAACGGCGCCACGCACGGCTTCGAGATCGATGACCGGTTCGTGTACGCGTGCGCGAGCACGCCGCAGACCAAGCCGCCGGTGGGTCGGAACCAGGAGATCGTGATCATCGACTACAGCGATCCCCGCCATCCCGTTCTCGCCAGCACGGTCCACGTCCAGGGGCAGCGCATCGGCGAAGAGTACGAGGAGCGCGACCGGCTCAACCCGGATGGGACATCACAAGTCATCCAGTGCCACGAGATCAACCTGCATAAGGGGCGGCTCTACGTGGCGTGGCGAGATGTCGGCTTCGTCGTCGTCGACGTGAGCGACCCCTACCACCCGTCGATCATCTCGCGCCTGGACTACGTCCCGCCGTTCAACGGTGGATCATTGGGAGCCGCCCATACCTCGGCGCCGGTCATCGTCGATCCCGACGAGCACCCCACGCTGGTCGTGCACACCGACGAGATCTTCTCGTGCCCGCCCGGCTTCGGCCGGATCATCGACATCTCGGCCCTCTCCAACCCGCAGGTCATCTCCAGCTACCGACTCCCGCACGTGAGCGACAACTTCAACTTCGAGACGGGCGAGTTCGTGTGCCCGGTCGGGCAGCAGTCGATTCATCAGCCGTGGTTCGATTTCCGGTCGCCGAGTCTCTTCTACCAGACGTGGTATGACCAGGGTGTCCGAGCGTGGGACATCTCGAATCCCTACCTGCCGCGCGAGGTTGGACACTACATCTCACCGAAGTATGCCGCCCCCGGCGCCCCGCCCGATCGGCAGATCCGCGAGACGTATCAGGATCCCGACACGGGGTTGATCTACATGACCGACGGCAACGGGGGGGGGCTCACCGTGCTCCGCTGGACCGGACCGATCCCACCGCGGCCGCCGCTCCCCGGAGCACGCTGACGATGGCGTAGGCGTTGTCGACATCGCGTAAGGCCCGCCGGCGAGGGCGCAGCTCCGCTGCAGGCCCAACGCGCTCAGCGATTGAGGCGTTCGAACGGTTCATCGGCAAGGGCATGCCGGAAGCCCAAGTCATGCGGCGGAATCCCGGCCGCCGGCTGCTCTGGAAAGGCATCACCATTCGCGTCGTCGGGTCAGTGCACGGGTCCGGCTCAGGCCAGGTGGTGGTCAGACGGACAGGGCTCGATGCGACGGCGTCTAACCGAGCCGAGGAGGGCTCGTCGATGGGGATCAAAGGAAGGTCGTGGAAGCTGGTCGTTGCCATCGCCGGCTGGCTGGTGGCGCTCTCGACTACGCCGGGCTCTCGCGGGTAATATGCGGATCGAGTCCCACCCGACACAGACGTGGAGCGGGGGCCACGCGCTGCACGGTGATCGCGGATGGAATGACGGTTGGCGAGGTTGGAGGCATCATCCGGGGTCGCGCCCCTGGGGCTGGCCCGGACACGATGCGTGGCGGTGGCGCCAACCGCACCGGGACTGGCGCTGGCACGACGGCGGCCACCGCGGCTGGTGGGGTCCCCACCGCGGGCCAGTGTATGGGGCGCCCCGGTGGTTCTGGAACGGTTACGGGTGGGTCCTCGAGCCCGACGGCTGGCGCTGACCCACCCTGCACCGGGGGATACTCCGGCGCGGGGTGTCTGGCCTGAACGGGCGAAGAGCTCGGCGGCCGGAGCCCTCGAAGAGGGGGCAAGCCACTCAGACTGCCCAGCTACCCTCCTCGGTCGCCGGTTGGTCTGCAGACGGTACAAGTCTTCTCCCGCCGTCCCCCACGTCCCCCACGTCCGACATCGCGTGTTTTCCACCTCGTCGGATATAGAATCGTGATCGGCCTCGTGGTGCTGCGGTCTGCCGCCGCCCTCCTCATGGCTCAAGCGAGCGGGGCGCGGCGTGAGTGACGGAGCCGCGACGGTGCGCTGGATGCACATGGTCTGGCGGGCGGAAGGAGCGGAGACGTGACATGAGAGGAGGCGTGGCGGCCGTATGAACACTCTGATAAGAGCTATCGGCGGGGCGGCGTTCCTCGTCGGCACGATCTACCTGGCTTCGATCGGGGCCCTGACGCTACTCTGGGAACCACGCGCGCCGGGGGCGCTCGTACCCCGGGCAGGCGCCACGGAGGCTGGACACCGGCCCGACTCGTTCGCCGACGTCGTGGATGCGGTGAGACCGGCCGTGGTCAGTATCGACGCGGTGCCGAGCAGCCGCCGTCACGGCCGTGGACGGGCGCACGCCACCGGACGGGGCGAAAGTGCCGGGTCCGGACTCGTCCTGGAAGCGAATGGCTATGTCGTGACGAATGACCACCTTCTAGGGAACTCCGGTCGGATCACCGTGAGGACGGCCGACCGGCAGGAGTATGACGCCCGGGTCGTGGGAAGGGACCCACTGGCCGACCTCGCACTGCTCAAGATCGAGGCTGGCCGTCCGCTTCCCTTCGCCCGCCTCGGGGACTCCGACCGGGTCCGCGTCGGCGACTGGGTGCTGGCGGTCGGCAATCCTCTGGGTCTTGAGCAGTCCGTCACGGTGGGAATCGTCAGCGGCAAGCATCGGGTCATCGGTGAGGGACCCGACGACGACTTTATCCAGACGGACGCCCTGACCAATCCAGGCAGCTCCGGAGGGCCGCTTGTCAATGTCCACGGAGAGGTTGTGGGCATTCACAACATCGGGTTCGGCGAGGGTGGGGAGCCGACGGGGATTGGCCTGGCCATCCCCGTCAACCTCGTGAAAGCCATCGTGCCCCAGCTGAAGGCGACTGGCCGGGTGAGCCGCGGATGGTTGGGCATCAAGAGTGGGCGAGCGACGTCCCAGCCGCGCAAGAGCGTGGCGCGTCCCCCGACCGAAGGCGCGGTGGTGACGGACGTCTCGCGCAAGGGACCAGGAGCGCAGGCGGGGCTTCAGGTCGGCGACGTGATCGCGGCGGTCGAAGGCAAGGTGGTCCGGACTGAAGAGGAGCTGGCGCGGATGGTGGCCGGGCACCCCGCCCGGCGGGAGGTAGCCCTCACTGTGCTCCGCGGTGGCCAGACTCTTGCCGTGAAGGTCAAGCTCGGGGAGCTTCCCGTGCGCCAGGACCGGGGGCACGGGCATGCTCGCGCGGCTCAGGGAATCTGAACGCGACAGCCCGGACGAGTCGGCGGTTGGCACGGGAGGCGTCCGCTGTTCCCCGTCGAGCTGCGCCTGGGGCCGCTCGCCATCAACGCCAACGGCGTGATGGCGGCGACGGGTCTGGATCGGCTGGCTCCTGGCCCGTGTCCAAGCGGAGCGGAAGCGCCTGGATCGGACCTTCCTGGATAACCTGGCGCTCGCCGTCGTCATCGGAGGTCTGGCCGGGGCCCGGCTGTCCTTTGTGCTCTTCGAGGACCTGGATGCCGTCTTGCGGGACCCGTGGTCCGCCCTCAGGATCTGAGAGGGCGGGGTGGCACTGCAGGGGGGCTTCCTCAGCGGGCTTGCCGTGGGCTATTGTACTGCCGGCAGCACGGGATTGTGGCGGGACCCTATGCCGATGCGGTGGTCCCCGGCCTGCTCCTCGGTCAGGCGCTCGGCCGGTTCGGCGACTTCCTCGTCGGGGGCGAGTATGCTATCCCAACGACGGTGCCATCGGCCGTGACCTTCACCGGCTTGACTCTCCCCTATGAGGGAGGGTTTAACATCATGATAACAATCAAAGGCGGTGGCACAGAGCCCACCGCGACAGGAGGTACGTCGATGACCCGTGGGATGCAGGCGGCCAAGGCAGTGGAGAAGAGGCTGGTCGTGCTCCCGTCGTCGCCCGGTCCTTCAAAGTCGGACTGCGGCGACGGCACGTGCGGCTGCGGCTGTGGACTTCCGCTCAGCCACGACGGAAAGTGCTCTTGCGGCTGTGAGCGTGTCACGATCAGCAAGTAAGCAGGAGGGTACATCACTTTCCCGCCTCCTTACGATAGGGGAGGCTTCGCGGGGCTCGGGATTCGGCATCAAGACTCTCCGCTTCTACGAGCGCCGGGGGCTTCTCCCGCCATCGGCGCGAACTCCCGCCGGCTATCGCCTCTACACCGAGGCCGACCTGCATAGGCTGGAGTTCATCCGCGAAGCTAAGGCCTTCGGCTTGACTCTCGACAAGATTCAAGAGTTGGTGAAGGCTACCCGCGCGGAGAGCTGCACGATGGCGCGCCCGCTGCTTCTGCGGGTCTTGGACCAGCGGATTCTCGACACGTCTCATCAGATCGAGGCGCTGACTCGCCTCCGAAACAAACTGCAACGCTCTCGCCGAGCCTTGGCGCGACGACCTCCAACCGATCACCGTCTCGGCTACTGCTCCTGCTTGAGCAGCGGGACACCCGTCATCACAGGGATTCCGCAGAAGGACGGGCACATCGGCCAGGGCACCGGGGAAGCCGACGCGAGGGAACGAACTACCGCCTCAAGGAGCCGTTGAGGGAGCGACAGCGACGCCAAGCGCCTGCTGCAGTCTGGTCGAGGTGGTGTCCATCGCCCAGCGGGCCGGACGCGCCGAGCTGGATGAGGACGCCCAGCCTCCGAACTTCAGCGAGTTCGACGTCACCCTCCGGTACGGCGAGCGCGACCCCGAGGAGCTGGTCCACGCCATCCGGGAAGATCTCGAGAAAGTACCCGGTGTCGCCGTCACGTGGGCCAGTTGATTGCCCATCGGCTGGACGAGGTGCTTTCTGGCATCCGGGCCCAGGTCGCCATCAAGATCTACGGGCCAGACCTCAGCATGCTCCGCGACCTCGGGAGCCAGGTCGAGGCCATCCTGCGGGAGACCCGGGGCGTGCGAGACCTCCAGCTCGAGCAGCAGATCAACGTGCCCGAGATCCGGGTGAAGGTGGATCGCGAGCAGGCCGGGCGGCTGGGCCTCAACCCGGGCGACGTGCTGGAGACCGCCCAGATCGCCTTCAACGGCGAGGTGATCTCGCAGGTGGTGGAGGGCCAGCGCTCCTTTCCGCTGCTCTTGTGGTTCGACGAGGCCCTGCACCACCACCGGAGCGGCATGGGGAACCTCCTGATCGACGCTGCCGACAAGCGGAAGGTCCCTCTGCGGATGGTGGCGGAGGTGGCCGAGGAGCGTGCAGAATTACCGCACTCGGTTCCTCAGACATGACTCCCCGCACTGGCCCAGGAGGGACCGTACTTCATCAACCGGGAGAAGGTCCAGCGGCGGATCGCCGTGCAGGCGAATGTCCAGGGGCGGGATCTCGGGAGCATGGTCGCCGAGGCCAAGGAGGAGATCGTCAAGGGGGTGTCGTTCCCGCCCGGCTACTTCATCGAGTACGGGGGCCAGTTCGAGAGCCAGCAGGAGGCCACCCGCATCCTCACCCTCTATGGGCTCCTGGCCCTGGTCGCGACGCTCCTTTTGCTTTACAAGGCCTTCAGCTCGCTGCGATCTTCCCTCATCGTCCTGGCCAATCTGCCACTCGCCCTGATCGGCGGTATCGTGGCGATCTACCTGACCGGGAAGGTCATCAGCGTGCCCTCGCTCATCGGCTTCATCGGCGTGTTCGGGATCGCGGCCCGGAACGGGATCATCCTCGTCAGTCATTATCGCCATCTGCGCGCCGAGGGCCGCTCACGTGAGGAGGTGGTCATCGAGGGGTCCAAGGACCGGCTCGCGCCGGTGCTCATGACGGCGGCGGCCGCGGCGCTGGGCGTGCTTCCGCTGGTTCTCGGGGAGCTCGCGGGCAAGGAGCTGGAGCGGCCGATGGCACACGTCATCCTGGGGGGCTCCTGACATCCACGGTGCTGAACATGATCGTGGTGCCCACCGTGTTCGCCAAGCTGGGCTGGGAGAGCGAGGAGGCCTTCGAGCGTGAACGGCGCAGGCAGGCACCGGTGTTCCTGGGTGAGCACATTCCCGAGCCGTGGAAGAATCGCTAGGGAAGTAGTGCATGATGCGAGGACTGGCAGCGACGGGCCTCATGGTGGTGGCGATGGGGCTGGGGAGCGGGACGGCCTGGGCGTTCGAGTGCCCGGCAAGGATCGACGAGGCGCGCGCCGCCCTGCAGAAGGCGGAAGCCGCGCTCGACAAGGCCAAGGCAGCCGCGAAGGCGGCGGCGCGCGGCCCCCTGGGCAAGGCGAAGGAGATGCTCGCCCACGCGGAAGCCGAGCATAAGGGCGCCGGCGCGGACGCGAAGAAGCATGCGGAAGCCGTGCGGGAGGCGCGCACGGCTCAGGGCTATGCGGAGGAGGCGCGGCTCATCGCCGAGCGCTTCTGATGACTCTCCGTCCAGCCGATTCGGACGGGACGAGGGGACGAGTCTTCGCCGAGGCCCTTAGAATCTGGGCCACACACTTATCCCACGCGAGGTCAAGGAGGAGAAAAGCATGTGGTATCTCCGTCGGAGCTGTGGCTCGCTTCTGATTGCTCTGTTGGTCTCACTCCTGTTCGCAGGGCTCGGACTCCTCAGCTCGGTCGCGGACGCCCAGACCGGCACGGTCAAGCTGGAGTGGTTCGGCTGGTCCTTCTTCCGCTTCACGTCGCCCACCGGGAAGGTCATCTTGACCAACCCCTTCATTGCGGGCAATCAAGATGCCGCGGTCACACTGGACGAGATCACGAAGGCTGATCTCATCCTCGTACCAAACGGGCACCGGGACGAGATCGGCGACACGAGCGCCATCGCGAAGAAGACGGGCGCGAAGATCGTGTCTCCCTTCGAGCTGGGTACCTGGTTCATCAGCAAGGGAGTCCCGGAAGCGCAAGTCCTGCGCCGGAATCCCGGGAGCCGCCTGGTGTGGGAAGGGATCACGATCCGGGTGGTCGGGTCCGTACACGGGTCCGGGTCCGGGCAGGGGACGGACTCGGACGTCGCGCCCATCTACGGGGGGGCTGCGGCGGGCTTCATGATTACCTTCGAGAACAGCTGGACGGTCTACTTCCCCGGTAGCTCAGCGGCTACGCAGGACATGGCACTCTGGGGGGCCGCCTACAAGCCCGACGCGATGATCTTTCTCATGCACCCGACCGGGGAGCCGCGGGACATCGGGATGGCCGTGAAGCTGGTGATGACCGATAACCCGAACCTCAGGACGCTATTCCCCCATCACCATCGGGTGGCACCGCCAGCGGGCGCGCCGACCGTCGCCGACGTACGCGCGGTGCTGGGTTCCATGAACATCCGCATCCCCATCACCGATCCGGTCCGTAAGCAGGTGTACGAGTTCACGAAGTAGGGCCCGGTCCACCCCCGGCGACCGGGGCGTGAACGGGAACCAATACGTCCAGTAGTTGCGGGAGCGTCATGTACTTGGTCGCACGGAACGAGGTCCTGAAGAGCACGGATCACGGCAACAGCTGGAGCTCCGTCGCCCAGCCAGATCAGAATCTGTCCGCGATCGCGATGAACCCCCAGCGGTCCGCCGAGGGGTACGTGATCTCAGATCAGGGGGCCATCCATCCTCAAGACGACCGATGGTGGCGTGACGTGGCAGCGGCTTCAAGGCGGAGCCATCAGGGCTGAGATGAGAAGATGAACGCCGTGCCGAGCGGAGATCGAGCACGCGAATCTACCCTGGCCGCCCTCGTGGTCGCGGCGGTGCTGGCCGGCCCATCGGTGTGGGCGCAGCCCGCTGCCCCCACGCCCGAGGTCCATCACATCCATGGGCTGGCGGTCGATCGGCGAGACCCGGAGCTCCTCTACGTGGCGACCCACACGGGCCTGGTCCGCCTGCGGCCGGGCAAGACACCCGAGTGGGTGGGCACTCATCGCTTCGACCTGATGGGGTTCACCGCCAACCCGCGGGAGACCGGGGTGGTCTACGCGAGCGGCCACCCCGACCTCGTCTCATACCGGAAGGAGGGAGTGGGCAACCTCGGGCTGCTCCTCAGCCGGGATGGCGGACAGACCTGGCAGTCGGTGTCGCTCAGAGGGGAAGCGGACTTTCACGCCCTCACGTGGAGCCCCCGCGACGGCGGGCAGCTCTATGGCTGGAGCGTGGCGGGACAGACTGGCCTCTACCGGATCTCGACCGGCGACTGGAGCCGGGAGCGTCTGCCCGGGCGCGGGCTGTCGAACGTGCTAGCCCTCGCGGCGAGCCCCGATCCCGCGGGACCGCTTCTGGCTGGCACGCGCACGGGGCTCTTCATGAGCCGAGACGGCGGCGTCGGGTGGGCGCCGGTGACGGCGCTCCCCACCGACGTGGCCGTCACCGCGGTGACGTATCATTCTCTCGATGCCAAGATCGTATACGCCTACCTCGCCCGATCCGGCCTCGGGCTCATGCGGAGCCGCGACGGCGGGGGCACATGGGCGCCGAGGGGTCTTCTCGTCGATCCCCAGACCCCCGTGGTGGCTCTTGCCGTTGGCCCCGGTGACCAGGTGGTGGTCGCCACCACGAGCGCGGACATCCTGCGATCACGGGACGGTGGCCGCACCTGGCAACCCGTGCTCCAGCGGGGCCGGCCGCCCGGGCCTCCCCGCTGATTCCGGGTGAGATCTGGGAGCGGCCAGGTGGGCACGGCGCGCGAGGTCGAGGTGACGTTTCTGATGGCCGACATGTCCGGCTTCACCGCCCTGACCGAGACGCACGGGGACATGCATGCCGCCAATGTGGCGACGCGATACGTGGAGATCGCCGAGGAGGTTCTCGATCCCGGGGCCCGTCTGAACCTCGGAATTGACACTCACCGCGCCGCGTGGTATTCGAGGAAGCAAGCGAGGAATCGAATGAAACGAGCCGTGATGGTTCTCGTGCTCTGTGTTCTGGCTGCCGGGTTGGTAGCCTGCACGGTGCACACTGACCGCCTGTTCGGGGAGGATTCGACGGCGGCCGCCTCCCACGGCCTCGGATGCGGATTCCCCCTCACGATCATGACCCTGGCGGCCACCCTCTCGATCCTGCTGCTGTCCGGACGCCTGCCATCCCTCGCAGGTCCCCTGCGGGTTCTGGGCCGTCCGGCCTCCCT
>Ga0302046_10003366_pt1 | contig 14471 bp, 9 predicted proteins | sample RVTome_11_FD_200261 | JGI IMG/M metagenome (GOLD analysis project Ga0302046, IMG submission 200261) | Soil microbial communities from uranium-contaminated site in the Upper Colorado River Basin, Wyoming, United States - RVT147D111 (version 2) ...
CCCCGGAGCGGCTCGCTGCCCAAAGCCGAGCTCGACCAGGCCCTCGTTGCCGATAGTTTCGTGCAGTCCGACGATCCGGCCATCCAGGCCCAGGCCGCTCGGCTCGCCGCCGACCTCACCCCGCCGGAAGCGGCCCGCGCCATTACCGACTGGGTGTACGAAAACGTGCGCAAGACCCCCACGCTTTCCGTTCCGAGCGCGCGGGAGGTCCTGCAGCAAATGGCGGGGGACTGCAACGAGCACACGGTGCTCTTCACGGCGTTGGCGCGCGCGGCGAAGATACCAACCCGGGTCTGCACCGGCCTGGCGTTCAGCGCCGGCCGGTTCTACTACCACGCCTGGCCGGAGGTATGGCTAGGTGGCTGGGTCGCCGTCGATCCTACCTTCGGTCAGTACCCGGCCGATCCACTCCACGTGCGACTCCTCACCGGCGGCCTGGAGCAACAGTTCGAAGTATTGAACCTCCTCGGTCGCGGCGCCACCATCGAGATCCTGGAGGCGGAATGATCCAGCTCGTGGAGCTCAGCAAGCACTACGGGAAGCACGTTGCCGTGGATAGGCTCTCTCTGGAAGTTAAGCCAGGCGAGCTCTTCGGCTTTCTCGGCCCGAACGGCGCGGGCAAGACGACGACCATCAAGATGATCGCCGGGTTGTTGCACCCTACCGCGGGACACATCCTGCTCGCCGGCCATGACCTCCATCGCGAGCCCCAGAAAGCAAAGTCCGTTCTCGGTTTTATTCCGGACCGGCCATTCTTGTACGAGAAGCTCTCCGCCACCGAGTTCCTCCGATTTGTTGCCGGAATCTACGGCCTGAACGGGGGCCGCATGGAACGACGCATCGACGAGCTCTTGGAGCTCGTCGAGTTGCGGGAGTTCGGAGCCAATCTGATCGAAAGCTTCTCCCACGGAATGAAACAACGGCTCGTGATGGCCGCATCTTTCATCCACGATCCCAAGGTGTTGGTCGTCGACGAGCCCATGGTCGGGCTCGATCCTAAGGGCGCGCGACTGATCAAGAACATGTTCCGCGAACGGTGTAACAAGGGCGAAACCATCTTCATGTCCACCCACACGCTCGAAGTCGCACAGGCCATGTGCGATCGCATCGGAATCATCTCCAGGGGCCGCCTGATCGCCCTGGGATCGATGGATGACCTGCAACGCCAGGCGAAGAGCGAGATTCCCGCGCTGGAGCCCATCTTCCTCAAGCTCACCGGGGGCGGGAGCTTCCGAGAAATCGACGGAGACAGCGTTTGAAGTGGGAGTTCACGCCGCGCGACGTCGTCCGTCTGCTGACACCCTCCATCCTCGCCGCCCGCAACCGGCGCCGGTTCGCCCGGAGAAGCGATCTCCTCCGCGCGGCGCTCTTCGGGGGCGTTACCATCGTCTTCTCGGTGGGCATCTTTGCCGGCTTCTACCGCGTACTGGTCTACGTCGGTCGGTTCGCGGAGTTCACGGCTCCCTTGACGCACCAGATGCTGGCCACGGTCTCCGTCTTCCTCTTCACTGTGTTGCTGGCCAGCAATATCATCACCGCCTACTCCACTCAGTACGTCTCTGAAGATCTCTCGCTGCTGGCAAGTGGCCCGATTCCGCTCCCGGCGCTCTACGGCTCGCGACTCATCCTCACGCTCTTTCAATCATCCTGGATGGTGCTGGTCTTCAGTGTTCCAGTGTATCTTGCCTTCGCTCTTACCTCCTCGTCACCCATTCGTTTCTTGGTCGCGGTTGCCCTCGTCCTTCCGCCGCTCCTGGCGATTCCCGCGGCCCTTGGATCGATGGTCACCGGCGCCCTCGTTTCCGTCTTTCCGGCCCGTCGTGTTCGCGAGGCCCTCATGATGATCGGGGCACTGTTTGTGGTATTGATCGTCTTCCTGGTCCGGACGCAGCAGCCGGAACGTCTCCTGAACCCACGCTCCATCTACGATGTCGGTGAGTTCTTCTCCGCGTTTCGAACCCCCGCCTCACCCTTGCTACCGAGCACCTGGGCTACCGACATCCTGGCGGCGGCGCGTCACGCGAACTCGCCGCCCTGGTTCTTGCTTGCGCTCCTGTACAGCACTGCGGCCGCGGCCGTGGTGCTCGGGTGCTGGCAGGCACGAGCCCTTTACTGGCGAGGATTCTCACGCGCCCAGGAGGCGCTCCCCGCTCGCTTCACTGCCTTGCCGATGGTGGATCGTTTTCTCGAGGTCATGACGCGACCTTTCGAGCTGCGCTTCCGCTCGCTTCTCCTGAAGGACCTCAAGACATTCTTGCGGGATACCACGCAATGGTCTCAACTCTTCCTGCTGCTGGCCTTGGTGGTGGTGTACCTCTATAACTTCAGCGTCCTACCGTCGAACTTCACCTTTGCGACATTCTACTTGCAGAACCTCTTCTCCTTCCTCAATCTCGGCCTGGCGGGATTCGTGCTGTCCGCGGTCGCGGTTCGATTCGTTTTCACCTCGGTCTCCATCGAAGGACGAGCCTTCTGGATCATCCGCAGCTCGCCGCTTTCCTTGAACGAGTTCCTTTGGAGCAAGTTCTGGACGGCCTTGCCGCCGTTGCTCGTCCTCTCGCAAATACTGACTCTCGTTTCCAATCACTTCCTGGGTGCCTCGCGCTTCATGACCGTGCTCGCCTCGGTCTCCATTCTTTTCGTCTGCTTTGGAATCGTCGGCATGGGGGTGGGCATGGGCGCGATGTTCCCTCGCTTCCGCTTCGAGAACGTCACTCAGATCGCGGGCAGCAGCGGTGGCTTGCTCTACATGATCGCCACCAGCAGCTTCATTGCCATCGTCCTCTTCCTAGAGGCGTTGCCGGTCTACTTCTACTTGTCTGCCGAATACCGCGGAGCCTCGCTCGAACGACCTCTGCTCGTCACGATCGCGGCGCTCGTGGTCGTCGCGGCGTTGAACGTCGCCGCGGTCATCCTCCCCATCCGCTGGGGCCAAAAACGGCTCGCCGAGCTCGAGCTCTAGCTCTTCGCTTTCCTTGTGCGCCCTTAAGTCATTACACAACAATTGGATACAAGGCGGCTCTCCGTTGGGGATCGTTCACTGGGGCGGAGGGGATGACTTCCGCCGGGCACGCGGATGGTGTTGGTCGTAGACTCGCCGCAGCCGCTCGCGACTGACGTGGGTGTAGATTTGCGTCGTTCCTATGTCGGAATGTCCGAGCATGAGTTGAAGTGAGCGGAGATCGGCTCCCCGCTCGAGTAGATGCGTGGCGAAGGAGTGCCGCACGACGTGGGGCGATAGACGCCGTCCAATTCCAACCTTCGTGCCGCAGCTTCGAAGAATCTGCCAGAAGCGCTGCCGGGTCATTCGCGTTCCCAGTCTATTCGGGAAAAGCCATGGACCGGACTTCGACGAGATCTGAGGTCTTCCTTTTTTCAAATAGCGCAGGATCCAGCGCGCCGCGGAGCGCCCAAGGGGCACGATGCGCTCCTTTCTTCCCTTCCCTCGACACCGAATATAACCCGCGTCCAAGTACAAGTCGTCGAGACGAAGCGAGACCAGCTCAGTGACCCGGAGCCCGGTCGCATAGAGTGTTTCCAGCATCGTGCGGTCTCTTAGTCCCGCCGGAGTCTTGGTGTCGGGAGCATCGAGAAGCTGGTCCACCTCCGCGAGCGACAGGTAGTGGGGCAGATGGCGGGGAAGCCGCGCCGATTCGATCTGCTCGGTTGGGTCGAGCTCGACCCACCGCTCCGCCGTCGCAAAACGATAGAGCCCCTTCGTCGCCGACAACGTTCTGGCGATGGATCGGTGGGAGAGTCCCCGGCGATGTAGCTGGCGGAGGAAATCGCGGATGTCGGCGGCCGTCAGCTCTTGCAGTTTCTTCCGCTCGCTCGCGGCAAAGCGCTCGAGCTTCTCGAGGTCCCGCCGGTAAGCCATCAGCGTGTTCTCGGACAGCCCCTTTTCGACTTCCAGATACTCGAGGAAGGAGTTCTTCAAAATCGGACCGTCGCTCCGAAGTAAGACCCCTTGAGGCGGTAGACCTCGCGATCCCCCTGGTCGATGCGCGCGTAGCGATGCTGGTAACCAAAGGAAACGGCAAAATTTTGATTGAAGTTGTACGACGCCACACCATCCAAGTTGGTAAGCACTCCGGAGCCATCTTTCTTCATGCCACTCGCCTCGCCGGTCACGGCGAAGTTCGGCGTGAGGTAGATCCGGAGCTTCAGTCCAAGAGTCAGCAGCGCGAGCTCCCGCTGCCCTAGGTCGATGCGGCTCCCGTCCGAACCGAGAAGCCGCGTGTCGGTGCGGAATCGCGTGTAGTCACCCACCATCGAGAATACGAAGTACTCGGAGCCATACAAATCCCCTTCGGCCCCGATCGTCATGTATTCCAGAGTCTGGGCGGTGTCGACACTCGTCAACGCCGGAATAGTCGTGCCGTCCATGGTCACGTCGCGACGAATCGTCGCTGTCGCAGCGTACTCGCGTTTCAAGTAAGAGCCGCGCGCCTTCAACCAGGACACAATCCGCACCGCACCCATGAACTGATGGATCCGCTCGTCGGGTATCCCGAGGTCCTCGCTCAGAGAAACATTCGTCGAATCAGGTCCCACTTCCAGCTCGGTGACCAGCTTCGCGTCCCAATTCCGATACTCGAACTCGACTCGATAAGACTCGCCTGCGCCGCTGATCACCCCCCGCTGCTGGGCACGCGCGGGCACCAGGAACAGCAGAAGAAACATCAGGCAGAGCCCCGTCCGGGCTACCTTCATGACACCTCCGTTTCCTTCCTCGGGCCCATCAAGGCCCGCAACGCCTGATCCATTTCTCGAACTCGCAGAGCTTTGCACGCCAAGAACAAGACCACCAGCGCCAATCCGATCGCGGCGGCGACTTGTGTCAATTGGGCTAGCGTCGTTTGGTGGCCCAGCCAGCGATCGAGCCCCTGACTGGTAGCGAAAGCCGCTGCTCCCATCACCAACGAGGCAGCCGCCATCTTTACCAGCATCAACAGCGCCGCCCCCCCTCCTAACCCGGTCAGCCGACTCTTCCTACGTAACAAGCTCCAGAGAACCCCGAGCGACACGGTCATCGTACACGACGTCGCGAGGGCCAGCCCCCGATGGTCCATACCGAGCACCACGATGAAAAACCAATTGAGCGCGGCATTGCTGATCATGCTGAGAATGCTGACCAGCAAGGGAGCGCGAATGTCTTGCAGCGCGTAGAACCCGTCGGTCACGATCTTGACCGCCGCGTAGCTCGTCAGCCCGATTGCGTAGAAGACCAATGCCGCCGCCACCTGCAGGGTGTCCTCGGGCTGAAAGCGCCCGCGCTCGTAGATCAGCCGGACGACCGGCTCCGCCAACACGACCAGTCCCACCGATGCGGGAACGCTGAAAAACAATACCAACCGCATCGCGTAGGAGAACGTCTCTCGGAATCCGGTTAGGTCGCCGCGCGCGACCGCGCGGCTCAGCGCCGGCAGCGCTGCTACCGAGACCGCCACGCCAACGAGCCCGATCGGTAGATGCAGCAGACGAAAGCTCTGACTGATCCACGACATCCAGCCCGAGCCCAGCGACGCGAAGATCGAGTTGATGAATACGTTGACCTGGACGGTTGCCGCGACCAGGGCACCGGGTCCGAACATACGGATGACTTTGATGAAACCGGGGTCGCGGAAACTGAGCACGTGCTGGTAGCGGTATTTCTCTTTGCGGAGCGCCGGAACCTGCCATAAGAGCTGGAGCGCTCCACCGGCCAGAACGCCCACCGCCATCCCCACCGTCGGATGCTGCCCCAGGCTGGGGGCGACGAAGTAACCGGCGATGCCAACGCCGATCGAGCCCAGATTGAAGAACATCGAGGAAAGCGCGGGAACGAAGAACCGACCCCGCGCGTTCAGAAAACCCATGGCCACTGCCGCGAGGCTCACCAAAAGGAGAAACGGGAACATGACCTGGGTCAGAAAAACGGTGAGCTCCCGCTTGCTCGCGAAACCGAAGGCCTCATCGGGAGGCAGGGCCAGGTCGAACCCCTCGCCGGGCAGCATGAGATTAGCAATCTCTTCGGAGAAAAAGATTCCCACCAGAGTCGCGAGGCCCACGACGACCAACACGGCGTTCACGACCAGATTGGAGAGACGAACACCGGCCTGCTCGCCTTGCTTCTCTCCCACGTCGGTGAAGGTCGAGACGAAAGCCTTGCTGAGCGCGCCCTCGGCAAACATGTCCCGTAGGAGATTCGGGATGCGGAAAGCCGCGTAAAAGGCATCCAGCCCTCCGCCCGTTCGGAAGAAATAGGCGAGAACCATCTCCCGAACCAGGCCGAGCAGACGAGACGCCATCACCGCGAGGCTCACCTTGCCCGCCGAGCGGGTGAGCTGCTCGGTGCCTCGGTCGGTGGGAGACGAGGTCCGAGATCCGACTTCGGCTGAAGAAGGAGAGGGATGGCCTGGTCTTGCGCGGACTTTCTTCTCAGTTGGAGAAGATGACATCAAGCTGGAACATTATAGTGTTCGCGCCTCGTAATGCGCAACAATGGCCTCGCCTCGAGAGAGCCGCGTTCGTGATATCTTGTCTCTGCGTCCTGCTCTTGGCGACCATGATCTGGCTTGTCTTTGGCGTCGGCGTCATTCTTGCGGTCACTCTCGTGTACCGCGGCCACGGTTATTGGGCCGGGGTCATGGCCGGGCTCGCTGTCGTCCTCGCGGCTTGGTGCTCGGGCTTCACGTCAACAGGCCTGACGTTGCTCGGCGCACCTCTGGCCGCGCTGGCGGTGATTTTCGGGTTGCCCACGCTGCGCCGTCGGCTCGTCACGCGCCCCCTGATGCCCGCCTTTGCATCCGCCCTACCACGGATGGGAGATACCGAGCGCGTCGCGCTCGAAGCCGGGACGGTTTGGTGGGACGGCGACCTCTTCTCGGGCGACCCCGATTGGAAAAAACTTCTGGCCTTCGAAAAGCCCGGGCTCTCCGACCGCGAGCAGGCGTTTCTCGATGGACCGGTCGAGGAGCTCTGCGGGATCCTCGACGATTGGGAGATCGTGCAGGCTCGGCGCCTCCCCAGGGAGGCCTGGGACTTGATGAGGAAGCATCGGTTCTTCGGAATGATCATTCCCGAAGCGCACGGGGGGCTCGGCTTCTCCGCCCGCGCGCACTCGGCGGTCGTGATCAAGGTCTCGAGTCGCAGCGTTGCCGCGGCCGTGACCGTCATGGTGCCCAACTCCTTGGGCCCCGCCGAGCTGTTGTTGCACTACGGCACGGACGAGCAAAAGAACTACTACCTGCCACGGCTCGCTTCGGGTGAGGAGATCCCTTGCTTTGCGCTGACCGGCCCCGAGTCGGGTAGCGACGCCGCCGCCACCCAGAGCGTGGGCATCGTCTGCCGCGGCGAGTTCCAAGGCAAAGACGTGCTGGGCATGCGCCTGTCTTGGAACAAGCGCTACATCACGCTCGGGCCGGTGTCCACCGTCATCGGTCTGGCCTTCCGTCTGAAGGACCCCGACGGCCTGCTGGGTGGAGCCAAAGATCTTGGGATCACGTGCGCCCTCATTCCCTCCGGCTTGCCGGGCATTCGGATCGGTGATCGTCACGATCCCATGGGAGTCCCCTTCCAGAACGGCCCGAACTACGGCCGCGACGTGTTCGTTCCGCTCGACTTCATCATTGGTGGTCGGGCCATGGCGGGCAAAGGCTGGCGCATGTTGATGGAGAGCCTGGCGGCCGGAAGAGGCATTTCCCTGCCGTCTCTTTCCGTCGGTGCCGCGGAGATGGCAACGAGACTGGTCAGCGCCTATGCCACCGTCCGCGAGCAGTTCGACACGCCGATCGGTCGCTTCGAGGGAATCGAGGAACCGCTCGCGCGAATCGGCGGTCTTACCTATCTGATGAACGCGGCTCGCGAGCTGACCCTGGGAGCCATCGATCGGGGAGAAAAGCCCGCGGTGATCACGGCTATCGTCAAAGCCTATTTGACCGAGGCGATGCGCGACGTCGTGAACGATGCGATGGACATACGGGCGGGAGCGGCGATCAGCAGAGGCCCTCGTAACATCCTGGAGCCGATCTTCAAATCGGTTCCCATCGCCATCACCGTCGAGGGCGCCAACATACTCACGCGCTCGATGATTGTCTACGGTCAGGGAGCCATTCGTTGCCACCCGTTCGTTCGAGAGGAGATGCAGGCCGTCGCCGAGGGAGATCTGGCGCGTTTCGATCGCGCCTTCTTCAAGCACCTCGACTTCGCGTGCACGAACGCGACTCGTGCATTGCTGCGCGCACTCACCGCTGGGAAGCTAACCCGCACGCCCGGCGAAGGCCGAATCAAGACCTATTTCCAGCGGCTGAGCCGAATGAGCAGCGCCTTTGCCATCGTTTCCGACGTGGCGATGGCGACCCTGGGAGGCCGTCTCAAGCGCCGGGAGAAGATCAGCGCGCGACTAGCCGATGTTTTGGCGTGGATGTATCTCGCCTCGGCCGCCCTCAAGCAGTACGTCGATCAGAACCGGCCCAAGCGAGAGCTCCCTTTCGTCTCTTGGTCGTGTGAGCACGCCTTGTTCGAGATCCAAAGCGCCCTTCTTGGAATCCTCGACAACCTTCCTGGCCGTCCCGCGGCCTGGTTCCTGCGGGTCCTCATCTTCCCGCTCGGTCCGCGCCGCCGCCCACCCAGTGATCGCCTCGGAAGCGAAGTCGCGCGGCAACTGCTCGAGGACCGCGACGCACGTCTCGAGCTCACGAAGCACATCTACCAGCCCCGTCCTCATGAGCCGGGGTTGGGAAAACTGGAAGCCGCTTTGGAGAAGGCGGTCGCGGCCCACGCCGTCGAGACCAAGATTCGCGACGCCGTCCGTTCCGGAATCCTCGATCGGGCTCCAGGTGACGAGCTCCTCGAGTTGGCTCTCCAGGCTCGCATCATTACCGACCACGAACGCCAGATCGTGCTCGATGCGGACGAGGCCCGCGCCGAGGTCATACAGGTCGACGCGTTCGACGCTCAGACCTTTCTCGCGCTTCGTTGAGCCCAAGTACCATGGCCCCGGCGCAAGCGAAGCACCACCCTTCGAAATCCAGTACTCACGACGAAGCGATCACCGCGTGAAAGAGATCCATGACCAAGCGTGGATACATTCCCAGCAATACGGAAACCGCGGCAACGACCAGAAGCGGTACGGTCATGGTCCAACGTGGGTCCGACACATCTTTGCTCTCGAGAGCCGGACTCAGCGGTCCGAAGAAGATTTGCCGGGCTGCACCAAACGAGTAGGCCACCGTCAGCAAGATCGCAACGACGCCTCCGATCGCGATCAGCAAGTCGAAGCCCCCGTCGAGAACCCCACGCTCGAAAATCCCGGTAAACATGAGCCATTCCGCGGTGAAGCTGCTGAACGGGGGAAAGCCCGAGAGCATCATGCAACCGATGAGCCAGAGCGTTGCCGTCACCGGCATCTTGCGCGCCAGGCCACCCATCTCGCGCATGTCCCGAATGCCGGTCGTGTAGACCACGATTCCCGCCGTCGAGAAGAAGATCGTCTTCCCCATGATGTGGCTCAGGAAGAAGAACATGCCCCCTTCCACGCTCACCACGGTCAGCGCGCCAAGCCCGAGTACCGAGTAGGCGATCTGGCTGATCGTCGAGCAAGCCGCCAGGCGCTTGATGTCCGTTTGGGCCATGGTGAGCAACGATCCATACACCATCGTCACCAGGGCCAAGACCATGAGCGGTCCGCCGAACGGTTGGAGATCTCCTCCCAGGGGTATGAAGAGAACGCGGATGATGATGTAGAGCGCCAAGTTGGCGTAGACCGCCAGCAGGCCGGCAATGCACGTCGGGTGCTCCGCGTGAACCCATGGCATCCAAACGTGGAACGGCACGATGGCGAGCTTCATCAGCAATCCGATCAGAAAAAGGACGATGGTAAGGTTGACCAAAGGATTGCCGGCCATCCGCGCGAGCTGCGAAATCTCGAAGCTTCCCAACTGCACGTAGACCGCCACCGACGCGGCGAGGAAGAATAGGGCACCGATGATTCCCCAGGATAGGCTGATGAACGCCACACGAATTCGCTCCACGTAGCCGAAGTACGCCATCAGGAAGAACAGAGTGATGGTCAGGACCTCCAAAAAGAAATAGAGAGAAACTAGGTTACTGCTGAGAATGACACCGATGAAGCCCACCGGAAAGAACGGGAACAGGTAGAAGAATCGCGCGTAGTATCCTCTTTGCACGCTCTCGCTTTCCGCATGATAGAGCAGCTCGACGCGATGCTCGACGTAGCGAATGGAGTAGAAGGCGAGCGCCGTGCACAGAAGGATGACAACTCCCAGCGTCGGGAGACTCAATCCATCGGCCAGCAAGCCGAGACGGACGTCGGGAGCAATGATGAGGTACTCCTCGTAGATCACCCTCCCCGCATAGACCTGGGCACCCGCCACGAGGACCAGCCCGCTCGCGTAGAGGAGACTCGAGGCCGCCACCCATCCAGCCAGGTGACTGAGCCGCTTCCGGGTCACGAAGATGAATGCCGCCGCGCCAATAGGAGTCAACAAGATCTGCAGAAGCAGTGTGGCCGTCATCAGTTCCCGCTCGTCCCTGCCATAAAGAAGGTCAGGAACAGTATGAAAAGAACGAGGACGTAGGAGACGTTGTAGAAAAGCTCCTCCTTCTCCGTACGTAACCGGCGCGTCGTTTGTTGTAGCTTGTCGGTCAGCATGAAGGGGAGCTCGCGGTGGACCAGCCGATCCCATCCGTCCTCGATGCTCGCCACCGCCGCGGCGACACGCATCGTTCCTTGGACGAAGACGCGCCGATAGAAGGCGTCCATGAACCATCGTTTCCAGAAAAATGTGTAAAGAGCCTGCAGAACAGAGTGCCTTTCCAACAACGTAGCGGGGGCTACCCGACGAGCGATAAACAAGTAGTACGCAGGAAGAGCCCCAATAACCAAAACCAGGATGGAGAGAAGCGGCACGACTCCGTGAGAGGAAGCCCCACCCTCCTCGGCAGCGAGAGCCCCGGAAACGCTCGGCAAGCTCGCCGCAAATCCGTCGTGGAGCACATGTTCCACCGTGGGACCGAAGAGACCCGCGCCGACGATGACAACGGCGAGGACACCGGCAGAAGCCCGCATCGACAGCTCGCCGTCGTTCAAATGTCCGCTCTCCTCCTTTACACGCAGGAGGTGCTCGCTCTCCTGGCCGAAAAACACGACACCTAGGAAGCGCACGGTATAGAAGGCGGTCATCCCCGCTGTCACGAGTGCCAGAAGGAACAGCGGTAGGCTCGCTTCCAGCGTGGCCAATAACACCGCGTCCTTGCTCCAGAAACCCGGGAAGGGCCAAAGACCGATGAGAGACAGGGACGCCACCAGCGTGAAACCCCATGTCAAGGGCAAGTACTTCCTGGCCGCCCCCATGTCATGAATGTAGATGGAGTGGACGGCGTGAATGATGGTTCCCGCGCATAGAAAGAGGCAGGCCTTGAAGAGGGCATGGCTTACCAGATGGAAGATCGAGGACGTGTACCCGTCGATGAGAAGGCCAGGCGTGAAACCTGCCACTCCCATTCCCAGCATCATGTAGCCAATCTGGCTGACCGTGGAGTAGGCCAATACCTTCTTGAGCTCGAGCGCAACCATTCCCTGCGTGGCTGCCACAAACGCGGTGAAGGCGCCTACCCAGGCAGTCAAATAGAAAAACCACGACGCCTGTTCCGCTCCGGCCACCCAATAGGCGTAATAGAAAAGCGGGACGAGCCGCGCCACCAGGTACACGCCACTCTTCACCATCGTTGCCGCGTGGATGAGCGCGGACACCGGCCCGGGGCCCGCCATCGCCTCCGGGAGCCACTCGTGAAGTGGGAACTGTGCCGATTTGCCAACGGGACCGGCCAAGAGAAGGACGCTCACGAGAATCAGCATGCCGGGCGCGGCGGCCATCTCGGGAATCCAGACCGGAGCCGTCCGATAGAGCTCGAGCAGATTCAAGCTCCCGGAGTAGAAATACAGGATCAGAATCCCACCCAGCATGAGCATGTCTCCGGCACCCGTCACCACCAGAGCCTTGAGGCCCGCCTGAGAAGGGCTCACGAAAGCGTTGGGCGTCGGCCCCCCGATCCAATACTCGCGCTGGTCCTGGTAATAGAAACCGATGAGGCCATAGCTGCACACGCCCACGAGCTTCCATCCGACGAAGAGGAACAATAGATTGTTGGAGAGAACCAGGAGGACCATGCTGCCGATGAATCCGTTCATCCACATCCAAAACCGTGTTTGCCCGGGGTCACCTCTCATGTAGCCGGTGCAGTAGACCATGATGACGAAGCTCACGACCGCCACCACGTTCACCAAAACGATACTCAGAGGATCGATCAACACGCCGAAACCGATCTCGATCGGAGCACGCAGCCAGACGAGATGGCTCTCGATCGGCAGCCGCTCGGCTCGAAACAAGAGAGGGAGCAGGCTCAGTGCCGCCGCTGCAGAAACGAACGAGAACGTCACCGCTCCGAGGTCTCGCGCCTTGGCGTGGATACGGGACAAGAGGGGTGTCAGCGCCGCGCCGACCAGCGGAGAGAAAACGGCAATCCAAGCCGCGGCAATCGTCACTCGCTCACCAACCCAAGCCCAACAATCCGGCTCGGCTCCCCGCGCCCGCCAATCCGGCTGGGACGGCGTGTTCGAGAAAACCGTGAACGATCGCACCGTTGAAGAGCCCGACCAAGACAATCGCGGCGGCCAGGGTCAACATGGGAGCCAGCATGGTCCAGGGCGCTTCGTTTCGTACCGGCATGCTCGGCGCTTCGTCGGGCGCTTCCTTGGGCAGGTACATGTATCGGATGACATTTCCGAAATACGCGAGCGCCAAGGCACTGCTGAACAGGATGACCCCGACGAAGAACCATTGACCCGCTTCGACCGCCCCCATGATCAAGTAGAGCTTGCTGAAGAAACCGCAGAACGGCGGGATGCCAATCATGGACAGAGCCGCGATCGCGAAGATGCCCGCGGTCCACGGCATCTTGACGGAGAGGTTCCGAAGGTCCTTGATCTCTCTCAGACTGGTTCGGTAAACGATGGCTCCCGCCACCAGAAACAAGCATCCCTTCATGAGGGCGTGGTTCACCAAGTGGAGGAGCCCGCCGGTGAGTCCCGCCGCGTTCGCCAGACCGATGCCGAGAACGATGTAGCCAATCTGGGCCACCGATGAGTACGCGAGCATGCGCTTGAGATCCGATTGAGCGATCGCCATGACCGAGCCCAGAATCATGGCGATGACACCCATCCAGCTCAGCAGCGTCGTGACCGGAATCATCTCCACCGAGAAGCGCGGCTCGAATACGAAGTACATCACGCGAACCAGGACGTAAGCCGCCACCTTCGTCGTCGTGGCCGCGATCAAGGCGCTCACCGCCGAAGGGGCGTCCGAGTACGCGCCCGGAAGCCAGGCGTGCATCGGAAAGAGCGCCATCTTGATCGAGATGCCAATGACGAAGAAGGCGAACGCGACCAAAACCGCACCCGACCCGTAGAGACCGGGCAGGATGTTGGCGAGGTCCGCCATATTCAGCGTTCCGGTGACGCTATACAGATAGCCGACGGAGAGGAGGTAGAAGGCCGCACCCACGGTTCCCAAGATAACGTATCGGAAGGCAGAGACGACGGCTTGCCCGCCTCCAATCGAGATGAGCGCGTAGCTCGTGAGGGAACTGATCTCGAGGAAGACGTACAGGTTGAACATGTCCGCGGTGGCCGCCATGCCGGTCAACCCCGCAACCAGCAGCAAATACACGGTATATAGAGAAACTTCCCTCTCCGGTATCTCCTTCAGGACACTCTGCTTCGAATAGATCCCCACCGCGAGCGTGACGAAGTTCAATAGCAGAAGCATGAGAGCCCCAAGATGATCGACGCGGAACTCGATCCCCCACGGCGGCTCCCACCCACCCATGAAGTATTGGACCGGACCATTGGCCAGCACGTCCCGGGCGACCACGACGGAGGCCCCGAGAGAAATGGTCAGTGCGGCCAAGACTAACGGAAACACCGCTCTCCTCCACCACCAGCCCACGACGGGCAAGGCAAACGACGTGAGCAGCGGCGCGGCGATGATCAGAATGGGGAACGGAGACTGGTGGATATTCATTCGGCGTTGCGTGACGCGCGCAATCGGTCGATCAATACGTCTTCCTCGAGCGTCCCGTACCTCCGGTGAATGCGAAGGAGAAGAGCCAAGGCCACCCCCGTGGTAGCCACCCCCACCACGATGGCGGTCAGCATGAGAACGTGCGGCAATGGATTGACGTACTGATGGGCCTCTATCACCGCGGGACCTCCATGGCCGCCGAGGACGATGGGTATCGTGGCACCGCGTTTCGCCCCGAGAGAAACCACGAACAAGATGATGGACCATTGGAAGATGTTCATGCCGACGAGTTTCTTTACCAGGTTCGACTTTCCGGTCATGGCGTGCAAACCGATCATCATGAGCACGATGTAGGTGACGCCGTTGAAATGGCTGATCAAGAAATCG
>Ga0302046_10003367_pt1 | contig 14470 bp, 11 predicted proteins | sample RVTome_11_FD_200261 | JGI IMG/M metagenome (GOLD analysis project Ga0302046, IMG submission 200261) | Soil microbial communities from uranium-contaminated site in the Upper Colorado River Basin, Wyoming, United States - RVT147D111 (version 2) ...
CGGCCCGCGCGCAGGCGCCCGCGGACTTCGCGCCCTCCCGCCGCGACCTGGGCGAGCTGATCGTGCTCGAGGTGGGCGGGAGCTACGAGGAGATGGGCCGCCAGCAGGCGGAGCTGCTGGGCGACGACCTGCGCCGCGTCTACGACGTGCAGCGCGGCGACCACGAGCGCGGGGTGGCGCGTGGCGGCCTCGGCAACCGCCTGCTCGACGCCATCGGCATCCCGCTGTGGAGCGCCGTGGGCGGCACCTTCGAGGACAGCCACTTCCACCAGGAGCTCGGCGGCATGGCGGCGGGGCTCGGGATCCCGCGCCGCGATCTCCTGCGCGCGCTGCTCTCGCTCGGCGGCGGCTCCACCGTGTTCGCGGCCACGCGCAGCGCCACGGCCGACGGCCAGGCCCTGATCGGCCGCAACGTGGACTGGGACGACGCGCTCGGTGCCCGCCGGCCGCTGGTCGTGCACCTGCGCCCGACCAACGGCGACCTCGAGCACGTGTGGGCCGGCTGGCCGCTGGTGGGGCTCCCGACCGTGGGCGTGAACCAGGCCGGCTTCGCGCTCTCGTTCAACTACTTCGAGACGGACCCCCAGGTGGGCATGATGCTGCCCCAGTGGCCCCACCGCCGGGCGCTCCAGGTGGCGCGCAGCGTCGAGGACGGCATCCGCATCTTCCTGGAAGCGCGCGAGCGCGGCATCTCCACCTTCATGGTGATGGCCGACGCGGCGGGCGACCTCGCCATGGTGGAGTGCTCGCCGAAGCGCTGCGCCGTGTTCCGGCCCGAGGGCGACTGGTTCGGCCAGGCGAACCACGCGCGCACGGCCGAGATGATCCCCTTCGACCGCTACCGCTCCCCGGACTCCTTCGACCGCCGCGCCGGGATCGAGCGCGCCGTCGAGCGGCGCCTGCCGGGGCTCGGGCCCGAGGCCGCCGCGGAGGTGCTGCGCGACCGCACGACCCACCCATGGCCCAACGCCTCCAACGTGGCGAACCTCGCGGTGCTCAACGCCGCCGTGGTACACCCGGCGTCGCGCACGCTCTGGCACTCGACGACCATGCAGCCGCTGGCGCCCTTCGGCGAGTACGTGGGCTTCCGCCTGGGCGAGGGCGCGCCGGCGGCGGCCCCGCTGCCCGCCTCGCCTTGGCTCGCGAGCGAGGCCGCGGCGCGCGAGCGCGCCTCGGTGGCGAAGGCGCGCGCGGCCCTGCACGCGCTGCGGGACGGCCGGCTGGCCGAGGCACGCGTCGGCTTCGACGCGCTGCTCGCCGAAGCGCCGCCCGTCCTCGACCCTGCGCGCCTCGCGCTCGGCGCCGCGGCCGCGCGCTTCCGGGACGGCGACTTCGCGGGTGCCGAGGCGGCTCTGGCCCCCGCCCGGGTCGAGCAGGCCCCCGACGACGTGCGCATCGAGGCGCTCTCGCTCGCCGCCCTGTGCGCGGACCGGCTCGGCCGCCGCGACGACGCCGTCCCGCTCCAGCGTGCCGCGCTCGCCCTGATCGATGCACACCCCGAGTGGAACGTCTTCGAGAAGGTCGCCGCCCTCGCCCGCGAAGGGCTCGAGCGCAGCCTCGCCGACCGCGAGCCCGCGCTCTCCTACTACGTGCTGCGCATCCCGTACTGACCGCCGCGCGCGCGCGGACCTGCCACAACTCCCCGCGGGCGACCACTCATGGCGGGCGGGGATCTCGATCCCGCCCGGGAGGTCCCTCATGCGGAGTCGAGTCGGGTCGTGGCTGCTGGCGGGAGCGCTCGCGCTCTGCGCGCCCGGGGCCGGGGCGATCATGCTCGCCGCGCCCTTCGACGCCGACTACACCTTCGTCGACCTCGGGGGCGCGCCTGGCGTGCCCGCGCTCTACGGTGGCCTCGCCTTCAAGGCGGGCGATCCCGATACGCTGCTGATCGGCGGCTCGGCCAACGACGCGCTCGGCGGTATCTACGAGATCGGGCTCGCGCGCGACGGCGACGGCCACATCACCGGCTTCTCCGGCCCGGCGAGCCTCTTCGCTGCGGCACCCTTCATCGACGGCGGCCTCGCCTACGGTCCCAGCGGCGTGCTCTTCTACACGGGCTACCCGGTGAACACGATCGACCAGCTCGAGCCCGGGAGCGCGAGCGCCGACAAGAGCACGGTCGTGACGGGCCTCGGCGTGGCGATCTCCGTCGGCGCGCTCACCTTCGTGCCGGCGGGCTTCGCCGGCGCCGGCCAGCTCAAGGTCGTGTCCTACGACGGAAGCCTCTGGTACACCATCGAGCTGGCCGACGACGGCGCCGGGACCTTCGATCTCGTCTCGGCGAGCAGCGGGATCTCGCTCAGCGGCGGCCTCGAAGGCATCGCCTACGTCCTGGCCGGGAACCCCGGGTTCACCGCGGACAGCGTCCTGGTGGCGGAGTACTCCGCGGGCCAGATCTCGACCTACGAGATCGACGCCAACGGCGACCCGATCCCCGAGTCGGGCCGCCTCTTCGTCACGGACCTGAGCGGGGCCGAGGGCGCCGCCGTGGACCCGGTCACGGGCGACTTCGTCTTCTCGACCTTCGGCGGCGGCGACCGGGTCGTGGTGGTGCGCGGCTTCACCCAGGTGGTCCCGGAGGCCGGCCGCACGCTCCTCGTCGCCGGCCTGCTCGCCGTCGGCGCGCGGGCGCGCGCCGGGCGAAGCAGGCGCCGGCGCCGCCCGTCCCCGACCGCGACCGTCCCCAGCTGAGACCACCCCCGGGGCGCGTGCCCAGCCAGCTCTCCAGCTTCGAGCCTGTCAGTGCGTCACTCCGCCGTGTTAGGGTGGCGGAGCACGGCCCCGGCATCGGGCCCGGGGCCGCCACCCGGGAGGAACGACCATGACCGGACTACGTCTCGCCGCGTGCAGCGTGGGGCTCGCGGTGTTCCTGCTGGCCGCGCCCGCAGGCGCCAACGAGATCACGATCACCTGCGACGGCGCGGGCGGAACGATCGCCGACGGCGATGCGGCCGACCTCGACGGCGACGCCAACCAGATCGAGGTGCTGTTCAGCTGCTCGCAGGCACAAGGCCTCTGGACCGCCGAGGGCCGCGTGCTCGCGACCGTGGACGCCGAGGGCTACGCCGACCTGATCGTCACCGATACGCTGATCGAGAAGATCACCGGCGACTTCATCAACGGCAATATCGACGTGCTCCACGAGTTCGACAGCTTCATCACGACACCGGTGATCGAAGCGGAGGTGGATGGAGCCTACGATCACCTCTCGCCCGCCGGTGTGATCGGCTGGGCGGACGTGCTTTTCTCGTTCTACGGCTACGGAGACTTCCTGGGCGCGGTGGATCCGCCCGCTGCGATCGGCATCCCCGTGCCGCCGGACGTGCCCTTCGCGGGCGCCGTGGGACCGACGTACGTGGGCGGCTTCCCGCCTTCGGAGCGCGTGGTGATCGACTTCTATCTCGATCTGCCGGGAGACGCGATCCGCCTCGACGACAGCGTGCACGTCTCGATGGTGCCGGAGCCCGGCCCGGCGACGCTCGTCCTGGCGTGCGTCGCGCTCGCGCTCGGACGCAGACGCTAGTCCGTCTCCATCAACCGAAGTGGCAGACGTAGTGCAGCGGCTCGAGGGCCTCGATGCGGAAGCTGCTGTTCGCCGGAACGTGGAACTCCTGGCCGGGGCCATGGTCCTGGGCGTTCGGGCTCCCGGCGAGCTGCACGCGGCAGCGCCCCGCCACGATCTCCATCCGCTCGGGCGCCGCCGTCTCGAAGGTGAGCGTCCCGGGCAGGATCACGCCCACCGACTTGCGGGCGCCGTCGGCGGTGTGGACGGTGTGGCTCACGCAGCGGCCGTCGAAGAAGACGTTGGCCTTCTTCACGATGGATGCGCGCTCGATGCGGTCGTCGGCGGGCATGGTCTCCTCGGGCGTCACTTCTGGGCTTCGGGGTGCTGGGGCAGATCGTCGGCGATCTCGAACCAGGGGGCCTTGGAGCCCACGAAGATGTGGTGGTCGGGGGCGCGGCCGGGGTCGTCGTCGAGGGAGCCCATGGGCACCACGCCGATGCCGCGCTCGCGGTCCACGCGCGGCAGCTTCGCGCCGCAGGTGCCGCAGAAGACCTGGGTGAAGAAGCGCGCCTCGGGGATCTTGTAGGAGCGGAGCAGCGGCTCGCCGCGCACGAAACGCAGGGCGTCGGCCGCCACCACCAGGTTGCTGGCGTGGGCGGCCCCGCGCGCCTTGCGGCAGCGCGCGCAGTGGCAGTTGCGGATGGCCTGGATCGCGCCGCGCACCTCGTAGGCCACGCCGCCGCACAGACAGCTCCCGCGCAGCACGCCGGGCTTCGGGGCGGAGCGCGGTGGATCGGGGAGCACGGGCGCGTCGATGCCCGGCGGGTAGGCGTCGTGCCGCGGCAGCGCATCGGGGATCTCGTACCAGGGCGCCTTGGACGCCGCGAAGATGTGCAGCTCGGGCCGGGAGCCCGGGCCGTCGTCGAGGGTGCCCGCCGCCATGAAGACGAGGCCCAGGGTCGCCGTGCCGTCGGGCGCCGCCGAGCCGCAGCGCCCGCAGAACGCCCGGACCGCGCCGGACCCCGACTCCCAGCGCACGATCGCGTCGCGCCCGCGCAGGTGGCGGAAGCTCTGCTCCGGCACCGCGCCGACCGTCGCGAAGGGCGTGCCGTTGGCCTTGCGGCAGCGCGAGCAGTGGCAGTGGTGGAGCCACAGGAGCGGCCCCTCGCCCTCCCACGCCACGTCCCCGCACAGGCAGCTTCCGCGGATCACGTCGCCCACGGCCCGGGACCATACGCCAGGCCCGGAGCCCGCGCCCCGCCCTCGCCTCCGGCCGTGGACTCGGACGCAGGGCTCCCTACCCTGGGCCACCCAGGCGGAAGGAGGAGCGTGCATGCAGGTCGGGGTGGTCTCCGGGTTCGATGGGCGCACGCCGCCCGAGCAGATCGCCGGCGCGGCGCGCGCCGCCGAGGCGCGCGGGCTGCACTCGTTCTTCGTGCCCGAGCACGTGCTCTTCTTCCCGGAGTACGCCTCGCGCTACCCGTACTCCGAGAGCGGGCGCATCCCGGGCGATCCCACGGGCGTGCTCGAGCCCTTCGCGGCGCTCGGCTGGATCGCGGCGCACACCGAGCGCATCCGCCTGGGCACGGGCATCTGCCTGGTCCCTCAGCGCAGCCCCGTCTACACCGCCAAGCAGGTGGCCGACCTCGACTTCCTCTCGGGCGGACGCGTGGAGTTCGGTGTGGGCATCGGCTGGCTGCGCGAGGAGTTCGAGGCGCTCGGCGTCCCTTTCGAGGGGCGCGCCGAGCGCACGCGCGAGTGCATCGAGCTGATGAAGGCGCTCTGGTGCCAGGAGGTCTCGGAGTACCGCGGCGAGCGCTATCGGCTGCCGCCGTGCCTCCAGAACCCCAAGCCCGTGCAGAAGCCCCACCCGCCCATCTTTTTTGGGGGCGAGAGCGACGCCGCCCTGCGCCGCGTCGCGCGCCTGGGCCAGGGCTGGTACGGCTTCCAGGTGGCTCCCGGCGCGCTGCCCGGGCAGCTCGCCCGGCTCGACCGCGAGCTGGCCGGCGCGGGCCGGCGCCGCAGCGAGATCCGCGTCTACGTGCTCCCCACGGTGCGCCCCGAGCGCGACGCGGTCGCGCCCTACGCCGACGCGGGCGTGGACCAGCTGCTCTTCCCGTACTTCGCGCGCGACCGCGAGGGCTACGAGCGCCGCGCCGACGCGCTGGCGGCGCTCGTCGCCTGACGGCGCCGCCGGGGCACAGCGTCGCGTCAGGCGGGCTTGCGGACGGTGAAGCCGATGCGCGGGAAGTGCACGACCAGCTCGCCCGCGCGCGCGTCGCTGCGCCGGAGCGCGAGCTCGTTCGGCCCCACGTGCACGAGGTCGCCGCGCACGGCCTCGGTACCGTAGTCGGCCGGGGCGACCTCGACTGTGTCGCCGAGCGCGATGCCGTCGAGCGGAGGCCCGGAGCTCGCCGGCAGCGGCTGCGGCTTCGCCTTGCGGGCGATGGCCAGCGCCTCGCTCGCGGCGAGATCCGAGGGCTCGCCGTTGCCGAAGGCACCCATGCGGTCCAGCCAGCCGAGCACGTTCGGGTACGGCGCGAGCTCGCTCGCGAGCGCCGGGTTGACGCGCAGGAAGCGCAGCGGGTGGTAGGCGCAGAAGTCCGCCCAGCCCGGGTCCGCGCCCAGCAGGAACGGCCGGCGCGGGCCGAGCTGCGCGTCGAGCCTCCCGAGCACGTCGGCCAGGATCGCGCGCGCTTCGTCGAGCTTGGGCAGCCGCACGGTCGCGGTCTTCATCAGCTCGGCGCGGTCCTTGCCGAAGCCGGCCGCCTCGCCCTTGGGCATGTCGCGGAACGCCGCGGCCAGGGCCTGGGGCTGGAAGAGCAGCACGATGCAGGCGAAGAAGAGCGTCTGGTCGAACCAGCGGCCCGCCGCCGTGGCGACGCCCGATTGCTCGGACCGGAGCACGGGCAGCTCGGGGTGCAGCTCGTCCAGCAGCCGGGCGATCCGGAACGTGTCGCAGTACACGTCGCAGCCCATCTGGAGGACCGGCGTCTTGCGATAGCCACCGGTGAGCGCGGTGAGATCGGGCTTCGGCATGATCACCGGGATCACCACCGACCGCCACGCGAGGCCCTTGTACCCGAAGATGGCGCGGATCTTCTCCGCGAAGGGCGAGGCGGGGTAGTGGTGGAGGATCAGCTCGGCCATGGGTCGTCTCCTTCGCGCGCGGGCCCAGTATACGCGGGCCGCGGGCTGTGCGAGGATGCGCGCGTGAAGTTCCGCAGGCGCTGGTCGCGGGTCCTGCTCGGGCTGGGGCTCGCTCTCGCCCTTCCGGCTCCGGCCGCGCGCGCCGCCGATCCCGCCGCCGCGGATCCGCTGCTGGAAGCCCACGTGGATGGCGTGCTCGCGGCGCTGATGGAGACCCACCGCATCCCGGGCGCAGTCGTGGTGGTGGTGCGCGACGGCGGCGTGGTACTCGCCAAGGGCTACGGGTACGCCGATCTCGAGCGCGGGCGCCGGGTGGATTCGGAGCGGACGCTCTTCCGGGTCGCCTCGCTCTCGAAGCTGTTCGTGGCGACGGCCGTGATGCAGCTCGTGGAGCAGGGCAAGCTCGAGCTCGACGCCGACGTGAACGGCCTGCTGCGCGACTTCCGCGTGCCCGAGGCCTTCGGCGCGCCGGTGACGCTACGGAACCTGCTCACGCACACCGCGGGCTTCGACGACCGCCACCTCGGCACCGCTGCGCCGCTCGAGGCCGAGCCCGTGCCGCTCGCGCAGTATCTCGCGGCGCGCCTGCCGCCGCGCGTGATGCCGCCGGGCGACCTGATCAGCTACTCGAACCACGGCTACGTGCTGGCGGGCCACCTGGTGGAGCTCGGCTCCGGGCTGCCGTTCCAGCAGCAGGTGGAGCAGGCGATCTTCGCTCCCCTCGGCATGGAGCACAGCCGCTTCGGCTTCGACGCCCCGGCGCCCGACGATCTGGCGCGCCCCTACGCGCCGCGCGCCGGACGCCACGAGGACCTGGGCTACGACCGCCTGCGCGTCGACCCCGCGGGCGCGCTCGTCACCACGGGCACCGACATGGCGCGCTTCATGCTGGCGCAGCTCGGCCGCGGGCGGCTCGGCGGCGCGCGCATCCTCGACGAGGCGAGCGCCCTCGAGATGCAGCGCACGCAGCACCGCCTCCACCCCGAGCTGCCCGGCTGGTGCCTGGGCTTCGTCGAGATCGCCCAGAACGGCGTGCGGGCGATCGGACACGGCGGGAGCTGGCGCGGCTTCGGCAGCCAGCTCGTGCTGGTGCCCGGAGCGGAGCTCGGCTGGTTCGTGTCCACGAACCACGATTTCCACGCGCCGTTCGACGAGGCCCTGCGCAACGCCCTGTTCGACCACTTCTTCCCGCGCGCGCCTGCGCCCGAACCGAAGGCCCCCGCCGACTTCGCCGCGCGCGCCGGGCGCTTCGCGGGGAGCTACCTGCCGAACCGCCGCGTGCGCGGCGACGTGATGAAGCTCGGCGCCTTCGTGCAGGCCGTGGAGGTGGTGGCCGAGGCCGACGGGACGCTGCGCGTGGGCGCCGGACCCCTGGCGGGCCTCGCACCGCTGCGGCTCGTCGAGCTGGGGCCCGACCGCTTCGAGAGCCTCGACGGCCGCGAGCAGGTCGCCTTCCGCAGCGACGCGCGCGGCCGCGTCACCCACATGCTGATCGGCCCCTTCGCCTTCGACCGGCTCGCGCCCCTGGCGCGCCCGGGCCTGCACGCGCTGATCGCCGTGGGCTGCGCGGCCTTGTTCGCGGGAACACTCGTGGGGTTCGGGCTCGGCGGGCTCTCGCGGCGGCTTCCGGGCGTCCCGCCGAGCCCGCTGGGCGGCGGCACCCGGGTGCTCGCCTGCGCGCTGTGCGCGGTGGACCTCGTGATCCTCGTGGGCGTCGCCTGGCAGCTCCTCGACGTGCGGCTCTGGGATCTCATGATCGGGGTGCCGCCCGCCCTGCGCGCGATGCTCTGGCTGCCCCTCGCCGCGCTGGCGCTTACCCTGGCGCTGGCGGTGACCGCCGCGCGCGGCGTCCGGCCGGGCGCGCGCGCGCCGCTCGCGCGCCTGCACCTGCTGGCGCTGCTGCTCGCGGCGTCGCTCTTGCTCGCGGGCTGCGCGTACTGGCGGATCTGGCCCTTCGGCCTGCCGGGCGCGGTCCCGGGGCGCTTGCTCTCGTAGCCGCTCGTAGCCTGTCGTAGAGCCGCGCGGCGATCCGTTCTACAGTGCTCGCGAGGAGCGCCGCATGGCCCGTGGCCGTGCTCACCATCGGGTCGGGTGCCACCCCCTCCGCCCGTGCCGCGCGGGCACGGGAGCATGAGCGGGAGACGGCTCGCCCGCCGCGCCCTGCCGATCCTGTGGCACGCGTTCGTGCTGGCGCTGCTCGTGGCTCCCCTGGCCGGCCGCCGCTTCGTCCCGGCCGTGGACCTGCCGAACCACCTGGCGGTCGTGCGCGTGGCGTCGGACCACCTGCACGGGGCGTGGGCCGAGGAGCTCGAGCTCAACCTGCGACCGGCCTACAAGCCGGCCTGGGTCCTGGCGCTCGCGATCTACGAGCTCCTGCCCGACGCGCTCCGGCCCTGGTACCCGGCCTGGTTCCTGGCCGCCGTCGCCGCGCTCTTCTACGGGTGCGCGCTCGCGTCGCTGCGCATCCTGGCCGGGCCCGGGCGTGCGCGCCTCAGCGAAGCCGCGCTCGCCGGCTGCATCGCCTTGCTCTTCTACTCGCCGGCCTTCTACTGGGGCCTGCTCGCCTACGTCGCGGCCGTGGCCGTCGCCGTGCTGGCGTTCGCGTGCTTCGCGCGCTGGCTCGGCTGCGGCGAGCGGCGCTGGCTCTTCGCCTTCTACGGCGCCACGGCCGCCGCGCACCTGACCCATCCCATGATCAGCGCGTTCCTGGCCGTGCTGGTGGGAGTGGCCGCGGCGGTCGGCATGGCGAGGGCCCGCGCCCGGGCGGGCTCCATCGCCGCGGCGCTCGCCGCCTGGCTGCCCGGGATCGCCCTGCTCCACCGGCTCTCCTTCGCGGGCGGTGCGGGCCTCGACTGGCGCAAGACGCTCGCCTCGCTCGGCTGGCCGCTCCAGTCCGTGCCCGAGGCCTGGCGCTTCCTGCTCGAGACCTTCGCCGCGCGGCCGTGGCTGCCGAACCTCGTGAGCGGCGAGCTCCTGGTGCCGCGGGTGGCCTTGACCGCGGGCCTCCTGCTGGTGGCGGCCGGCGTGTGTCTGGCGCTCGCCTGGCGGCGCCGGCGCGAGGTCAGCCTGCTCGCCGCCGTCGCCGGCGGCTGCTTCGCGGCGTTCCTCCTGCTGCGGCAGGACCTGCTGGCGCTCGAAGGCCCGGTCTGGGCCTGGTATCCGGTGCGCTTCACGCCGCTCGCGCTGACCACGGTCTTCCTGCTGCTCGCGGCGGCGATCCTGGTCCTGCTCCGCGAGCCCGAGCGGCCGTGGCTGCGCGCGGCGTGCATCGCGCTCGCCGTGGCGATCGGCGTGCAGGCGAGCACGAGCCTGCGCCGCCACTTCCGGCAGTTCGACGAGGCGGCGGCCGCCCACTACGCGACGGGCCGGAAGGGTCGCGTCGATCCGACGCAGCGCTACCGCTACGACTACCACTTCAGCACCTATCGCTGCCTGTTCGAGCCGCGCTGCGAGACCCTGCGGGACCTGTGGTTCGTCCGCTACCCGGACCTGCCCATCTACCTGATCTCGGCCACGGGCCGCGGGCCGCTCCCCTAGCAAGCCAGCCCTGATCCGACAAAACACGGAGGGAGACCCAGCGGCGATGGCGAGCCATTCGGCGGAAGGCGCCCCAGCCCCATCCGCGTCGAACTGGCGCGGTGCGGAATTTGGATCGGGGCTAGGCCGCGTCGCGGCGCACGCAGATGGCCGAGAAGCCGCCGCCGGGCGTGCGCATGTTGGTGACCTGCCCCTGGTAGACGCGGGCGCCGAGCAGCAGGATCCGGTCGCGGTAGGCGTAGGCGCGCACGTCGAACTTCATGGCGCGCGGGCCGTCGCTCGTGGCAACTTCGACTTCGCCGGGCGCCACGGCGCGCTGGGCCACGAAGTCGCCGACTGCGAGGATCTCGGCGAGCTTCGGGCGCGTGAGCTTGTCGCCGCGATAGACCGCGCGGCTGCCGAAGGCGCGGCTCGGCTTGAACACCCACTCGCGCCGGGTCTCCCAGGCGCGCTGCGGGCCGAGCGTCTCGAGGGCGTGGGTCTCGGGCACGACCCCGGCCAGGAAGCGCGCGTCGTCCTCCCCCACGCCGAGGTCGCGCAGCGCGTCGTAGGAGGAGAACAGGATCAGGCGCCGCTTGTCCGCGAGCAGGTGGTGCTCGCGCGGCGAGGGCGTCACCACCACTTCGCCCGCGAGCCACGCTTCGCGCAGGGCGCGCGTGCGCGGCGTCTCGAGCTGGAAGTCCGTGTCGCGCAGGTAGACGAGGTCGGGCCGGAAGCCGTCGATCGAGAGACCGCCGGCGGAGCGCACCAGCGCCTGGGTATCCGCGATGCGCGCCTCGATCCCGGAACGCGCAAACAGCTCGCACAGCAGATCGAACTCGGCGCGCAGGAACTGCGCCTCGGGCTTCTCGTCCACGATCGCGATCCGCGCGAGCGGTACGCCGGGCCGTGCGGCCGCGTGCTCCGCACGGAACGTCTCGACGATGCTCCGCTCCATCGCCTCGACGGGAAGCAGCTCCCGACACAGGCATCCCAGCCGCACGGGGTCCACGCGGCTCGCGGTGTGCAGGCCGTTGATCAGGGCGCCGCCCGCGTTGGTGTTGATCTCGATCAGTCGGGGCCCGGCGGGCGTGACGTGGAAGTCGTAGCCCATGAACACGCCGGCGTTGCCCGCGCGATGGAGCGCGGTCGGCGAGGCGCCGGCGTCCACCCGCTCCTGGAAGCGCGGCAGGCGGGAGATGCGGAACAGCAGCTCGACGCTGCGCCGCAGGGCTTCGAAGCAGGCGGCGTCCAGGGCGATCACGCTCTGGGCGAGCGGCGGCCCGGCGGACGCTTGCGAGCGGGCGGTGGCGTTCACGGCGCGGAGGATGGCGGGCTCGGGCCCGCTCGGCCACTCGCACGGGGCGGCGCGGCCCGCTGCCCGGGCTCGACCTCACTCCTCCACGTAGCCGAGCTCGCGCAGGGCGCGGCGCAGGTCGGAGCCCGGCGCCAGATCCGCCGCCGAGGGCCGATGCTCGGGAAAGGCCTGCTCGAAACGGCGCAGCTCGCCGGCCAGGCGCCGGGCCTCGGCGCCGTGCCGCTCGAGCACGTCGTGGCTCTCTCCCGGGTCGGTCGCCAGGTCGTAGAGCTCCGCGCGCGCGCCGTCGGGCTCCACGTACTTGAAGCGCTCGTCGCGGATGCTGCGCTCGGCCCGCGCCAGCGCCCGGCCGCGCTCGGTATCGGGAGCCCGGAAGGTGTCGGCGGCCGTACCCGAGCGCGCGCCGAAGGGGCCGGCCTCGCTCACCGCGACGCGCGGCGCGCCGCCCTGCCGCGCGACCGCCACGAGGTCGCGCGCCGGGTCGGCGCCGCCCGCTCGACCGAGCGCCTGGCGCAGGACGGTGGGATGGAGGTCCGAGAGCTGCACGGGCGTGGACGTGCGCGTGCCCTGCGCGCCGCCCGGCTCGCGCACCAGCAGCACGACGCGCGTCAGGTCCTCGTAGGTCCGGTACAGGTGCGACCAGAGGTCGTGGGTGCCCAGGTACTCGCCGTGGTCCGAGGTGACGATCACCAGCGTATCGGCGAGCAGCCCGCGCGCCTCGAACTCGCCGATCAGCTCGGCGACCCGCTCGTCCAGGTAGCGGATCGTGGCGTCGTAGAGGCCGCGCAGCACCTCGCGGTCGGCGGGATCGACGAAGCCCGCGCCCTCGCGGGCCACGCGCTGGTTCAGCGCGTGCTCGAGATCGCCGTAGACGCGGTGGCGAAGTGCCCGCGAGCGCGCCGAGGCGACCTCGTCCAGGAGCTCGCGCCGGTGGCGCTCGGGGATCTCCCACGGCAGGTGCGCCTCCATGTAGTTCACGAACAGGAAGAGCGGCGCGCCGGATCCCGCGGCTTCGTCGAGCCAGGCCCGCAGCAGGTGGTTCGTGATGGCCGCGCCCTGGTCGCGATCCCAGAACGGGAGCAGCGGCCGGGCGCCGAGCCGGTGCAGGACGATCTCCACCGCAGGGCGGCCGAGCGCCGCGAGGCGGCTGGGCACCCGGGCCGTCTGGAAGCCGCGGGCGAGCCCCGTGCCCGGCCCGATCAGCGGGTTGTTCGAGAAGGCGGCGGTGCGGAAGCCCTGGCGCGCGAGGGTCTCCGCCACGGTCTCGAAACGCGGCGCCAGCTGGACGGCGGTGCGCCCCATGCCGTGGGCCCGCACCGGCAGCCCCGTGAACATCGATGCGTGGGACGGGCTCGTCCACGTGCCGTCGGCGATCGCTGTGTCGAAGACGTGGGCGCGCTGCCCGAGGCCGGCGAGGAACGGAGTGGTGGGACGCGCGTAGCCGTGGAGGCTCGTGCGGTCGGCGCGCGCCGTATCGAGCACGATCCACAGCACGTGCGGGCCGGCGCGCGCCCGAGCCGCGGGCGTCGCGGGCGTCGTGGCCGGGTGTGGCGGCCGGATCGCGCCGGGATCGACGAGCGGCGAGCCGAGCAGCGCGAGCGTGCCCGCCGCGCTCAGGGCGAGCGCGAGCAGCAGCGCGCCGCCCAGGAGTCGCGCACCCCACGCCGGACGCGCGGCGGCGCGCGCCGCCAGCCAGAACGCCCCCCGCGCAGCCACGAGGACGATCGCGACCGCCGCCACCAGCTCGAGACGCCCGAGATGCCGCTCGACGAGCCCGTGGGCGAGCGCGCTGCCGAGCCCCGCCCCGGCCACCACGAGCGCCGCCGCAAAGGGCGCGGGACCGGCCGCCGAGCGCGCGAGCCGCGCGTGCAAGGCCGCAGCGAGAGCCGTCGCGGGCACCCAGACCACGGTCTGGCTGAGCAGCAGCTCGCCGAAGGATGCGGCCAGCAGGTCGGGCGGCAGGGGCCCGCCCCAGCGGAAGCCGGCCGTGCGCACGGCCAGCACGGCGAGCTCGCCCGTGGCCACCGCGCAGGCGCCCAGCCATCCGATGGCCGCGCCGAGCAGCGCGGCCCGGCCCGCCGGCATCAGCGATAGCCGTCGCTGCCGCGGCCGCCGCCGCGCCGGACGTTCCAGGAGCGCTTGCGCTCGATCTCGAAGGTGAGCGTCTGGCTGCCGTCGGGCTCGAGCCGGACGGAGCGCTCGGTGTCCTCGGGCTGGCCGTCCAGGTTCGGGTGCCAGACCTGGAGGCGGACCGCGCCCGCCGGCAGACCCTCGAGCTTCGCGGCTCCGCTCGCGTCGCTGGTGGCGAAGTGCGAAGCCTCGGTCACGAGCACGTAGCCCTGCATCCAGTCGTGGATGTTGCAGCCGAGCGTCACCACGCCGGCCTTGTCGAACACGATCGGGTCCGCGGGCACGCCCTTGTAGAGCGGGATCTCGAAGGTCTTGGCCGGCGAGAAGGAGTAGACGTGGTGGCGGATCTGGTCGTAGTTCGGGAAGCGGATCGGCGTGCCCACCGCCACCGCCGAGACGCGCGGCACGAACTCCTTGTTCACCTGGTCCACGTCCACCACCACCGGCTTGCGCGGGCCGGGGGCGCCGCCCTCGGCGAAGGCCAGGAGCACGGCGCCCTCCACCGGCTCGCCCTTCTTGTCGACGATCCGGGCCGCGAGGCTGCCCGCCTGGGCCGGCAGCGCCAGCGCCGTCGCCAGGCCGCACGCCACGAGGCACGCTCGCATCCCTGCCCGGGTCCACCCGGCCATCCTCAATACCGGAAGGTGAAGGCCAGGGTGGCGATCTGGGACTGGTAGTGGAGCACCTTGCCGTCCCCGTGCTGGAAGCGGTAGGCGAGATCGACGCCGATGCGGTCGCTGATCGGGTAGTTGAGCCCGACGAAGGCCGCGTAGATCTCGCCGTCGATGCGGTAGATGCAGTCGCCCGGGTCGTTGCCGAAGACCTCGTCGAGGGCGGCCGCCTGGGGGTCC
>Ga0302046_10003368_pt1 | contig 14469 bp, 15 predicted proteins | sample RVTome_11_FD_200261 | JGI IMG/M metagenome (GOLD analysis project Ga0302046, IMG submission 200261) | Soil microbial communities from uranium-contaminated site in the Upper Colorado River Basin, Wyoming, United States - RVT147D111 (version 2) ...
TCGAACGAGCCGTCGGGCGTGGTGGCGCCGTTGTTGGTGCGCGACAGCGCGAGAAGCTCGTCGCGGCAGGCCCGCAGCGCCTTCGACATCGCCTTGAGCAGCTCGCCGCGCCCGGCGAAGCTCAGCTCCCGCAGCGCCGGTCCGCCGCGCTCGCGGGCGTGCTCGAGCGCGGCGCCGAAGTCGACGCCCTCGCTCGAGGCGCGGGCGATCTCCTCCTCGGTCGAGGGGTCGACCAGGGTCGAAAAGCCGCGGTCCGCCGCATGCCAGCGGCCGCAGACGTAGCTCTCGAGGGTCTCCATGGCGGCCGAAGGGTACCATCAAACCCGCCGACGGCAGAGCTGTCCCGGGGGTCGCCCGGCGGCGGGCACGGCGTGTGCACGCCCTGACCGGCGGAGGTGATCGGATACCATGAGCGTCACGATGAGCGAACTGGCCAAGAAAGAGTGCATCCCCTGCAAAGGCGGCGTGCCGCCGCTCGAAGGCGCGGAGCTGAAAGAGTTCCACGGGCAGCTCGAGGACGGTTGGGAGGTCGTCTCCGGCCATCACCTGGAGAAGCTCTACGAGCTCGACGACTTCCGGCAGGCGTTGGAGTTCACGAACCGCGTCGGCGAGATGGCCGAACGGCAGGGCCACCACCCCGAGATCTGGCTCACCTGGGGCAAGGTCAAGCTGACGATCTGGACCCACAAGATCGACGGACTGACCGAAAGCGACTTCATCTGGGCGGCCAAGGCCGACGAGCTGGTTTGACCGCCCTCGCCGCGATCGCGCTGGCCGGCGCCGTCCTCGGCGGCGCGAGCCCCCCGGCCGCCGAGCCCACCGGCGCCGCTGCCGTCGACGACACCGGCGCGCAGCCGCCTCGCGTGCGGCTCGAGACCGACCTCGGTCCGATCGTCGTCGAGGTCTACCCCGACCGCGCCCCGGTCTCGGCCGCCAACTTCCTCCGCTACGTCGACGAACGCCGCTTCGACGGCGCCTCCTTCTACCGCGTCGTCACTCCGGACAACCAGCCCGACAACCCGGTCGAGATCGAGGTCATCCAGGGCGGCCTCGGCTTCGCCGACGACCACCCGCAGCGCCTGGCTCCGATCCCCCACGAGACCACGGACGGCACCGGCCTCGGCCACCGCGACGGCACCGTCTCGATGGCCCGGCTCGAGCCCGGAACCGCCTCCTCGGAGTTCTTCATCTGCGTCGGCGACCAGCCCGAGCTGGACGTCGGCGGCCGCCGCAACCCCGACGGCCAGGGCTTCGCGGCGTTCGGGCGGGTGGTCGAGGGGATGGAGGTGGTGCGGCGGATCCAGCGGCTGCCGGCGGAGGGGCAGATGCTGGCCGAGCCGGTGGCGATCGGGCGGGCGGTTCGCATGGCACCCTACCCTGCGACGGGCCAATCTCGGTAGGGACGCCCCGAGGTGCGCCCGTCCGGCCCAGCCTCTTCAGGGAACGACCGCCGACCACCGCGACGTGTCGCCGCTCTCGAAATCGTCCGCGAAGATCAGGTCGCTGATGTCGTCGGCGCCCACCTCGACCGCGCCGGTGTCGCAGCCGTCGGCGAAGTCGACGATCCCGGGGTCGTCGACGACCCGCACTCCGGTCGAGCCGTTGCCGTAGCCGCGTTGGTCGGCGGCGGCGCCGGGGCAGCTTCCCTGGTCGATGGCCGGGCTCGTCGGCTGCGGCAGGTAGGTGAGGGTCGGGCCGCCGTTGGCGTCGAGCGGGCCGAGGAGGGGATCGATCGGGGCCGCCGCGGTGCCGACCTGGTCGCCGTTGACGTTGGGCTGGCCGGGCGGGAAATTGTTGGCGAAGCAGTCGTTGGCACCGATCAGGTTGAAGCCCTCCGTCGCCATCGTCCCACCGAGCTTGCGCAGGCCGTCCGGGCAGGCCGAGCCTCCGGCTCCGCTGAGATCCTGGTTGCCGGCGATCAGGCTGTTGACCAGCGTGGCGGTGACCGCGCCCGCCACCGAGACCCCGCCGCCGTCGCCGGTGTCGTCGGCGTCGGCGTCCGCGAGGTTGCCGACCACCGTCGAGGACTCGACGCGCGCCGCGGTGGCGACCGCGGCCAGGCCGCCGCCGTCCGCGCTCGACTGGTTGCCGGACAGGGTGGATTGCCGGACGGTCACCTGCCCGCCCAGCAGCGCGTAGATCGCGCCGCCAGGTCCCCCGCTGGCGGTGTTGCCGGCGAGGGTCGAGTCGACGATCGTGGTCATGCCGTTCTGGACGCCCAGACCGCCGCCACCGCCGCCGGCGGTGTTCGTGATCAGCGAGCTGCGCACGATCAGCACCGACTCCGCGCCGTCGCCGAAGATCGCCCCTCCGACAAGGTTCGACTGGTTGTCGATCAGGAGCGAGTCGACCACCTCGAGCACCCGGTTGGCGCCGGCGTAGACCGCACCGCCCTCGCTGGCGCTGCCGCCGGTGAGCTGCAGGCCCTCGAGCCGCAGCAGCTCCCCGTTGCCCGCCGCCGCGCCGGTGAAGTGGAAGATCTCGAAGACGTCGCCGCCGTCGATCACCGACTCCGCCGGGCCGAGGCCGCGGACGGTCAGCGCCTGCTGGACCTGGGGCAGGTCGGCGACCAGCGCGATCGTCCCCGCCAAAGTGATCTCGATCTCGTCGGCGCCGGCGCCGGCCGGGCACTCCCGGTAGGCGGTGTCGCTGTTGGCCGCGATAATCGCCTCGCGCAGGGAGCACTCCCCTTCGGCGGCGTCGACGTCCACGACGGTCGTGACTTGGAGGACCGCCGCCGGCGCGGCCGCCGGCAACGCGAGCGCACCGCCGGCGAGCACGACGGCCACGAGGGCCCGCCGCCGTCGGTCGGCGGCCGCAAGAGCCGAGGCGCCGACTGCGAGCGTCACCCCGGGCAGGATCCGCCGGCGGGGCGCCACGGCCGACTTCGCCCGGCGATCGGTGTTGAGTGCTAGCATGAGTCGGTATATCTCCTCTTCGTTGCCGTTCCTGCTGGGGGCGTCACTTCCCGTCGGTTTCGCCGCCTCTCTCTACCTATGGCGACGATGACGACCGAACTTGGACATCCGGCCGCCCCGAGCCCGCCCGCCGGCAACGGCGCCGGCGAGTTGACCGAGGTCGGCGACACCCTCGGGCGCCTGCGCCGGGGCGAGGACGGCGCGCTCGACCGGCTGACCGCGCTGCTCTACCGCGAGCTGCGCCAGCTCGCCAGCCGGCGGCTGCGCGGCGAGCGCGCCGGCCACACCCTCGGCACCACCGCGCTGGTCAACGAGGCCTACCTGCGCCTGGCCGGCCAGCGCAAGCTGACGGTCGCCGACCGCGAGGCGTTCCTCGCCGCCGCCTCGACCACCATGCGCCGGGTGCTGATCGACTACGCGCGCGCCCGCCGGCGGGTCAAGCGCGGCGGCGACGCGGTCGCGGTGCCGATTGAGGACGTGGCGCCATTCCTGAGCGACCGTGCCTGCGACGAGATGATCGAGCTGGATCAGGCACTCTCGCGGCTCGAGACCGCGCGGCCGCGGGCGGCGCGGATCTTCGAGCAGCGGGTCTTCGGCGGCCGTTCTCTGGCCGAGATCGCCGAGGCGCTGGCGGTGTCGACCAAGACCATCCAGCGCGACTGGGACGCCGCCCGCGCCTGGCTGCGCAAGGAGGTCCGCCGCGGCCTCGACGCGAGCGCCGCCGGCGGCGGCAACGGCGGCAACGGCGGCGGTGCACCGCCCGCGGCGCCGGAGCCGAGCCAGGCCTGATGCTAGACCGGGAGGATGAGGCGACCGTGCCACCCGATCCCGTGCCCCTCGACCCCGCGGCCCTGCCGGAGCAGGACTGGGACCGCTTGGCCGAGCTGTTCGAAAGCGTCGCCGGGCTGCCCCCCGGCGAGCGCGCGGCCTACCTCGACGCCGAGTGCTCGGACCGCCCCGCCCTCCGCCGCGAGGTCGAGGAGATGCTGCGGTCGAGCGGCGACGAGTCGGCGCTCGAGATCGAGGACCACTTGCTCCGGTGGGACGAGTCGGCGCTGCCGCCGGGCTACCGGATCGGCCCCTACAAGCTGGTGCGGCCGATGGCCCGCGGCGGCATGGGCGAGGTGTACCTCGGCGAGCGCACCGACGGCTCGTACAGCCAGCAGGTCGCGGTCAAGCTGCTGCGCCCGGGCCTCGAGGCGACCGGCATGCTCGACCGCTTCCGCATCGAGCGCGACGTCCTCGCCCGCCTCAGCCACCCCTCGGTAGTGCCGCTGCTCGACGGCGGCGCCACCCCCGAGGGCCGCCCCTACCTGGTCCTCCAGTACGTCGACGGGCTGCCGATCACCGAGTTCTGCACCGAGCGCAGGCTCGGCCGCCGGGCGCGGCTGAGGCTGTTCATCAAGCTGTGCCGGGCGGTGCAGTACGCGCACTCGCACCTGATCGTCCACCGCGACCTCAAGCCGTCGAACGTCCTGGTCGACAACTCCGGCGGCGTCCGGCTGCTCGACTTCGGGATCGCCAAGCTGCTCGCCCGCCATCCCGCCGACGGCGCCACCCGCGCCGCCGAAAGGGCGCCGATGACTCCGGAGCGGGCGGCGCCCGAGCAGCTCGCGGGCGAGCCGGTGACCACCTCGACCGACGTCTGGGCGCTCGGCCTGCTGCTGTGCGAGCTGCTCACCGGCCGGCTGCCCAACCACGCCTCCGGCGGCTCCGGCTCCGGGCCGACTCTGCCGGCCGCGGCCGAGCCGCTCGACCGCGACCTCGCGGCGATCGCCGGTCGGGCGGTACGCGAGCGCCCCGACGAGCGCTACGCCACCGCCGGCGAGCTGGCCGACGACATCGAGCGCTGGCTCGACGGCAAGCCGGTCCGCGCGCGGCCCGACTCGCTCCGGTACCGCGCGCGCCGCTTCGTCGGCCGCCATCGCGCGGCGGTCGCCTCGGCCGCCGCGGCGGTGCTCGCCCTGGCGGCGCTGGCGGTGGTCTCGACCGTCCAGTCGGCGCGCGCCGTGCGCGCCGGCGAGCATGCCGCCGCCGAGGAGCGCAAGGCGAAGGCGGTGGTCGATCTCCTGCTCGAGACCTTCGGCGCCACCGATCCGCACGCCGGCGCGATCGGCGACTCGGTGAGCATCGGCGCGCTGCTCGACCAGGGCGAGGAGCGCGCCGCCGACCTCGACGCCCAGCCCGAGGTCCAGGCCGCGCTGCGCCACGCCCTCGGCCGCATCCGGCTCGAGCGCGGCAACTACGAGCGCGCCCGGGAGCTGCTCGGCGCCGCCCGCGACGCCGAGATCGCCCGCCTCGGCGAAGCGGATCCGGCGACCGTGCCGGTGCGCATGAACTATGCCCGCTCTCTGCACGCCTCCCGCCGCCAGGACGAGGCCGAGCGCGAGCTGCGCGCCAGCCTCGCGGTGCTCGAAGCCTCGCCGGGCGGGGACCCCGAGGTCGAGGCAGCCGTGCTGATGGTCCTGGCGAGCGTGGTGCACGGCGAAGAAGGCGTGCGCGCTCTCGAGCGCGCCGTCGCCCTGATGCGCGAGCGCCGGGACCGCGACCCGGTCGGCTACGCCGATGTCCTCACCGGGCTCGCCCTCATGCGCCGCATGACCGGCGACGACGGCGACGCCCGGGCGCTCTACCACGAGGCGATGCCGCTGTACGTCGCCGCCCTCGGAGCCGAGGCGCCGCGCACGCTGGTGATCCGCAGCAACCTCGCGTCGCTGCTCGACGATCCCGCGGCGCGCGTCGCCGAGCACCGTGAGGTGCTCGAGCTGCGGCGCCGCCGGCTCGGCGACGAGAGCGGCGCCGTGGCCACTAGCTGGAACCACCTCGGCCTCGCGCTCGCCGACCACGGGCATCTCGGCGAGGCGGCGGACGCCTTCCGCCGCTCCGAGGAGATCTGGACCCGGCTCGGCGGTCCCGAGCACCCGATGGCGATCCGCACCCTGCACAACCGCGCCCTGACCCTGGTGCGGCAGGAGCGGCTGGAGGAAGCCGACCGGGCCTACGCCCAGCTCGAGGAGCGGCTCGACCAAGCCCACGGCTCCAACGCCTTCGCCGCCACCGTCCGCACCGAACGCGCCGAGATCCGCGCCCGCCTCGCCGGGGAGGAGTCGGACGGCGGGCCGGCACCGGCTGCGGCCTCCGCTCACGGGTGAGCCTCCGCGGCCGGCGGGCTTGTGCGCGGGTGCCGGCCCGGCCCCCGCCGCGTCAGTCCGCCCGCAACGCCGTCACCGGGTCGATCCGCGCCGCCCGCCGCGCCGGCAGCCAGGACGCAGCGACGGCGACCGCGGCGAGCACCGCCGCAAGGGCGGCGTAGGTGGCGGGGTCGGTGGAGCTGACTCCGTAGACGAGCCCGGCGAGGGAGCGGCTGACCGCGAGCGCGGCGGCCAGGCCGAGGACGATCCCGAGCACCACGAGCAGGACCGCGCGGCCGACGATCAGGCGAACGACGTCGACCGGCCGGGCGCCGAGCGCCACCCGGACGCCGATCTCGTGGCGCCGGCGGCGCACCGCGTAGGCGAGGACGCCGGCGAGGCCGATCGCGGCCAGGACCAGGGCGAGGCCGGCGAAGACCGCGGCCAGGACCAGGGTGAAGCGGGTCGCGGCGAGCGCCTCGCGGAAGTAGACCGAGAGCGGGCGGACGGCGTAGACCGGCAAGCCGGGGTCGAGCGCGCGCACCGCGGCGCGGACCGGGTCGGCCAGGGTCCCGGGATCGGCCGCGGTGCGCACCGCCACGGTCATCGGCGTCCACGGGAAGAGGTGGTGCGGCATGTAGAGCGTCTCGTGCGCCGGCTCGGTGAGGCCGGCGTGGCGCACCGGCTCGACCGTCCCGACGACCTCCAGCCGCAGCGTCCGGCCGAACAGGTCGAGCCCGACGCGCTCCCCCACCGCGCTCCCGTCCGGCCACAGGCGCCGCGCCAGGCCAGCGTCGACCACCGCGACCTCGCGTTGCTCCTCGAGGTCGGCGGCGGTCAGCGCGCGGCCGTCGAGCAGTCCGATGCCCATGGCGTCGAAGTATCCAGGGGTGATCACCCGGAAGTCGGCCTCCTGCTCCGTCCAACGCTCCTCGGGATCGCCGGCGCGGCCGTAGGGGCCGGTCCAGAAGCGGCCGCCGAGCGGCATCGGGAAGATCGCGCCGACCGCCTCGACCCCCGGCTCGGCGGCCACCCGCTCCTCCATCCGTTGAAAGAAGCGCGTACGGTCCTGTGGAGTCTGGTAGTCGGGGAACGGCAGCGCCAGCTTGTACGTCAGCGCGCCCTCGGGATCGAAGCCCGGGCGCACCCGCGACAGCTCGACGAAGCTCCGGAGCAGCAGCCCGGCGCCGATCAGGAGCACCAGCGAGAGCGCGATCTCCGACACCACCAGGGCGCCGCGCAGGCGCAGCCGGCCGCCGCCGCCGAGGCCGTCGCCGCCGCGCTCGGCGAGCGCCGAGCCCGGGCGCTCGAGCGAGGCCGCGAGTGCCGGCGCCAGGGCGGCGAGCAGCGCCGCCGCGGTCGCCGCCGCCAGGGTGAAGCTGAGCACCCGCGGGTCGAGCCCGACCTCGCCCAGCCGCGGCAGGTCGGGCGGCCGCAACGCCAGCAGCAGCCGCACCCCGACCCAGGCGAGCGCCAGGCCGCCGAGGGCGCCGGGCACGGCGAGCAGCACCCCCTCGGTCAGCACCTGCCGGAACAGCCGCCCCCGGCCGGCGCCGAGCGAGGCACGCACCGCCATCTCGCGCCGGCGCACCGCCGAGCGCGCGAGCAGCAGGTTCGCGACGTTGGCGCACGCGATCAGCAGCACGAAGCCGACCGCGCCGAGCAGCGCCACCAGCGCCGGCCGCACGTGGTGGACGACGTCGCCGTGCATCGGCCGCACCTCGATGCCGATCCCCATGTTGGCGTGGAAGGCGTGCTCCTCGCGGTGGCGGGCGGCGATCGCGTCCATCTCGGCCTGCGCCGCGGCCAGGGTCGTCCCCGGAGCCAGCCGGGCGATCACCCGCAGCCACTGGTTGTCGCGCGGCCCGCTCGCCAGGTCGAGGCGCAGCGGCGAGTAGGCGTCGACGTCGGTCGGCATGCCGGCGTCGGGCGGCATCAGCAGCTCCCAGCCCGGCGGCAGCACGCCGACCACGGTCATCGGCTGGCCGTTGAGCCGCACCGCCCCGCCGATCACCGCCGGGTCGCCGCCGAAGCGCCGCCGCCACAGGCCGTGGGTCAGGATCATCGCGGTCGGCGGGATCTCCTCGGGCGGCCCCTGGAACGCCTCGGGCGGGATCGGCACCGCGTCCGCGGGCTCGAAGCCGCGGCCGAGGACGGGCGCCACCCCGAGGACGTCGAAGAAGTCTGCGGTGACGTTGGCGACCTTGATCTGCTCGGGCGGCCCGTCGCCGGTCAGCGCCACCTCGTTGACGTTGTTGGTGGCGGCGAAGCCGGCGAAGCCCTCGGCGAGCCGGCGGAAGTCGGCGAGGTCGGGCGAGGAGACCGGCGCCCGCTCGATCGCCGAGCGCTCCATCCGGTCCCACACCAGCACCAGCCGCTCGGGATCGCCGTAGGGCATCGGCCGCAGCAGCACCGCGTCGACGACGCTGAAGATCGCGGTGTTGGCCCCGATCCCCAGCGCCAGGGTAAGCGCCGCGACCGCGGTGAAGCCCGGCGTGCGGGCGAGCCGGCGGGCGCCGTAGCGGAGGTCCTGGAGGAGGTTGCTCACGGGTGCGCTGGCGGCTACTACGTCGCGCCGCTCGCAGGGTTGCGCCGGAGTCGCGGACGCGGGCCGGCGGCGCCGTTTCCGCGGCCTCTCGGACAGCCCTCGTCGCGATCAGCGGTCGGTTTCCGGCTCGTGAAGGCGCAGGCGGAGGAGCTTCTTGGCCAGCTCGTACACGTCCTTGCGGTCACCCTCCTTGCGCAGGCCGAGCGCCAGCACGAGCACCACGACTCGCTCGTCGACACGGTAGAGGATCCGGTAGCGCTGGCCGGCAGCGCGAACGCTGCGTAGAGTCGAGAGCTCGCCGGTCAGAGGCTTGCCCTGCTTCTCCGGCTCGTCGATCAGGGCGTCGATCCGGCGGGCGAGCAGGCGCCGCACCCGGCGGTCGCGGACCGCCTCCAGCATCCGCCGGGCGGTCGGGGTGAGGACGATTCGCCAGGTCACAGGCCCAGGTCGGCCTTGACCGTTTCCCACGGGACCGTCTCGCCAGCCTCGGCCTCGCGCAGGCTGCGGCGTAGCTCGGTCATCAGGTCCTCGTCACCCAGGATCTCGAGGGTCTCCTCGAGGGTCTCGTACAGCTCCCAGGGGAGGATCGCCAGCACCGGCTCTCCGCGGCGGGTCACGGTCACCGCTCCGGGCTCCCGGGCCAGTCGCTCGGGCAACGACGTGAGCGCGTCGCGGGCCTTGGTGATCGTGAGGTTGGTGGGCATGGTTCTGCGCGGCGATCTGTACAGAGTATTGTACGGATCGCCTGCTGTCTCTGTCAAGCGACCACCGGCTCGACCGCCGTCACCTCGCTCCCCTCGAGCAGGACGAGGTGGTTGACCGGCACCGCCTCCCAGCCGCCGTCCTCGGAGAGCGGCTCGGAGCTGACGATCGCGGCCTCGCCACGCCCGCGGGCATGGACCATCCGGCAGACGCCTTCCTCGCAGGCGTAGCGGCGGCCGCAGTGGCGGTAGAGGCTGTCGGCGTTGGCCGGGTCGTCGGTGGTGAAGCGGCAGGCGACCGCCGAGCGGCCGTCGGCGAGGACCGCGTTGAGATAGATGTGCTCGGAAGGGGCATGGCGCGCGCGCAGCTCGAGCATGCGGTCGACGGCGCGCCGGAACGCCGCCGCCATCGCGGCGGGCTCGCGCGGCGCCGCCCTGGCCAGCTCGTCGCCGAGCACGGCGAAGAAGTGCTCGGAGTCGGTGGTGCCGCCGATACCCGCGAACCCTTCGTCGCTCAGCGCCGCGAGCAGCGGCCGGCGCAGCGCGTCGAAGCCGCCGAAGTCGCCGTTGTGCATGAACGCGTAGCGGCCGCGCCGGAACGGATGGCAGTTCGCCTCGCTCACCTGCAGGCTCCGGGTCGCCGCCCGCACATGGGCGAGGACGCAGCCGCTCGAGGTCACGCGCGCGATGTCGCGCAGGTTCTGGTTGCTCCACGCCGGGGTCACCGAGCGGAAGCGGGCGGGCTCCTCGTGCCCGGGCACGTACCAGGCGACGCCGAAGCCGTCGCCGTTGAGCGGCTCGTCCCGCTCGTGCGAGTGGAAGCTCTGGTGGATCAGCGAGTTCGCCGGCTCGGTGAGGAGCGAGCCGAGCGCGATCGGGGTGCCGAGGTAGAAGACGAAGCGACACATCGGACGCTCCTCCTCGGCGGCGGCGCCGCCGCCGTACGGCCGGTCAGGGCACGGTGGTCCAGCGCGAGGCGTCGCCGACCTCGAAGCCGTCCTTGAAGATCTCGGCCAGGTTGCGGACCTGCAAGCCGTTGAGCGCCGCGCCGTCGAGCTCGTTGGCATCGGGGACGATGCCGGAGTGGAGGTAGAGGTTGCCGTCGGCGCCGACGGTGAGGGTGTGGCGGGAGTAGGTGACCAGCTCGCCGTGGCCGCCCGGCCAAGCGCCGCCGACCGAGTAGTGCGGCTCGCCCGGTTCCTGGTCGACGGAGGTGTCGCTCAGGACCGCCGGCTGCGCGGGCATCCAGGCGTAGATCAGCACCTCGTACTCGCCCTGGATCATCTCCTGGAGGAAGATACAGGTCTCCAGTTCCTCGGTGAACGTGACCAGGTAGTCGTCCATCAGCAGACCGTCGGCGCCGGTGGTCCCGGGGTCGTCGACGGTCGTCAGGTCGAGGCCGCCGAACTGCCGAAGGTCGGCCGCGGTCGGCACGCCGTCGAGGCCGACCAGGTCGTGGGTCGTCGTGTCATTGGCCGCCGGGATCGCGTTCCACACCCCGGCCTCGCCCGCCGCGGCGTAGGTGTGCGGCGGCCCGGCGCCGGGCGGAGCGATGTCGATGTTGAGCGACTGGCCCAAGGCGGGCGCGGCCGCCACGCCGGCCGCGAGCAGCGCCGCGGCCGCGGCCCGTGCCGGGAGGAACGTCAAAGCGTTCGTCTTCATCGTGCGCGGGCAGCCTAGCCGAACGCCGCCGCTCCGGCAACCCGGGCCGCTTCGCGGCCGTGCCCGATGGCGGCCGACGCGGCGTCGGCCGCCACCGTCACGGGATCCCGTACCGCTTCCGTTTCTGCCACAGCGCCTTGCGGCTGATCCCGAGCAGCTCGGCGGCGCGGCCCTGGTGGCCTCGGGTGTGGGCGAGGGCGCGGCGGATCTCCTCGGCCTCGACCGCGGCGAGCGGGCGCGGCGGCGGCTCGCCGAGGGCGCCGGCCGGCGGTTCGGGGTCGAGCAGCGGCCGCTCGCCCGCAGGCCCCGCGGCGAGGATCAGCTCGCGCTCGAGCACCGCCCGTAGCTCGGTCAGGTTGCCCGGCCAGCGGTGGCTGGCGATCCACTCGAGGGCGCGTGGGGCGATCTCGGGCGCCGGGCGGCCGAAGCGTTCGGCGAGGTCGGCGGCCAGGCGGCGGGCGATCGCCGGCAGCTCGCCGCGCCGGCGGCGCAGCGGCGGCAGCCGGAAGCAGAGCACCTCGAGCCGGTAGTAGAGATCGGGCCGGAAGGCGCCGGAGTCGACCCGGCCGGGCAGGTCGTCCGCGCCGACGGCGACGAAGCGGGTCTCCGCCGCCGTCTCGGCGCCGCCGAGCGGGGCGTAGCGGCGCTCGGCGAGCAGGCGCAGGAGCTTGGGCTGCACCGCCAGCGGCAGCTCCTCGACGTGGTCGAGCACCAGCGTACCGCCGGCCGCCCGCGCGACCCGTCCCTCGACGTCGGTCTCGGCGCCGGTGAAGGCGCCGGCGCGGTAGCCGAACAGCTCGCTCTCGAACAGCGTCGCCGGGATGACGCCGGCGTCGACCTCCACCAGCGGCCCGGCGCCATGCGGGCCGGCGGCGTGGAGCGCGCGCGCCAGGGTCGACCGCCCGCTCCCCGGCTCGCCGAGGATCAGCACCGGCGCGTCGCTGGCGGCGGCGCGCCCGACCCCGGCCAGCGCCGCCGCCAGCCCGGGATCGGCGGCGAGCGCCGCCAGCGTCAGCCCTGCCGGCTCGACCGCCGCATCTCCTTGCCGAATGTCGAGGTCACCTCGGGCGCGTCCGACCACAGTCGCTCCAGCGCGTAGAAGCGGCGGGTCTCTTCCTGGAAGACGTGGACCACGAAGGCGCCGTAGTCGAGCAGCACCCAGTTGCCGCCGCGCCGGCCCTCGACGTGGAGCGGGCGCACCCCGGCCTCGCGCAGCGTCTCCTCGACCGCGTCGGCGATCGCCAGCACTTGGCGCTCGCTGGCGCCGCTGCAGACCACGAAGTAGTCGGTGAAGTCGCTGACCTTCCCCAGGCCGAGCACCCGCAGATCGGCGGCTTGGCGGCCCTCGGCGGCCGCCACCGCTTGCCGGACCCGGTGCTCGATGTCGTTCTTGGACTTCTTGGACGCGCGGGCGGAACGGGGTGCGCTCGAAGTGCTCATCGATAGAGGCGATACTTCCGGATGTAGTCTAACACCTGGGGATGGAGGGCGCCGGCCGGCGGCTCCTCTCCCCGCTTCAACGTTTCGCGCAGCGCGGTCGCCGACCAGGGTAGCGGCCGCCGCGCGACGAATCGGATCTCTCCGCCCTCCACTCGCGACCGCAGCTCCGGCGGCAGGCCGGGCGCGATCGCCTCCGGCTCCGAGCCCGGCCGCACCATCGCCACCAGCCGCACCCGTTCGATCAGCTCGCGCCAGCGGCGCCAGGTGTCCAGCTCGGCCAGCGAGTCGCTGCCGATCAGCAGGTGCAGCTCGGCGTCCGGCAGCTCGGCGGCGAGCGCCTCGACGGTGTCGATCGTGTAGACCTCGCCGCCGGGGGTCAGCTCGCGCGCCGAGGCGTAGAGCCCCTCCTCGTCGAGCAGCACCAGCTCGACCATGGCGAAGCGGCGCCAGGGCGGCGCGAACTCCCGCCCCGGCTTGTGCGGCGGCCGGGCGGTGGGCAGGTAGAGCACCCGGTCGAGCCCGGCGGCGGCCCGCGCGTCCTGGACCGGCGCCACGTGGCCGGCGTGGATCGGGTCGAAGCTGCCCCCGAACAGGCCGAGCTTCTCGCCCCCGCTCACCGGCCCTCCTCGCCGGCTGCGGCGGCGCGGCCGGGCGATTCGGCACCGGCGGACCGCTCCGCGGCCACGGGCCTTTCGGCCGCCGCCGCCTTCTCCGCCGCCCGCGCGGCGGCGAGCCGCACCGCCAGCTCCCGGCGCAGCGGCTCGAGCCCGGCACCGGTGACGGCGCTGATCTCGAGGTACGGCAGGCCGCGCTCGCGGGCGGCAGACTCGACCGCCGCCCGCCGCTCGGCGCGCGCGGCGTCGGCCTTGCTGCCGACGACCAACCGCGGGCGCTCGAGCAGGGCCGGATCGAACGCCTCCAGCTCACGCTCGACCGTGGCCAGGTCCTCGCCGGCGTCGTCCTCGAAGGCGGCGAGGTCGACCAGGTGGGCGAGCACCCGGCAGCGCTCGACGTGGCGCAGGAAGCGGTGGCCGAGGCCGGCACCCTCGGCGGCGCCGGCGATCAGCCCCGGCAGGTCGGCGATCACGAACGGCTCCGACAACGAGTCGCCGAACGCGACCTCGCCGGGCGGACCCACCACGCCGAGCTGCGGCACGAGGGTCGTGAACGGGTAGTCGGCGATCTTCGGCTGCGCCGCCGAGACCTTGCTGATCAGCGTCGACTTGCCGGCGTTGGGCAGGCCGATCACCCCGACGTCGGCGAGCAGCTTCAGCTCCAGCCGGAGCGCGCGCTCCTCGCCTTCCTCGCCCGGGTCGGCGCGGCGCGGCGCCTGGTTTGTGGCGGTGGCGAAGCGGGCATTGCCGCGCCCGCCGCGGCCGCCGCGCGCCACCCGCAGGCGGCCGCCGTCGGCGAGTAGCTCGCCGAGCAGCTCGCCGGTCTCGGCATCGAAGGCCTGGGTGCCGAGCGGCACGCGCACCTCGAGGTCGCCGCCGCTCCTGCCGGTGCGGTTCGAGCCCTCGCCGTGGCGCCCGCGCTCGGCGGCGTAGAGGCCGTGACCGTGGAGGTGGTAGAGGGTGTTGAGACCCTCGTCGCCGACCAGCCACACCGAACCGCCGTGGCCGCCGTCGCCGCCCGAGGGCCCGCCCCGCGGCACGTACTTCTCGCGCCGGAAGGCGACGCACCCCGACCCGCCGCGCCCGCCGTGGGCGCGGATCAGGGCCTGGTCGACGAAGTTCAAGGGGGTGCGGTGCTACTCGGCGGGGACGGCGGGGTCGACGTGGACGTAGCGCCCGTGCCGCCCGCGGTCGTGGAACTGGATCACGCCCGCGATCTTGGCGAACAGGGTGTCGTCCTTGCCGCGGCCGACGTTGCGGCCGGGATGGAAACGGGTGCCGCGCTGGCGGACGATGATCGTCCCGCCGTTGACGGTCTCGCCGCCGAACGCCTTGACGCCGAGGTGCTGCGGGTTGGAGTCGCGACCGTTGCGGCTCGAACCCTGTCCCTTCTTGTGAGCCATCGCTGATTCCTCTCTGCTCGCTGCCCGGGCGCCCGCGCCGGCTACGCCGAGA
>Ga0302046_10003369_pt1 | contig 14468 bp, 13 predicted proteins | sample RVTome_11_FD_200261 | JGI IMG/M metagenome (GOLD analysis project Ga0302046, IMG submission 200261) | Soil microbial communities from uranium-contaminated site in the Upper Colorado River Basin, Wyoming, United States - RVT147D111 (version 2) ...
CGGGCGTCCGATCGGGTCGTACCAGGCGGTGAAGCATCGCTGCGCCAACATGCTCATGAAGGTCGAGTCCTCGAAATCGGCCGCCTACCACGCCATCCGGGTGACCGACGACGACACCGAGAGGCCAATCGCCTCATCGCTGGCCAAGTCACTTTGCTCCGATGCGTATGTGTGGGTTGCCGGGGAGAACATCCAGGTCCACGGTGGCATCGGCTTCACCTGGGAGCACGACGCCCACCTCTATCTCAAACGGGCCAAGGCATCGTCACTGATGTTCGGAAGCGCCCGTCATCACCGCCAGAAGTTGGGCAGGGCCCTCAACCTCTAATTGGGTACGAAATGGGCGCATATCGCCCATTTCGTACCCAATTAGGGTCTAGATGCTGCGCAGCTTGGGATCGAGGGCGTCGCGAAGACCGTCACCGATGAAGTTGACGCTCATCACGGTGAGCGAGATCATCACCCCGGAGCCAATGACCCACATCGGGTTGATCTGCATGTGGTTGCGACCGTCGAAGATCAGCCGTCCCCATGTCGGGAAGTCCGCCGGGAATCCCAGACCGAGGAAGGACAGGGCTGATTCGGTGATGATCGCCGCCGCCGTGCCGAGTGCTGCCGAGACCATCACCGGGCTCAGCGTGTTGGGGAGGATGTGACGCATTATCAAGTTGCGCTTCTTGGTGCCGATGCTGCGGGCGGCGAGGACGAACTCCTCTTCCTTGATGGAGAGGACGTCGCCACGCACGATGCGCGCAGTCTGCATCCAACTGGTCACACCGATGATGAACACCACGAGGATGAAGATTCCCATCTCCGGGCCGAGCGCATCCTTGAGCGGCTCACGGAACAACATGATGACCACCAGCAGGAGAGGGAGGATGGGAAGGGCCAGGAACAGGTCGGTCACACGCATCAACGGTCCGTCGAGTCGCTTGAAGAACCCAGAGATGATCCCGATTGCGGTGCCGAGGATTGTCCCGAAGAGCATGGCGGCAAACCCGACGGAGAGTGAGATGCGCCCTCCTATGAATGTCCTCGCCAGCACATCGCGACCCAGGTTGTCCGTGCCGAACGGATGATCAAGCGATGGCGCCTGGTTGACGATCTCCAGGTTGATCTCGAACGGGTCCGATGGCCAGATGAAGGGACCGAACAGGGTGGCGACGACGATGATGGTGAGGACGATCAGACCGGTCACCGCACCCTTGTGCCGCTTGAACTGCCGCCAGACGTCCTGACGCAGGGAGCGATACTTCTCGGCGATGGCGCCGGGTGGGAGAGGTACCAGCTCCTCTACACGGTCCTGTGTCGTGGCCATATCTCAGTTCCTGTCAGTCGTATCTGATCCGGGGGTCGAGGACCCCGTAGGTGACATCGGCGATGAGATTGAAGATCACGATGAGCACAGCGAATATGAATGTCAGGGTCTGCACCATTGGGACGTCTCCCTGTCCGATGGCCGTGATCAGCAATGCCCCCAGGCCGTTGATCCTGAAGATCTGCTCGGTGATGATGGCGCCGGCGAAGATGCCCGGGATGGACAAGGCGATCAATGTGACGACGGGGATCATGCTGTTGCGCATCACATGGGTGATGACGACCTTGTTCTCGCCGAGGCCCTTGGAACGAGCCGTTCGCACGTAGTCCTCGTTCAGGTTGTCGAGCACCGATGCGCGGGTGAACCGGCTCAGTGCCGCGGCGTTGAACAATGTCAGCACCGACACCGGCATGATCATCTGCTCGATCTGTTTCCAGATGCTGTCCCAGCTGGTCCAGTTGACCACATGCGTGGTGTCATAGAACGACGGGAACCATCGCAGCCACACCGAGAAGATGAAGATGGCCAGCAGACCCGTGAAGAAGGTGGGGACCGAGTAGCCGATCATGGTCACGAAGGTGCCGACATTGTCGAAAGCGCTGTACTGCTTGTATGCGGAGATGACGCCGATCGGGATGGCGATCAGGGTGCCGAACAGGAACGCCAGGCCGAGCACCCAGAGGGTCTGTGGCAGACGCTGGTAGATGATGTCGATGGCCGGCGCCCGAGACGACCACGAGATGATGCGCGCTCGTCCCTCGCAGTCGCCGATGCAGGTGCCGAAGAGGGAGTCGATGGCGTTGAGGGGCTCGTTGATGAACATCAATTGCATCCACTTGACCCACTTGATGATGAACGGGTCGTTGAACCCGAGCGATTCGCGGATTTGCTCCTTGACCGCTTCGGGGAGTGTCAGCGGGAGTTGGGACGTGGGATCGCCCGGGGCGAGGTCGAGGATGGCGAAGATGATGAGGCTGATCGCGATCAGCGTGGGGATGGCGAACAGCGTGCGCCGGATGATGTAGTTACCCACAGGAACACGTCCCCAGTTGCAAGTCGTCAGAATAGCTGAAAGCGCCCCCCAGATGTGCTGGGGGGCGCTTTCGTCTAGTTGATGTTGATTTCGTTACTCGGGCTCAGCCCTCGCTACGGAACCAGTCTTCGACGTTCCAGTACTCGGAGTCCCAACCATTGGGCTCTCCGAATCCTTCGATGTCAACGGCGATCGCGGAGACATTGCCTCGGTGGATCAAATTGATGATCGCTCCTTGGTTGACAACGATCTCCTGCATCTGCTTCACCAGGTCCACATACTCGGGATCTGTCGGTGACAGGGACAAGGCCCCATCTGAGATCTCGTCGTACGTTGCGTCGGAGAAGCGAACGATGTTGTTGTTCGCCGGCCAACCCAAAGCGCCCGTCGTCATCTCATCCGTGTGATAGCCGTGCAGGTATCCAGCCGCATCCGGTAGCACCGAACCGTTGGTGAACATCTCCATGTCTGAGAAGAACTTCCAGATGGAGAAGTCCGAGGCGCTGGTGCCGTCGAAGAAGAGGCTGGCGTCTTGGTTGCTCATATTGGCAACAACACCAATCTCTTCCCAGTTGCTCTTGATGATGTCCTGGTTCGACTGACGCACCGCGTTTGTCGAGGTGACAAAGTCGAATACCAGAGGACCAAAGCCGGGAGCCTCGCGCGTACCGTCATTGTCGGTGTCGAGATACCCGAGGTCATCGAGGATCTGGTTGGCCGTGTCCACATCACGTGTGAGGCACTCGTCGAGTGCTGTCGTGGCCTGGTCTCCGACGGGCCAGATGGTGCAGGTGGGGACACCCGTAGGCCCGTAACCAACCGCGACTAGCGCGTCTCGGTCGATGGCCAGGGAGAGTGCACGGGCGAACTCAGCGTTCTGATAGAGAACGGGGTGTTGGCTCGGGAACTCCGATGGCGGATCGCCGTCCGGGTCGGTCTGGTTGAGGTTGATGTGCTCAACGTTGGCCGTGAACGACGTGATGATTCGGCCATTGCCTGCATCCTCCATTGGGAGCAGCACCTCTGGTGCCACCTGGAGGTTCCAGCCGTAGTCGGCTTCACCGATCTCGAGGACCGAACGGGCCGCCGACTCCGCATCGCCACCACCCTTGATGGTGACTGTGCCAAAGAACGGCTTGCCCTCGGGAACGCCTCGATAGTTCGGGTTGAACGCATAGGCCACGGTGTCTTCGGGCCGAAGGTCGGTCACCATGTAGGGACCGGTGCCAACGGGCATGAAGTTCTGGTCGGTGCACGCGCTTGCCTGCTCGCCAACACAGTCAGCGAATTGGGCACGCGAGATGACCGGCGAAGCGTATCCGACGAAGCCGGCACCGTATGGATACGGCTGTGGCTCGGTGAAGGTGAACGTGACTGTCAAGTCATCGACCACTTCAACGCTTGCGATCTTCGAGAGATCCGCAGAGCAGCCCGTGAGCTCGTCAGAGCAATACTCCCACGTGAACAGCACGTCATCAGCAGTGAAGGGCGTCCCGTCAGACCAGAGGACACCTTCGCGAAGAGTCCAGGTGATCGTTGAGAAGTCCTCGGCTACTCCGCCGTTCTCCACCGTCGGGATTTCGGATGCCAGCCCGGACGCCACGAGCGAGCCGTCGGCGGCGATTTCCGCCAGCGGTTCGAGTACGAGCGATCCAGCGAGCAGGTCCTTGGTGCCCGACGAGATCAGGGAGTTGGCTTGTGATGGGGCCTGCCACTGCAGAATCAGCAGCTCCCCACCGGAACCGGCCTCCGCACCACTAGGTGGCGCAGTGGTCGGCGTAGCACCGGTGGTGGGAGTCGCACCGCCGTCGCCGGTGGTGGTCGTCCCATCACCTTCGCTGGGGCTGCATGCTGCGATGACCATCGCCAACACAGCAAGCAAAGCCAGCAGCTTGGTTACTTTCATTGGATATTTCCTCCATTTGCGCCGAAACGATTCCGGCACGGGGGGAACGGTAACAGCGTCTTCCACGTTGAGTGCAAGATCGGGGGGTCGTTGGCTACCCGGGTGTCACCGCCCGTTCACGCGCCGCCGGACGTTTTCGACAGCCTTATTCGGCGAAGTGACAGGCCACCCATTGGCCCGATGACAGCTGTCTCCACTCGGGGACCTCCTCGGAGCAACGGTCCTGTGCGATGGGACAGCGAGTGTTGAACGGACAACCCGGAGGAGGGTTGGCGGGGCTGGGGATGTCCCCTTTCAGGATGACGCGTTCGCGTGTGGATTCGATTGCCGGATCGGGCACCGGGACTGCCGAGAGCAACGCCTGGGTGTAGGGATGCTTCGGGTTGTTGTACAACTGGTCGACGCTGGCCAGTTCCATGATCCGGCCCAGGTACATCACCGCCACCCGGTCGGCGATGTGGCGCACCATGGACAGGTCATGGCTGATGAAGAGATAGGTGAGGTCGAGGACGTTTTGCAGGTTCTCCAGGAGATTCACCACCTGGGCTTGGATCGACACGTCCAGCGCGGCGATCGGCTCGTCGGCGACGATGAAGTCAGGGTTGAGGGCGATCGCCCTGGCTATCCCGATGCGCTGCCGCTGACCACCGGAGAACTCATGGGGGTAGCGGTTGGCGTGCTTGGGCTGGAGACCGACGAGGCTGAGCAGCTCTTCGATGCGCTTCTGTTTGTCGTCACCTCTGGCCCTCTTGTGCTCGGTTAGCGGCTCGCCCACGATCGAGCCGACGGTCATCCTCGGGTTGAGCGAGGCGTGCGGATTCTGGAAGATCATCTGCATCTTGGGGCGAAGCTCGCGGACCTTGTTCTCTGAGAGAGTCGTGAGCTCGTTGCCTTCGAAAATCACCTGCCCCTCGGTTGCCTTGTCGAGTTGGAGGATCACCCGTCCCGCCGTCGACTTGCCCGAGCCGGACTCGCCAACGAGCCCGAGGGTCTCGCCGCGGAAGATGTCGAAGCTGACGCCATCGACGGCGCGAACGGCTCCGACCTGACGTCGGAACACGCCTTTCATTATCGGGAAGTGCTTCTTCAGGTCCTTGACGCTGAGGAGGACCTCGCGGTCGGCAGCAGGCGCCGCCAGCGGTGACGCCGGGCTCTCAATTGCCATATCGGGGTCTCTCGTTGTCGACGTCCCACCAACAGGCCACCTTGCGACCGCCGCCGATCTCGAGGAGAGGCGGATTCTCTGCCAAGCACTTGTCGTAGGCGTACGGGCAGCGGGGGGCGAATGAGCAGTTTTCCGGCGCCTCGTAGAGGCTGGGAGGCTGGCCCTTGATGTTGACCAGGTCCTGACCCTTCTGGTCGAGACGGGGGAGGGAGCCGAGGAGGCCAATCGTGTATGGGTGCTTGGGGGTGCTGTATAGGTCGGAGACCAGCGCTTCTTCCACGATCTCGCCTCCGTACATCACCAACACGCGGTCGGCGAGACCGGCCACCACCCCCAGGTCATGCGTGATCCAGATGACCGCGGTTCCGAGCTGCTCCCTCAGATCGCGAACGATCTCGATGATCTGTGCCTGGATGGTCACGTCGAGAGCGGTCGTGGGCTCGTCTGCGATGATGATCTGGGGGTCACAGGCGAGGGCGACTGCGATCATGACCCGCTGGCGCATGCCGCCTGACAACTCATGGGGGAAGTTGTCGAGTCTCGTTTTGGCGTCCGATATCCCTACCAGCTTGATGAGATCCTCGGCTCGCTTCTCCAACTGCTTCTCAGGGATGTCGGTGTGGAGCCGCAGAGACTCGATTATCTGATACCCGACGGTCAAAACCGGGTTCAAAGACGTCATCGGGTCCTGGAATATGAACCCGATCTTCCCACCCCTGATGTCACGGAGCTTCTCGAGGTTCATCTTCAAGAGGTCTTCTCCATCGAACATCGCCTCTCCACTGGCGATGTCTCCCGGTGGTATGGGAATGAGACGGAGGAGCGACATCATCGTCACCGACTTCCCCGAGCCCGACTCGCCGACTACGCCGAGGAACTCACTGCGTTTCAGGTCGAAACTGACGCCGTTCACCGCGTGGACCGTCCCGTCCTGGGTATAGAACCGGGTGACGAGGTCGCTGACCTCGAGTACCACGGGTGCCTGGGCGCCTTGCTCCGGCGCTTGAGGTTCCTGCGTCTGAGTCATGTGTTGGCCGAGGTGGGCAGCGTACCGCCATGACCTGCGATAAGGGCGGGGAAACCTATAGCTCGTCCCAAACGCCCTCAGTGGCCATGTCGATGATCGTGTGGGCCATGCCGAGCGCGCCGTCCTTGATCGCCTTGTTCCCCGACTCGGTGATCGTGGCCGCGGTGAACTCCTTCTGATGGTTGACGGCTCCGTTGGTCTCGATGCCCAACATCGCATGTATCGAGGGGACGACCTGGCTCACGTTGCCCATGTCGGAGGAGCCACCCGAGGCTCCGAGGTCCGCTTCGAGCGGGACGGCGGCCCAAGGCGGTCGAGTTGGCCCGATAGATGCGGGTCATCACCGGGTTGTTCACCATGTTGAGGTAGGTGTGGTCTCTCTGGGCTATCTCGACTTTGCATCCCGTGGCGGTTGCCGCCGCCTCGAAGCAGGCATGGACCTTGGGGATCAACTCTTCCAACCGCTCCTTCGTCCCTGAGCGAACCGTCCACGTGGTGCGGGTGTAGTGGGGGATTATGTTGGCCGCCTCGCCGCCGTGGTCGATGATGCAGTGCACCCGGTCGCTGGGCAGTATCTGCTGTCGGAGGGTGGCGACGTTCATATAAGCCTGGACGAAACCGTCCAGGGCGTTGACACCCAATTGAGGGGCAAACGCGGCATGGGACTCCTTGCCGTGGAACTCAACGGTGTATGTGGTCCTCGCCTGGAACGAAGGGTCGAGAAGATCGCTGGTGAGGGATGGATCATCATCGAGGCAGCGGCGTCATCGAATGCCCCGGCGTTTATCAGGTCGACCTTGCCGCCTCCGCCTTCCTCGGCCGGTGTGCCCAGGACGGTGACCCTGATTCCCAGCTCGTCGGCCAGGCCGGCCACCGCCTTGCCGGCGCCCAGTGCGGCAGTGGCGATGATGTTGTGACCGCAGGCATGGCCGATGTCGGGAAGCGCGTCGTACTCACAGCAGATCACCACCTTGGGCCCACTGCTCCCCGCGCTGGCCTCGAAGGCCGTCTCCAGGCCATGTGTCGGATGACTGACCGCGAACCCGTGGTCGGCGAGGAAGCCGGCCAGCTTGGCCGAGGCCTGGTGCTCCTGATAGCCGAGCTCGGGGTTGTCGTGCATCCAATTGGAGATGTCGATCAGGTCGGCCTCGACGGTATCGAAGGCCTTGGTGGCAGCTTCCTTGTGAGTCATGGGCCCGAATCTACGCCGATGCTCAACTTCGACCAGATGTCGGTCTTCGCCATGTCGATGATGGTGTGAGCCATGGCCAGGGAACCGTCATGCAGGGCCTGATTCCCGCTAGGGGTGATCGTGGCGGCGGCGAACTCTGGTTGATGGTTCACCGCCTCGGTGTCGATCTTCAACGAGGGGTGGATGCTGGGCACGATGTGACTCACGTTCCCCATGTCGGTGGAGGCATAGGTGCGCTCACCCGTCTCGGCGAAAGTGGGCATCTCCCTGCCGATGGCCCGAGCATTGGCGACGAAGAGATCCACCAGGGCCGGGTCGCTCACCAGGTCGAAGTAGACCTCATCCTCTTCGATCTCCACTGTGCACCCCGTCGCGGTGGCCGCGGCCCTGAAGCAGTCGATGATCCTCGAACGGAGACTCTCGAATCGCTCGATGGTCTGCGCCCGGATTATCCAGTTTGAGACTGTGCGGGCAGGGATGACATTGGGGGCTACACCCCCGTCCCCGATCACGCCATGCACACGATCTCCGGGCTCGAACTGCTGGCGGGCGGTGGAGACGTTGTTGTAGGCCTGCACGAAGGCATCGAGTGCGTTGACCCCCACATGAGGTGTGGCCGCAGCGTGGGCCTCCTTGCCGTGGTAGGTCACGCGTACGCCTTGGGCGGCGAGCACACGGGGATCGGCCATGTCCTTGGAACTGGGGTGGATCAGCATCGACGCGGCGGCGTCGTCGAAGGCCCCGGCTTTGATCAGGTCGATCTTCCCGCCCTTCCCTTCCTCTCCGGGGGTTCCCAACACCGTCACTCTGATGCCCAGCTCCTCGACGAGGCCGGCGACGGCGACCCCCGCACCGAGGGAGGAGGTGGCGATGATGTTGTGTCCGCATGCGTGCCCTACCCCTGGCAGGGCGTCGTACTCCGCACAGATGACGACCCGAGGCCCCACGGCGCCCACGTTGGCTTCGAAGGCGGTGGCCAGCCCATGAGCCGGATGCGAGACCTCGAACCCGTGCTCTCCGAGGAATCCGGCTAGACGCTTCGACGACTCATGCTCCTGATATGACGTCTCGGGATTCTCAAAGAGCCAGGTGGAGATCTCGACCAAGTCGCGTTCTACGGATTCGAATGCAGATGTGGCCCGTTCCTTGAGTGACATGCACGAAAGCTACAGCCTGTGAGAGGTCACTACCGTCGGTGGGGTGACGACAGCATTCGAGGTGGCGGACCGTTTCGTCGACCAGGTCTGTGAGTTGAGCCCGCCCCTCAAGACGATGCTCGGTATCCCGGGTTCGGACCACGAGTGGGGTCCGATGTTCGGCATCGACGGAGCCGAGGCCCGTGTAGACCTCTACCGCTCATATCGTTCCACAGCCACCGGATTTCTCGATGCGCCCGACCCGAGGGACCGCCTCGCCGCCGCAGTGATGAGCGCGGCCATCGACGAGGTCGTTGACACCCATGAGCAGGGAGATCACTTTCTCGACTTGAGTCACATGGCCTCGAGCTTCCGGATGCTGAGGTCCATCTTCGACGTCATGAAGACCGACTCAACCGACGACTGGGATGCCATCGCCAACCGTCTCGAGACCATCGGAGAGCCATTGGCCGACTATCGCGCGCTGTTGCAGGCCGGCGTGGACCAGGGCATCGTCGTTGCGGCGCGTCAGGTGAGGTCCGTGGTCGAACAGGGAAGACGTCTCGCCGGCGAGGGATCCTCGTTCGAACAGGTCGCATCAAAGGCCGAGTCCTCTGGACACGCCTCTCCCAGGCTCGACGGAGCGATCGGGAAGGCAAAGTCGGAGATGGGGTCGTTCGCCGACTGGCTGGAGGTCTCCTATCTCCCTCACGCCCGGGTCGACGATGGAGTGGGGAGGGACTACTACGAGCGGGCGGCCGATCGGCTGGTCGGGATGCCCGTCGACGCTCTCGAGGCATATCGATGGGGGTGGGAGGAGTTCCGGCGGCTACTCGCCGAGATGATCTCTGTTGGGGGCGAGATCCTCCCCGGGGAGGGCTTGCTGGCGGTGAAGGATCACATGGAGACCGATCGCCGCTATACAGTCGAGGGAACCGACGGTCTCATTCGGTTCGTCTCGGACAGGCTCACCCTCGCAGTCGAGGCCTTGGCGGGGACCCACTTCGACGTGCCGGACGTTATTCGCTCCATCACCGTTCAGATCGCACCGGCGGGCGGTCCCCTAGGCGTCTACTACATGCGCCCGTCCGAAGACTTCAGCCGTCCTGGAGGGGTTTGGTACTCGATTGGCGACCAGGAAGTCTTTCCCCTCTACCAACACCTATCGACCGCCTATCACGAGGGGTTCCCCGGCCATCACCTCCAGCTGGCGACGGCGATGTATCGCAAGGAGAACATCAGCCGCTTCCAGCGTGCCCTCACCTGGTATCCGGGGTACACCGAGGGATGGGGCATGTACGCCGAAGTCCTCATGGGGGAGCTCGGCTATCTGCAAGAGCCGGGCTACTACTTCGGGATGCTCGCCAAGCAGATGTATCGGGCGGCCAGGATCGTGGTCGACATCGGGCTGCACCTTGGACTGGCCATCGACGAGACCTCGCCGATCGCACCCGGGGAGCCGTGGACTTTCGAGAGGGCCTGTGAGTTCATTGAGGTGTATGGGTTCCGGACCGAGGACCAGGCCCGCGACGAGGTGCTTCGATATCTGGGGTGGCCCGGCCAGGCCATCGCCTACAAGCTGGGCGAGAGAGAGATCCTCCGGCTCCGAGAGGAGACGAAGTCGCGGCTTGGTGACCGCTTCGACCTGAGGCAATTCCACTCAACGGTGGTCGACAACGGGACGATGCGACTCGACCTGCTCCGGAAGTTCGTTGGGGAGGCTTTGCCAGGATGAGGGATGCGGCCGTTCGCCGCTGGTCACGGCTGCACACCCAGCTCTACAAGGCGACAGGCGGACGGCTTGGTCGTCGCCTGGTGGACAACGACATGCTGCTCCTCACAACCGTCGGTCAGGTGACCAAGAGACCGCACACTGTGCCGTTGCTCTACCTGCGAGAGGGTGAGCGCCTCGTTGTGATTGCCTCGTACGGAGGACGACCCGATCACCCAACCTGGTATCACAACCTGGTGGCCGAGCCCCGGGCGAGAGTCCAGGTCAACCGTGAGCAGATGGAGATGATCGCCCGAACCGCCGGTCCTGTGGAGCGGGACGTGTGGTGGCCACGAATCGTCGCGGCTTACGACGGGTACGCGGTCTATCAGTCACGGACCGACCGGGTGATCCCGATCGTCTTCCTCGATCCTGTTCGGTAGGCGCCTTCGGGTGATGGTGCCCCCCTTCCCGGCTCCGCCGGGAGAAATTGGTGGCTCTCCGCTTGGATCGGGTGAGCCTTTTCTTGGCGGGGGGTTCGAGGGGGGTCGTCCCCCCTCAGATGACGCTGCTTCGCTGGGGGGAGAAATTGGACCCTCGGTCATCCCCTGGAGAAAGGGCTTTGTCCCCTGTTCGTGCTCCCCAGGATCCGGGACGATGGCAACACTATGGAGACTCTGTCGACTTCTCGGTATTCGCCTTCGACGGCTGACGCGGGGGCGCCATCAGAAAAACTGAGGAGGCAGGAGTGGCTCCTCATTTGGCTCGAGGTTCTCCTGGCAATTGGAGCACTTGCCGGAGCCGTTGGAGTCGTTTGGGGAGGCATCCTCGGGGATGCCGTCGACCGACTGCCCTTCGGTTCGGCGGTGTTCGCGGGTTTCGCCCTCTTCGTGATCAACGGCCTATATCCCCTCGCAGTTGTGATCGGTTCCCTTCTCCACCAGCGGTGGGCTCGCTGGGGCCACATCACGATTGGTCTCGCCCTCATGGGTTGGATCGTTGTCCAGGTCGCTTACCTGGGGCCGCCGGTGGCCTGGCTGCAGGTCCTCTACTTCGGATGGGGCCTGGCGATTGCGGCGATCGGTACCTGGCTCACGCGGCGCGATGTCCGCGACATGTCAGCGATCTGATGGAGACACCGAGCGAATAGTGCCCAGGTGGCTACCGCGAGGCAGTGGCGGTTTCATCGACGCCCAAGACCGCGGTCGCTTCGTCGCCGTGGCGGGTCGCCACCCATACCCCGATCCGACCGGTCCTTGGTGTCGCGAATCGGGCACGCAACGACGATCTGTTCGGGTTGAGCAGCGATGAGGGAATCTGGGAACGCAACCAACGGCAGCTTGCCGGGGATGGCAGCTCCCCACGCGGGAAGAACGCCTCACGGATCACGAACTCGTCCTTGAATGAGGTGTCGATGAACCAGCATTCGATTTCACCGCATTCGACGAACGTGGAATCTCCCGTCGTTGGATCGTTGAAGGTCGCTCCCCGCAGCTCGACAGTGACTTCACCGCCCTCGCAGGTGATGTCCACCGAGGGCTCGTTGAACATCATCTTCCTCCTTGGCGCGGACTCGTCGTTTAGCGCGTGTACCCACATGGTCACGTCTGAAACCGCCCAGTCGCTCGAGGAGGATGAGAACGCGAATTTGTTGTAAATCGCCACGCAGCGATGTGCGCTATTTCGCCAGATTGCGTTTGAGCTGTCGCATCGAAGGGGACTCCCGCTACATCGGGAGTGAACATGACGGAGACATCGGAACACAGAGACAAGGTCCAGCGCAGTCTGGAGGACATCCACAGGTCGCTGGTGGCGGTGTCGATGAAGCTGGCACAGCTTCAACTCGACGCTGAAGTCGATACCGAGTTGGTGAACGCCCTCGAAGAAGGGATGACGGCCCTGGCACCTCTCACCGACCGCCTCGAGAGTCTCGAATCCACCTATCAGATGGAGACCAACCGTCTGAGGAACGAGGGCGAACTCCAAGGTTGAGGGAGCCTGCACCTGTCGCTATACGCGTCAGTTCCCTCGAACCTGCACCTTGTCGCGCAGAGAGCAACCTGAAGAAGGCTCGAGTGAGGACCCAACCATCACTTTTTACGAGGCTGCATCGAGTATCAGCAAGCGCCGCGGTGCCGGCTCGACGAGGGGACGCCCGCTGGTCTGTCCGACGGGTTCCACCTGCAGCCGCCGACATCTATTCACGTCGTGCAGATCTGAAAGACCACTCATCGGGCCAGGATCCCGATGACGTGTTGAACATGCTGCTCGACCACCCCTAGGCCCCAGCGACCACTCTCCAGGTCTTGGCAATACCCCTCAGCTCGGGATAGGATTATTTCCAAGAAACGCTCATCTAGAGCGGCTGAGGGACAGGCCCTATGAAGCCGCGGCAACCGACCGAGAGGCACGGTGCCAATGCCTGGAGTCGATGAGTGACCTCGAGTTCGCGCTTGTGGTGCTCACAGCGTTTCGCAAGAAAACACAGGAGCGCACATGGGCGACAAGCAGGACTATCTCCAATACGTCGAGTCGGGTGTCGTCATCTTCGACGGAGCGACAGGAACCAACCTCCAGACCATCGGGCTCACCGTGGACGACTTCGGGGCTCCGCATCTCGAGGGTTGCAACGAACTGCTCAACATCACCCGGCCGGACGTGGTCCGCGAGCTTCATCGCTCCTTCCTCGATGTCGGCGTCGACGTCGTCGAGACCAACACGTTCGGTGCCTTCCGCGGGCCTCTTTCCGAGTACGGCCTGGAAGACAGAACGTATGAGATCGCCGCGACTGGAGCAGCCCTCGCCCGCGAGACAGTCGACGAATACATCGCCCGCGACGGTCGGCAACGATTCGTCGCCGGATCGATGGGGCCCGGCACCAAGTTCGCCACCCTCGGCCAGGTCACCTACCGGCAACTGGTAGATGCATACGAGGAGGAGGCCCGCGCCCTCATAGACGGCGGAGTCGACCTACTCATCATCGAGACCCAATTCGATCTCCTCGGAGCCAAGGCGGCCATCGAAGGGGGGCGCCAGGCGATGCGGAAGGCGGGTCGCGAGCTTCCACTTCAGGTCCAGGTGACCATCGAGCTGACCGGGAGGATGCTGCCCGGCACCGAGATCGGAGCAGCTCTGACCACTCTGGAGGCACTTCGGCCCGACGTCATCGGTCTCAACTGCGCCACCGGGCCCGCGGAGATGTGGGAGCCGCTTCGCCACCTGACCCGGCATTCGCGTGTCCCGGTGTCCGCCATACCCAACGCCGGCATGCCCAGGGTCGAGGAGGGGATCATGGTCTACGACCTCGACCCCAAGGCTCTCGGCGAGCATCTGGCCGACTTCGTCGGCGAGCTGGGAGTAGGCGTGGTAGGTGGTTGCTGTGGCACCAGCCCGGACCATCTCCGCGAGGTGGTCGAGCAAGTTCGTGGCCGCTCGCCGCGTCCAGTAGTCCCTGAGACGATCCCTTCGGCAGCCTCGATCTACTCCCAGGTCCCCTTCGATCAGGACACCTCTTTCTTGATGATCGGAGAACGTGCCAACTCCAACGGGTCGAAGGCGTTCCGTGACGCCCTCCTGTCCGATGAGCTCGAGGGCTGCGTGAGCATCGGCCAGTCCCAGGTTCAGGAAGGCGCTCACCTCGTCGATCTCTGTGTGGACTATGTGGGCCGGGACGGGGTTGAGGACATGTCGCGGCTGGCTGCAGCCTTCGCCACCGACGTCGCCGCACCAGTCGTTCTCGACTCCACGGAGCCCGAGGTCATGGAGGCCGGGCTGGAGCGGCTGGGTGGCCGGAGCGTTCTCAACAGCGCCAACCTCGAGGACGGCGAATTAGAAGGCTCGCGAGCTGACAAGGTGTTCCGGCTCGCTGCCAAGCACGGGGCTGCGGTCATTTGCCTCCTGATAGACGAGAAAGGCCAGGCGCGAACCGTCGACTGGAAGCTCGAGATCGCACACCGGCTCCACGACATCGCTGTCGAGAG
>Ga0302046_10003370_pt1 | contig 14466 bp, 12 predicted proteins | sample RVTome_11_FD_200261 | JGI IMG/M metagenome (GOLD analysis project Ga0302046, IMG submission 200261) | Soil microbial communities from uranium-contaminated site in the Upper Colorado River Basin, Wyoming, United States - RVT147D111 (version 2) ...
CGGCTCGCAGGCGGCGTACGGGTCGAGGCGACCGAGCAGAGGGTCGATCCGGTGGACCTGTTCGAGACGACGCTCGAGCCGCTCGAGGGCGCGGTGCTCGACGACACGGATCTCGCCCCCGGCGCAACGGTCACCTGGTCCGCGACCGATGCGATGAACATCCGCGTCGCCGCCTCACGTACCCTCGCGCGGCCCGAGTTCCGCGAGCTCGCCCCGTTCTCGTTCGCCGACTTCGCCGGTGGGTATCTCGTGTCCGGGAACCCCGTCCTCGAGCGCTCCCGGATCACCAACCTCGATCTGCGCTGGGAGTGGTTCCCCGGTCCGGGCTCGGTCGTGTCGGTCAGCGGGTTCTACAAGTTCTTCGAGGACCCGATCGAAGAGATCGTGTTCCCGAGCTCGGAGTTCATCAAGAGCTGGGTCAACGCCGACGACGCCCGCAATCTCGGCGCCGAGATCGAGGCCCGGTCGAGCCTCGGGTTTCTGACCGAAGGTCTCCGGAATCTGTCGCTCAACGTGAACCTGACGCTCGTCGACTCGAAGGTCTCGACGGGCGCGCAGGCCGACATCTACATCCCCGGCTCGGGGCCGATCACGATCGACGTGGTCGATCGTGAACGACGGCTCCAGGGCCAGTCGTCCTACGTCGTCAACCTCGGCGCCAACTGGAACATCCCGTCGAGCGGGACGCTCCTCTCCGTCCTCTACAACCGCTTCGGCCGCCGGATCAACGCGGTCGGGACGCAGCTCCTTCCAGACGTGTTCGAGGAGCCGCGGGACGCCTTCGACGCGGTGGTCGAGCAGCGGCTCGGCGACCGGTTCGGGCTGAAGGCGTCCGTCACGAACCTCCTCGCCAGCGAATACCGGTTCACGCAGGGCGGCGATCTCCTCCGCGGCTGGGAGCCCGGACGAGTGTTCCAGCTCGGGCTCACCTGGCAGCCATCGGGAGTGCGGTAGAGCGGCGGATCGGGGGGCGTCCCGACGGCTCGCCAACCCGCGACGGTCGCCCCACGCCGGGGCGACGCGATGATTCCGCGCGCGACGTACGCTCCGGTCGCGGCGCGGGCGTTTTGAGGCCCGGAGCGCAGGAGACGAGAGACCATGGAGTTCCGTAGATGTCACCGCGGGCTGGGCATGACGCTCACCGCGCTCGTGGGCGTGATCGCCGCCGGCTGTTCCGACGACCCGACAGGACCGGTGCCCCCGCCCCCACCGCCGCCCCCGTCGGCGAACGTGCTCTCGGGGACGATCGACGCGGGCGAGACGCGCACGCTCGACGCGGGGATCGAGTACCTGATCCAGGGCACCGTGGTGGTCGAGGCCGGAGGCCTGCTGATCATCCCGGCCGGCACCGTCCTCAAGGGCGATGTCAACGTCAACCCGACCGCGGTGATCGTGCGTCAGGGCGGACGGATCGAGGCCGTGGGGACCGCGAACGCGCCCATCGTGTTCACGAGCTCGAACCCCCCCGGCGCCCGCTCGCGCGGCGACTGGGGCGGCGTGGTGCTCGCGGGCCGCTCGCTGTGCAACTTCCCCGCCGACGAGTGCATCGGCGAGGGGAACGCTGGCCCGTATGGCGGCACGACGCTCGATGACGACAGCGGCATCCTGCGCTACGTCCGGATCGAGTACGCCGGGTTCGAGGTGAGCTTCGGGAACGAGCTCAACGCGCTCACGTTGAACGGCGTCGGCTCGGGCACCCGGCTCGACCACATCCAGGCCCACTACGGGCTCGATGACGGGATCGAGTTCTTCGGCGGCACCGTCGACCTCAAATACGCGATCGTCACCGGCGCGTCGGACGACTCGTTCGACTACTCGACGGGCTGGCAGGGCCGCGGCCAGTTCTGGCTCGCGCAGCAGGATCCGGACGACGCCGACAACGGGTTCGAGGTCGACGGGAACGAGGAGGACTTCGACGCCGCCCCGTTCACCGACCCGGTGATCTACAACGTCACTCTGATCGGCAAGGAAGCCGGCACGGGTTCGGCGGGCGAGAGCACGCGCGGGATCCTCTTCCGCCGCGGGACGGCCGGGAACGTCTACAACACCGTCGTCCTCGGGTTCGAGAAGGGGATCGACGTCGACAACGCCGAGACCGTCGGCCGCGTGACGTTCCAGAACAGCTACATCTTCGGCGCCCCGACGATCTTCGAGGGCGACGACGACGGCATCGACGAGGCCGGGTTGGTGCAGGCGGCCGCGTGGAACAACGTCGTCGGCGTCGACCCGACGCTCGCGGATCCGTTCAACCTGTCCACGCCCGACTTCCGGCCGATGGCGGGCTCTCCGCTGCTGGCGGGGTTCGCGGCGCCCCCCGTCGATGGGTTTTTCGAGATGGTCGACTACATCGGCGCGGTCGACCCCGACGGGGCGCCGTGGTACGAGGGCTGGATCACCACGGACAGGAACTAGGTGGACCGCTCGGGGCCTCCGGGCCCCGTGGCCGGACGCGAAGGCGAAGCGTCCGGCCCCTGCAACCGATGAGAACGCGCAGCAGTGGTGGAGGCCGCGTCAGCCTCGTCCTCGTCCTGGGTCTGCTACCGCTCGTCCAAAGATCCTGCGGAGGCGAGTCGACAGTCGAACGGCAGAGACTCTCGGGCTCCGTCAGCACCCTCGAGGAGCTGGCGGCCGAGGTCCTCGTCGGGCTGGCGTCGGCCGACACCGCCCGTCTCGAACGGGTGAGGTTGGACGAGGCCGAGCACAACGAGCTCGTGTGGCCCGAGCTGCCCGCCGCCACGTCCGGCGCGGGCTTCCCCGTGGACGTCGCGTGGGAGAACATCTCCGCGCGGAACCGATCCGCACTGTCCCGCCTGCTCAGCGAGCACGGCGGTACCGAGGTCGACCTGAGGGGCGTCGAGTGCCGCGGCCCGACGCGGGAGTTCGAGAGCTTCGTCGTCCACACCGACTGCTGGGTCTCGCTCACCCGCGATGATGAGCGACTGCCGCCGAAGCAGATCTTCCAGGATGTGCTCGACTGGGACGGCGAGCTCAAGATCTTCCGGTACTACGAGCCCTGAGGCTTGCGCTTGGCCCCGCCACCGGGGTGTGGCTGTGTGACCCGACGGACGCACCGACCGATCGCTACCACGAGACGCCGACTGGCCTGGAAGGCCATGAGGCCATAGATCCACCGGCAAGGGGACACCGGTCACGGTGTCGCCTATTCGGGGGCGGCGAAGCGGGAAGATCCTCGTTCAATGGCTCGAAGTGGCTCACGGCACCAGCGCCCCACCCCCGAACACGAACTCCTTCGGCGGCTCGGCGCCCAGCAAGTTCTTGACGAAGTAGTCCCACCGCCGCCGCATCATGTAGGGCTCCATCGCGAACCCGTGCCGCCGGTTCGTCATCATGATGAGGTCGAAATCCTTGTTGGCGGCGATGAGCGCGTCGACCACCGCGAGCGTGTTGTTGGGCGGCACGTTCGAGTCCATCGTGCCGTGCGCGATCAGGAGCTTCCCCTTCAGGTTGTCGACGAGGAGCTGGTTCGCCTGGTTGTCGTACGTGGTCGTGCCGTCGGGGTTGGTCTTCAGCAGCCCCTGCCACTTCTCTCCCCAGTCGTCCTCGTAGTTCCGGTTGTCGTGGTTCCCCGCCTGCGAGACGGCGACCTTGTAGAAGTCGGGGTAGCGGAGGATCCCGGCGGTCGAGGCGAACCCGCCCCCGGAGTGTCCCCAGATCCCGACCCGGTCGATGTCCATCCATGGATAGCGCTCGGCGAGCTGCTGGATGCCGCCCACCTGGTCGGGGAGCCCGTTGTCACCCATGTCGCCGTAGTACGCGGCGTGGAACGACTTCGACCGCATCGGCGTCCCGGTCGCGTCGAGCGCCACGACGACGAACCCGAGCTCGGCCAGCGCGCGGTGGTCGCGGCGCGCGGGGCTGAAGCTCCGGCTCCCGACGCTCCCGGTCTGCGGGCCGGGATACAGGTAGTTGACGACCGGGTACTTCTTCGACGGGTCGAACCCGAGCGGCCGCCACATGAGCCCGTACAGATCGGCCACCCCGTCGCGCGCCTTGACCGTGAACGGGATCGGGGGCTCCCACCCGGTGGCGACGAGCCTCGAGATGTCGGCCTCCTCGAGCGCGAGGATCGAGGTTCCGTCGAGATCGCAGAGGACCGTCACCGGCGGCGTCGTGGGCGTCGAGGCCTCATCGACGAAGTAGTCGCCCTCCGGCGACAGCGAGACACGGTGGTTCGCGCTGTCGGGGGTGAGCAGGGTCACGACCCCGTCATCGAGCCCGACCTTGTAGAAGTACTGGAAGTAGGGGTCGCCGGGCTCGCGCCCCGCCCCGGTGAAGTAGAGCGTGCGGCCGTCGCGGTCGATCCTGAGCACCTGGAGCACGTTCCACGCGCCGCTCGTCACCTGCCGCTCGAGCGCGCCGGTCGCCAGGTCGTACAGATACAGGTGGCCCCAGTCGTCGCGCTGCGAGTACCAGAGCACCTCGCCGCGCTCGGGGAGGATGTGCCAGTTGACCTTGTTGTACCCGGACTCGAAGAACGTCTCCACGCGTTCCTCGAGCACCTCCCGCACCGCGCCGGTCTCGGGGTTGGCGATCCGGAGCCGCGCCTCCTTGTGGTCCCGCGAGCTCGACACGAACGCGAGCTGGGACCCGTCGGGGCTCCACTCGACGTCCGAGAACCGGCCGTCGCAGTAGATGTGGTCGCAGATGGTCGAGCGGTGGACGTCGGCGGGCATGTCGAGCTTTACGACACGGGCGGTCTCGACGTCGATCACGATCCGCTCGATCCGGAACACGACGCTGTCCTCGGGGAGCGGGTACTTCCACGCCTCGAGCTCCGGGTGCCCGACCGCCGTGCTCACGAGGTACATCTCGCCCACCCCCCGCGCGTCGTGCCGGAACGTCGCGATCTTGCGCGAGTCGGGGGACCACAGGAGCACCGGGCGGTCCGAGCGCACCCAGCCCGCGTTGTCGGTCGCGTACCCGTAGTCCTCGACGCCATCGGTGGTGAGCTGTGTGGCGCGCCCCGTCCTCCGGTCGCGCACCCAAAGATCGTGGTCGCGGATGAACGCGACGCGATTCCCGTCCGGCGAGGCGACCATCGAGCGGTCCGCGGCCCGGTCGCGCGCCTCCCCGGCGGTGCAGGTGCGCCCGCTCGCCTCGCACGAGAACGAGCGGCCGCGGAGCTCGACCTCGAGACGATTACCGCCGAGCGTGAATCCGGTGATCGGGAGGTCGTAGGGTTCGAGCGTGGTCCCCGAGGCCGCCGAGAGCCCGGCCGCGAGCGCCGCGTGGTCGAACGCCGGCGCGCGGGTCGGCCCGGCCGGATCGACGAGGATGAACTCGACCCCCCGCTCCGTGTTGGTCCGGTACCAGAACCGGCCGTCCGCCAGCCACTCGGGGGACACGGAGCCGCCGAGCACGAGCGGCGTCAAGTGATCTCCGAGAAAACGCTCGGCGCGCTGGTAGTCGGCCACGCTGAGCGCCGCGGGGGCATACGCGGTCGGGGTCTGCGCGGTCGGAGCCTGCGCGGCCGCCGGGGCCGGGCCGGCGATCGGCCCGCCCAGCGCCGCGGCCAGGACCGTGTACAGGACCGTGAACGGGGCTGTCTTTGGCCTCGGTGAGGCGTACCGCGGACGAAGCATGTCGGACCTGCCGTTCAGAAGTCGACCTGAGCCAGAAAGATGAACTGGTTACCCGCGAGCGTGGGCCCGTTGGGCGAGTCGTGGAGGGCGATCCCGTACTGGACGCCGAACTTCGCGTAGTGCCCGGGATAGAGGTTGACGCCGAGCACGAGGAAGTCGCGGTTCTCGCCCGCGGCCGGGTGGAACCCGTCGTACCGCGCCACGCCCTCGATGGCGCCGAACGCGCGATATCCCGCCTCGACGTACCCTCCGTACGCCTCGGCCTCCGCCGCCTCGCCGACGCCGCCCGCGGGGGCCACGTCGTAGTCCGCCCGGACGTACTCGCCCGTGAGCGACCACCCCCGGTACTCGAGCCTCGCGTCGGCCCCCCAGAACGTCCGCTCCCCCGCGAACGCGCTCGTGAGCTCGGGTTGCAACGCGGGATCGCCGGTGACCGTGCCGGCCCCGAGCCCGGCCGAGGTGTCGTCGGAGTGACCGACCGACACACCCACCTGGACGACGAAGTCCTCGTAGAACGCGATCGAGCCGATCGAGTTGAACTGGACCCGCGCCGTGTACATGAAGTCGTCGCCGTCATTCTCGAGCCGCCGCCCGTTCCCGTTGAAGACGCCGACCCCGTAGGAGAGCCGCGAGTCCATCGCCTCGCCCCCGACCTCGAGCCCCACCTGACGGCCGGGCGCGATCGCGGTGACGGACTGCGAGCGCTCGATGAACGTCAGGTCGCGCTTCGACTGGAGCGCCTCGAGCGAGAACGGAGGCTTGAAGAGCCCGAACGAGATCGCGAATTCGGGGAGGATCGGGACCCGGGCGCGCGCGTCGAGCAGGCGTCCGACTCCCTCATCCGAATCGAGCTCCGCCTGGAGGAAGTAGTCGAACACGATCCCGACATCGCCCTTGACCCGGATCCGGGCATCGAACACGTCGAACCCGTCGGGGTCGGCCGCGTCCGCCGGCTCGGCCCGGAACCCGGTGCGGAGAAGCCCGCCGACCTCGATCGGGGGCCCTCCGGTCTGCGCCAGCAGGTCGGTCGGCATCGAGAGCGCCGTCGGCACCGACAACGTGAGCGCGAGCCACGAGACACGCCATCCGGCACCGGTCATCCCACCACCTTTCCCCGTTATCCCGCATCGGTGTCGGGGAGGAGGAGCCTCCACCCGCCCAGCCCGACGGCCGCGTTTATCCAGAAATGCGCGACGATCGCCGGGAACAGACTCCCGGTCAGGATCGTCGGAACGGCCAACAAGATACCCAGCAGGGCCGCCCGGAGAATCCCCGCCAGCTTCTGGTACCCGTGCGCGAGTCCGAACGAGAGCGACACGACCCCGGCCGCGAACCACACCGAGCCCGTCCACCCGGTGAGCGCCCAGAGCAGAAACCCGCGGAAGATGTACTCCTCGCACACCGCCGCCGCCCCCGACAGCACCAGGAAGGCCCGCGTCTCGCCCGCGTCGCGCGGCATGAGGAGCTTCGCGACCGGGCTCTCGGTGAGCCCCACCGCCCGCGCCGCGGTCGTGATCGCCCAGATGAGCGGGAGCCCGACCGCCGTGGCGCCGAGCCCCCACGCGAGGGAGCGGCCGGGATCCTCCACGCGCCAGCCCACCTCGGCGATCGGCACACGCTGCCACGCCGACACGCCCAGCGTCGCTCCGGCGATCACGAGAAGCGACACCGCCACCGAAGCGTACAGCGCTCGCCGGTGGGTGGCGGCCTCCTCGAGCTCGACCCCCCGTCTGGCATCGATGGCGGCCAGCACGGGCAGCCCGACGAGCAGGAGCAGAGCGTAAACGGCGGCGATCGGACTCGCGCCCGAGTTGGTCATGGCGTCCACAGGCGCAGATCGATACGCGAACCGCCACGCGGTCGCAACAACGAGCGAGCCGCCGGTCGTTGACACCGGGGGGCCACGCGCGGACGTTTTCGACGCCCCGGGGGTGCCCCAGGAAGGAGCCTCGCTCGCCGATGACGCTCGACCTCACGATCGCCCAGTTCAAACCCACCAAGGGCGATCCGGACCGCACGCTCGCCGACATCGTCGCCGCGCTCGAGACCGCCGTGAGCGCGGACCCGCGCCCCCGTCTGGTGGTGTTCCCCGAGACGGCCCTCACCGGATACTTCCTCGAGGGAGGTGTCCGCGAGGTCGCCATGTCGGCCGACGAGCTCTTCGGTCGACTGGCGGACGGGTACGGGGCCTCGTCGCCGTCCGTGGACCTGTTGCTGGGCTTCTACGAGCTCGACGCCGGGCACGTCTACAACTCGGCCGTGCTCGCCCGGCTGGGGCCCGACGCCGCCCTGATCCATGTACACCGGAAGATATTCCTCCCGACGTATGGCGTGTTCCAGGAAGAGCGGTTCGTCGAGTCGGGGCCCGGAATCGGGGCGTTCGACACCGGCTGGGGGCGCGTCGCGGTCCTGATCTGCGAGGACGCGTTCCACTCGGTATCGGGCGCCCTTGCCGCGCTCGATGGCGCCGAGGTCCTCCTCGTGATCAGCGCCTCCCCTGCGCGCGGCGCGGCGCCGGGCGCCGGAGTGCCCGGGAACCTCGCCCGCTGGGACATGCTCGGGAGCATGCTCGCCGCTGAGCACGGCGTGTTCGTGGTCGTGTCGCAGCTCGTCGGGTTCGAGGGCGGGAAGGGGTTCGCGGGCGGCTCGGCCGCGTATTCGCCGCGTGGCGAGCGGCTCGCCACCGGCCCGCTCTGGGACGAGGCGCTCGTGCCGGTGAGGCTCGATCTCGAGGACATCGCCCGTGCGCGGACCGAGGAGCCCCTGTTCGCGGATCTCGAGCGGACCTGGACGCGGCTTCTGGTGAACAGCCCCGGCGCGGGCGTCGGGCGCCCGCTGCCCGGGGCGTCGACCGACCGATGACGCCGGCCGCGCCGGTCTGGCCCCTGCCCGGGATCCCCGCGGGCGGCGAGCCCCGCCCGGGTGACTTCACCCCGCTCGACATCGATCCCGAGCTCGTGGCCGCGTGGCTGGTCGAGTTCCTGCGCGACGAGATCCGTCGCCGGCGCGGGTTCGAGTCCGTGGTCGTCGGTCTCTCCGGCGGCGTCGATTCATCGCTCACGGCGGCGCTGTGCGTCCGCGCGCTGGGCCCCGAGGCCGTCCACGGGTTCCTGCTCCCGTACCGGACGAGCAGCGAGGAAAGCCGGGACCACGCGCTCCTGGTGGCGGAACGGCTCGGGATCGCGACCCGAGCCATCGACATCACGTCGGCCGTGGATGGGTATCTGGGGGAGTCCGAGCCCGATGCCGGCGGGCACCGGCGCGGGAACGTTGCCGCCCGGCAGCGGATGATCGTGTTGTTCGACCAGGCGTTCAAGCTCCGGGCGCTGCCCGTCGGGACCGGCAACAAGTCGGAGCGCCTGCTGGGGTACTTCACCTGGCACGCCGACGACTCCCCCCCGATCAACCCCCTCGGCGACCTGTTCAAGACCCAGGTGTGGGAGCTCGCCCGAACGCTGGGCGTGCCCGAGGCGATCGTGGACAAGCCCGCCACGGCGGATCTGATCCACGGGCAAACGGACGAGGGGGATCTCGGCATCTCATACCGGGATGCCGACCTCATCCTGCACCATCTTCTTCGGGGGAATCCGCCGTCGCGACTGGAGGCGTGCGGATTCGACCCGACGCGGGTATCGACCGTCGTCGATCGACTGGAGCGAACGCACTGGAAGCGTCACCTGCCGACCGTCGCGATGCTGTCCGCCACGGCGATCGGCGAGTGGTATCTGCGCCCTGTGGACTATTGATCCGATGACGAAGCCGATCCCCGCGAACGCGGGGAGCAACGAGCTCCGGATGAGACGTTCGAGATCCGGGTGTGGGCCCCGTAGAGCCTCATGCGACGTGGCTGGGGGGCCGGGCACCGCGGCCCCGGAGCGGACAAGAAAAGCCGCCGGTCGTCGCCGGCGGCTCGCTGAATACCCCCTAGGGGAATCGAACCCCTGTCTTCTGGCTGAGAACCAGATATCCTAGGCCACTAGACGAAGGGGGCCTGCAGAGCGGGACCCGAAATTCTCGTGAACGGGCGCCACTGTCAAGCGAGGGGATGGCGAGGGGTTGACCTGGGAGTATCTGCATCTCGTGGCGCATTCGTTTCCGATCGTGCTCACGATCAGCGGAACGCTCGTGGGCCTGTTCGGTTGGCTCAGCCGCCGCCCGCGGCTCGAGCTGTGGGGGCTCGTCGCGCTCGTCATCGCGGCTGTCTTCGTCGCCCCGGCCTATCTCACCGGGATCGCCGCCGCCGACATCGTCTCGCAGCGGACGTTCGTGGCCGAGGGCGTCATCCAGACGCACCGATTCGCGGCCACATGGGCCGCCATCCCAGTGTTCACCGCCGGGGTCCTCGCGGCGTTCGCGCTCCACGAACGGGAGGATGTCCGCCTGCGCCGGTTCGTGCTCCTCGTCGGGATCGTGGCGTCCGCGGCCATCATCACCGCCGCCTGGCTGGGGTCGAAGATCCAGCACGGGGATCGCGCCCGGACGGCTTCGGGCCCGACGGCTTCCGGCCCGACGGCTTCCGGCCCGACGGCTTCCGGCGGATGATGCGCGGTTGACGAGTTCCGGTACTCCGCCCGGGTGCGTCGACGAAGTGCTGGCCCTGCATCATGCGGCGATCGTCGTCGATGGGCACAACGACCTCGCGTGGCGGCTCCGGCGGCTTTGGGGCCTCGACCTCGATCCGGTCCGCCTCGACGAGCGCTGGGAGGACGGGCACACCGACATCCCGCGACTGCGCGAAGGGGGCGTCGATGTCCAGTTCTGGGCCGCCTACGTTCCCGTCCGGTTCATGGGTCCCGACGCCTCACGCGTGGCCCGCGAGCAGCTCGATCTGATCACGCGCCTGGTCTCCCGCTACCCCGATGATCTGGCTATGGCGTATTCGGTCGACGACGTGCGCCGGATCACCACCGGGGGGAGGATCGCTTCGCTGATCGGCGTCGAGGGCGGCCACGCCATCGACGACTCCCTCGACGTCCTGCGAGAGCTCTACGATTCCGGCGCGCGGTATCTGACCCTCACTCACACCGCCACGCTCGACTGGGTGGACGCCGCCGGGGACCTCCCGCGGAGCGGCGGCCTGTCGGAGTTCGGGGGCGAGGTGATCCGGGAGATGAACCGGTTGGGGATGATCGTGGACATATCGCACGTCACCCCCGGCGCGATGCACGCGGTCCTCGACGCGTCCAGGGCCCCGGTGATCTTCTCACACTCCTCGGCCCGCGCGCTCGCCGACCACCCGCGAAACGTGCCCGACGACGTCCTCGCTCGTGTCCGGGAGAATGGCGGGGTCGTGATGGTCAATTTCTTCCCCGGCTTTCTGACCCCCGAGGGCACCCGCAGCGTCGAAGTCCTGTTCGCCGAGGAGGAGCGCATCCGGACCGAGCACCCCGACCCCGCGAGCCTCCGGGTCGCCCTCGATCGCTGGCATGAGGATCGCCGCGCCGTTCGCGGATCCGTGTCGACGATCGCCGATCATATCGAGCACATTATCGGCGTCGCCGGAGTCGATCACGTCGGGATCGGATCCGACTTCGACGGAGTTCCGATCCTCCCGGAGGGCATGGAGGACGTGTCCCGCCTGCCGGCCCTCACACGCGAGCTGGCGCGTCGCGGAGCGACGCACGACGAGATACGGAAGGTGCTCGGTCAGAACATCCTGCGGGTGTTCGCCGAGGTGGAGCGGGTGAGCGGCGTCACCTCGATGTGACCCATGGCATGTGGAGAGCTCTCTATCGGATGACGAACGGGACTCAACTTGCGAAGCGAAATCGACTTCCGGTGCGGAATCGACTTCCGGTGAGGAATCGACTTCCGGTGCGGAATCGACTTCTGGTGCGGAATCGACTTCCGGTGCGGAATCAGCTTCCGGTGAGGAATTGGGTTGCGAACAGACTCAGCATGTGAAGGGGAATCGGTTTACGATTCGCAAGTCGACAACGATTGGCAATCCCGCCGAGGGGACGCCGCAGGAGGTGTGGGTCCCGCGGATCGGGCGGCCGTAAGAGCAGTCAAGCCGTAAGAGCAGTCAAGCCGTAAGAGCAGTCAGAGCCGTCAGAGGAGTGCCACCAGCCCGAAGAACACCAGCGCCGCGGTCGACATGGCCGCCGTCTGGAAGGCGAGCTCCCGGACCGGTAGCCGCGCTAGCCTGCCAATGAGGAACGAGACCAGGACCGTCGTGGTCATCAGGGCCGCCAGGATCACCGTCATCGAATGTGTCTCCATCGAGCCCTTTCCGCGGGATCAGCTCGGCCCGAGGCGAGCCGAATCCTCGCCCCGTGGTCCGCCCTTTCTCTGAAGGGCGACAAGCTCGGGCATTCCAGCCTCTACGGCAATCCGTTGCCCCGTCGGCGTGGCCGCCAACCCCGCCATCTCCGCGGCCCACGCTTCGCGAACACGCCCGCGATCTCGGCGATAGTCCCCGGCACGTCGTCCGCCCCGAAGACAGGTCCGTCGATCGCCGCGCCACGCCTCGAATCCCGGCCTTGTCGGGCGTGCCTCCGGCCAGCGCCCGTGTGACGAATCCGAGTCGGCACTCCCCGGCCGTATGCGAGCTCGAAGGCCCGACCATACGTGGACCGAGGATGTCGACGAGATTCGTCAACTCGGTGACGGCCTCAGAAGATCGTGTAGATGAACGGAGCCAGCGCCGAGCCCTGGGCGAAGACGAGCAGCGCCCCCACCATGAGCATGACGATGAGGACGGGTGCCAGCCACCACTTCTTCCGCACCCTGAGGAAAGCCCACAACTCGCGCACGACGCTCATGTCGACCGCTCCACTCTGGACACCTCCGTGATCGTTCGCTCCAGAATACTAGGACTGCCGCGATACTAGAACTGCCGCTCCAAGTCGCTACGTCCGTTGCCCTCCCGGTCGGACCAGAACGACGCGTCCTTCTCGGCGTGGCGAAGGGGGTGCTTACCGATGGTGCGCCGGAGGAGGCCGACAGGGGCGAGGACCACGAAATAGACGATGCTCATGAACACGGGCGTCGTCACCTTCGACAGCATGAGCGCGAGCCCCATCCACGCGCGCTCGACGGGACGGAGCGCCACCGGCGCGAGGACGCCCAGCACGACCAGAACGGCGCCGAGAGCGCCAATGACCTGTGCAGCCACGATGCGCTGACGCCACCACAGGATGCCCGCCAGGACCAGGAAGGCAGCGCCCACCGTCAGCCCGAACGAGCGCAGCTCGGTGCTCGTCTTGGGCGCGCGATCGGTGAGGCCGGTGTGTCCGGTGTGGCTCATGGGCGGTCAGTCCAGTGCGATCTCATCGCGCCAATCCTGGGTCTCGGTCCATTCGGGCTGTTCTTCCTTGGCGAGGAGGAACGGCCCCAGGGCCAGGTAGTCGACGTTCGTCCGCATGAAGCACGTGTACGCGTCCGCCGCCGTGCATACGATCGGTTCGCCGCGGACGTTGAACGACGTGTTGACGACGAGTCCGCACCCGGTCCGGGCTTCGAACGCCGCGATGAGATCGTGATAGTCGGCGTTGTCGAGCCGGTTCACCGACTGGACCCGGGCCGAGTAGTTGACGTGCGTGATGGCCGGAATGTCGGATCTCGGGACGTTCAGCTTGTCGATCCCGAACAGCGCCTGCTGCTCGTCGGTCAGGTCCAGCCGACGCTCCTCCCGCACGGGTGCGACGAGGAGCATGTAGGGGGATTCCCGGTCGAGCTCGAAATACTCGCCGACGCGCTCGGCGAGCACGCTCGGCGCGAAGGGCCGAAAGCTCTCCCGGAACTTGATCTTGAGATTCATCGTGCGTTGCATGCGCGGGCTCCGGGGATCGCCGAGGATGCTCCGCGACCCGAGCGCGCGTGGGCCGAACTCCATGCGTCCGTTGAACCAGCCGACCACCTTCTCGTCGGCGAGCGCATCGGCCGCCGCCGCGATCAGCTCGTCGCGCTCCAGTTGCCGGTACACGGCTCCGAACCCGTCGAGGGCGGCCCGGATCTCGTCGGCCCCGTAGGACGGCCCCAGATAAGAGCCCTTCATCGCATCGCGCGTCTCGGCCGCGCCGTTCGCGCCCGGCGACGATTCGGCTCGTGGCGCCCTGGCGCCGTCGCAGTGTCGATGCCAGATGAGGCTCGCGACCCCGAGGGCGCCTCCCGCATCGCCGGCCGCAGGTTGGATCCAGATCTGCTCGAACGGGCCCTCCCTGAGTATCCGGCCGTTGCCGACGCAATTGAGCGCCACGCCGCCGGCGAGACACAGGTTCCTGGACCCGGTGATGCGGTGGGCCGTGCGCGCCATGCGGAGCATGATCTCCTCGCACACATCCTGGACCGATCGGGCAAGGTCCATGTCCCGCTGGGTCAGGGGCGTTTCCGGCCGTCGCGGGGGGGCGCCGAAGAGCTTGTCGAAGGCCCGGCTCGTCATCGTGAGCCCGGACAGATAGTTGAAGTACCGCTGGTTCAGACGGAACGACCCGTCGTCGCGCAGGTCCACCAGCTCGTCGAGGATGAGCTTCACGAAACGTGGCTCGCCGTAGGGAGCCAGCCCCATCACCTTGTATTCGCCGGAGTTGACCTTGAACCCCGTGTAGTACGTGAAGGCCGAATAGAGGAGCCCGAGGGAATCCGGCCAGAGGAGCTCCTTCAGGATGTCGAGTTCCCGTCCGCGCCCGACACCGAGCGAGGCCGTGGCCCACTCGCCGACCCCGTCCATCGTGAGGATCGCCGCCTCCTCGAACGGAGACGGGTAGAATGCGCTCGCCGCGTGCGACTCGTGGTGCTCCGAGTAGAGGATCGGCCCGCTGTAGTCGAGCTCGCGGCGAAGCTGCCGGTCCATGTAGAGCTTCTCCTTGATCCACAGCGGCCCGGCCAACAGAAACGATCGAAGACCGCGCGGGACCACGCC
>Ga0302046_10003371_pt1 | contig 14459 bp, 10 predicted proteins | sample RVTome_11_FD_200261 | JGI IMG/M metagenome (GOLD analysis project Ga0302046, IMG submission 200261) | Soil microbial communities from uranium-contaminated site in the Upper Colorado River Basin, Wyoming, United States - RVT147D111 (version 2) ...
TGGGCCCATCGTCTTCGGGTCGTGACGCGTGAGGTCCGGACTGATGCGCTCCCAGCTCATGCCTTCCGTCGTCGAGACCCACAGGTGCTGCGAGCCGACGTACAGCCGCTTGGGGCCCGTCCGCGAGAAGAGGATGGGGAACGTCCACTGGAAGCGCTCGCGGATATCCGCCGAGGAATGGCCCATCGGATTCTCGGGCCACACGTTGATGCGCTGGCTCGTGCCGGTCGCGTAGTCGTAGCGGGTCAGCAGCCCGCCATAGCTGCCCGAATAGAAGATGTCGTGGTTTTCCGGATCATTGGCGATGTAGCCGCTCTCGCCGCCGCCCACCGCGACGATGTCCGCCATCTGATTCCAGGCGCGGCTGGCCACGCACGCCGTGCTGTTGTCCTGTTGCGCGCCGCACACCCAGTAGGGATCGTGATGCGATGCGATGATGTGATACAGCTGTGCAGTGGGATAGTCCTGGTCGGTCCAGCTCTCGCCCGCATTGAACGAGACGTTGCCACCGCCGTCGTTGCTGTTGATCATGCGGGCGGGATCGTTGGACGCGATCCACAGGTCGTGGTTGTCGACGTGGGGTACGCTGATCTGCTCGGGGAACGTGCGGCCGCCGTCACGCGAGCGGTAGAACCCGGTGTTCAGGACGTAGACCACGTCCCGGTTCTGCGGGTCGGCGTAGATGCGCGTGTAATAGAAAGCACGCTGGCGCAGCCGCCGCTCGTCGTTGGTGCGCGTCCACGTGCGCCCCGCATCATCGGAGCTGAACACGCCGCCGTCGTCGGCTTCGATGATGGCGTAGACGCGCAGCGAATCGGCGGGCGACACAGCGACACCGACCTTGCCCCACACGCCGGCCGGCAGTCCCGGATTCCTGGACAGCTCGGTCCACGTGTCGCCGCCATCGGTCGACTTGAACAGGCCGCTGCCGGGCCCGCCGCTGAACATGCCCCACGACGTGCGGTGCACCTGCCAGAATCCGGCATACAGCGTGTTCGGGTTGGACGGATCGATCGAGAGGTCGACAGCGCCGCTCTCGTTGTCACGCCCCAGCACGCGCTGCCAGGTGCGCGCACCATCTTGCGAACGGTACACACCGCGCTCGGGGTTGGGACCGAATGCATGGCCCAGAACAGCCGCGTAGACAATATCACAGTTCGTGGGGTGCACACGGATGCGGCCGATGCTCTGCGACTCGGGCAGGCCCGCGTGCGTCCAGGTGCGGCCGGCATCGACCGAACGGTACACACCGTCGCCCTGCATGATGTTACCGCGGAACTGCACTTCCCCCATGCCGATGTAAACGACATCCGGATTGGCCTCGCACTGTCCGATCGCGCCGACCGACGAGCTGCGAATCTGGCCGTCCGTCACCGGCCGCCACGTCGTTCCGCCATCCGTCGTCTTCCACAGGCCGCCGCCGGTTGCGCCGAAGTAGTATTCGAACGGCCGCAGCGCACTGCCCGACGCGGCAATCGACCGGCCGCCCCGCACCGGCCCGACGTTGCGGTAGCTCAGTCCACCGAAAAAGCTCGTGTCCCACGTGACTGTGCCGGGCGGTACGGCCGGCGCCGGCGTCTGCTGGCGCTGCTGTTGTTGCTGCTGCGCACCGAGCGCGGACGCCGCGGCCAGTGCGAGCCCAGCCATGACCGGTGTCCGCCAGAATCGGGAACCGTGCGGCATTCGAAGCATGGCTTTCAGGTCCTCAGAGGTGAAGCGGCACCGCCGCACTGTCGTGCGCCATGGGGGGGAGGTCGCACTCACGAGCCGGGGCGCGCGTGTCGTCGGGTGAGTTTACGGCAACGGGGGCCGTTGTGTGGAGATCATACCCGGAACCGCCGTCGTGTCAAGTGTCATGCAGAGGCCGTAGCAGTAGCCGTAGCCCGGGCGGCCAGCCCGTCAACTCCCCCTGTCCCGATAAGCAACATCCACCCAGGTCGCCCGTGCCCGGCCGATCGGCTCGCCGTCACGATCGACGAGTGCCGTGCCGACGTGGTGCTTTCGTCCGTCGTGTGCGATCGGCCAGCCGATGGCGGTGACGGGTTCGCCGGCGCGCGGGAGTCGTGTGACGTGTGCAGTGAAACGGCCGAGCACGGCGGGCTGGACGGTCCGGCCGAGCAGAGCGGCGAAGCAGCCGGGGCAGTCGAGAGCGGCCCAGAGGACCGCGTCGCGCACGCTGCCCGTGGCGTCGGCGAATGCCGGATGTGGTGTCCATGGTGCGGCGACCATGCGTCCGTCGGCGAGAGGTCCGGCGAAGATGCGGAGGCCATCGCCCACGCCGCGCTGCGGGCCGCACACGAAGCAGCGCGGAAACGGGTGTCCATGGAAGCCGATGTAGTTGCGGGCGGCGTGCACGGCTTCGTCGTGCGAGGGCGCAGCAGGCACGGCGAGGTCGAGCGGAGCGGAGACGGCCTCGGCGAGCACGTCGTCGCCTGAAACGAGTCGGGCGCCGCCGTCAGGCGCAGATTCGACGTGCACCGGCAGACCGATCGGCACGGGTCGTCGCAGGGTGAGCTGCAGTGGCGGCTCGACGATGCGCGCGAGCAGACCGGCGACGTATCCGCCGTTGGCGCGATCGGCGGGTCCGCAGAACTGCGGCTCGATGAAGAGCGTGCCGGTCCGCGTGGTCAGAAGAGTCGCACCTCGAAGCGCAGCAGCCGGCCCGGTTGTGGCAGGCCGCACTGATCGTAGATCGCGGTGTCGCCGATGTTGTCGGCGGCAATACGCGTTTCGAGACGAGACAGCCAGGAGCCGCCCGCCGATCGGAACTGCCAGGTGCGCGACATGTCCGCACTGACCTGCACACCGCCGGAAAGCCGGGTGTCCTCACCGGTATCCAGGTCCAGACAGAACTGACTGCCGGTATAACGGACCTCACTGCCGGCGTGCAGGTCGAGAACCAGTGGCAATCGCACGTTCAGGCTTGCGAACACGCCCGGCTGGTTCTCCGGCTCATTGGATTGGTTCGACGTCGGATCGATCAGCTGGACGGACTGGAGTGTCAGGTCGCCGCCCACGGCGATGTCGCCGAAGTTGCGCGACGCGAGCAACTCGATGCCGGTACTGCGCAACTGGTCGCGATTGACGCGCTTGAACAGACGCTCGGGCGTGGTGATCCGGATGATGGCGTCGCTCAGCCGCTGATGGAACGCGACGGCCTGGATCTCGGCCTCACCAATGCGGAAGGTGGCGCCGCCCTCGACGGCCACGAGGTGTTCGGCCGTGAGTTCGGGGGTCGGCTCGAACCGGTTGAGCGACCCCGAGTACAGCTCGCGCAGCGACGGGAACCGGCCTCGCCGGCTGGCACCCACGTGCAGCAGCGTATTGCCGTCATTGACGGTTGCGTTCAGACCGATGCGCGCACCCCAGTCGAGGACGCGGCCGAGTGAGGGCTTGTCGCCCGTCTTCGGCGTGCTGCTGACGTCGAGCGCAGCGCCCGCGCTGAGGCGAACCGATCGCCCGGTCTCCTCGACGATACGGTAGACGCTCTCACCACCCATGCTCAACAGCCGCTGCTGGTAATCGAACGTTCCGGTGGGCAGCAGCTCACGGTGGAAGATGTCGGCCCAGGTGAAGGCGGAGCGGAAGTCGGCGCGACTGCCGAGCGTGTGGTCACCCAGCAACCGGAGCGTCACCGTCCGGTCCTCGCCGTCCTCGAACGCCGCGACTTCATCGTAGGCGCGCGTCGTGTAGGCGTCGATTTCACTGCGCCCGACGTCGATGCCGATGCTTGCCTCCAGGTCACCGCGACCGCCGAAGGGCGTATCGCGATCACCTGTCCCGCCGGACGCCACCGCGATCAGGCGTGAGACATTCGGATAACGCCAGAGCCGGGGCGCGCTCGAGCCCAGTTCCGCGGCCACGCCGCGCTCGGCGCTGAATCCCGAGCCTGAAAATGAGAAGAACGAGCCCGACGTACCGTTGTAACGAAGTGCGATGAAACCATCGCGGCTGTTGGTGTCCGTATTGAGGCGCAAGCCGCTGTTGCGGGCGGGCACGGGTTCGACAATGCCGCCGGCGAGCGGGACGCCGGGCGAATCGCGGTAGCTGATGCCGCTGCGGATCAGCCACGAGCCGTTCGCCGTCGCAACCGGGATCGTCACCGTGGCCGAGGAAGCATGGCCACGATAGGAGTCGATTCCCGAACCGACGGCGATTGACGACCTGTCCGGTACGGACCCGCCCTGCGCCACACTCATTTCGACGACGCCACCCAGGACGTTCGGGCCGTAGAGCACGGAGGAGAGCCCTCGCGTGAAGCGCAGATCCTGTACGGCCGTGGCCGGCACCACGGACACATCCGTTCGGGCATCCCATTGCAGGGTGAGCGGCACACCATCGACGAGCACGGCAACCTGGCGCGCATCCGAGCCGCGCACGGTCAGCTCGGCCTCGCCGCGCGAATTCGTACGCGTGTGGATGGCGGGCACGCTGCGCAGCACCTGATCGAGCCGCGGCGCTGCGGCGAGGACGATGGAATCGATGCGGATTTCGACTGCGCTCGTACCACCCACGGCCCGCACCTGCCGCTTCGCGCTCACCGAGATGCCCTGCAGCCGGATGACCGTCGTATCCGCGCGCAGCGTATCCCGTTGCTGGGCTGCCAATCCTGTGGTGGAGAGAACGAGGCATGCGAAGAGAATCCCACCGACTCTGCCGGCCATTCTGCCGCCTCCCGTGCGACTTCGTGTGCGTGAGCGCCGTCCAGATGGACGCGCAGCGGGTCGCCCGCGTTGATGTCCAGGACGGGCCACGTCGTCGTCGGCAGCGATCCGCAGCTCTCCTCGCGTCAGCGCGGCTCGCCCGACAGCGCTGCACCCCCGGTCCGGGAGGACAGCAGCTCGCGTGTGAACGTCTGCTCTTCGACGAGTGTGCCCAGCGTCTTCTCCAGCCTCGCCAGGCGCTCCTCCGTGTAGGCGAGCCGCTGCTCGAGCGGGGCCGCATTCTTCGCCGCGGCCTGCGCTTCCGCCAGTTTGAGCACGGCGGACGTGATCGGCTGGACGACGAAGCGGCCGGCAACCACGACGAGAGGGATGGACACGCCGATGATCGGGATCAGCAGGGGCAGGATGTCTCGCATGGTTCGCTCTGTCGGTCGCACCCGGCCTCGCGCGGGCTCCCGGTCAAGATAACCTCGCCGCCGGGTTCAGGATACGCCGCACCGGCCTCGACCCGGCCAGGGTTGCGCAGGCGAGGATGCCCACCTGGCGCAGCACCGCAAGTGCCACGTGCGTCGTCTGCAGCACCGGCGCATTGACCAGGCGAGGCGCTGCATTTCCTGCCTCACCAGTGCCGCCGATCCCGATCCCCGTGCCGGTTCCCGTGCTCTGGATGGTGCATGCGGCGAGCAGGGCGGTCAGGAACGGTCCAATCGCGTTGCTACCGGCGGAAAAGGCCGTTGTCCGGGTGTCGTTGCGCTGTCCGTGCCGGCCCGGTCATTATCGAGTGGCCATCGCTCGGGTCTGCGGAGGACGTTCACGCATGCGACACCTGCTCGTTCTGATGCTGTTCGCCATGGCGGCGCCGGCCGCCGCCATGGTACAGGATACCGTTGTCTACGACGTGCGGTTTCCCAATGCCGTCCATCACGAGGCGGAGATCACGGTCACGTACCGGAACCTGGCGGCCGGTCCGCTCGAGCTGCGCATGAGCCGGTCCTCGCCCGGACGGTACGCGGTCCACGAGTTCGCCAAGAACGTCTACGACGTGCGTGCCGACGACGGCGGCGGCCGGGCGCTGGCGGTCGAGCGGCCGGACCCGTACGGCTGGAACGTCACCGGTCATGGCGGCACGGTGCGCGTGACGTACACGCTCTTCGCCGACCGGGCGGACGGCACGTACGCCGGCATCGACCGGTCGCACGCACACCTGAACATGCCGGCGACGTTCATGTTCGCACGTGCGACGGCGGATCGCCCGATCCGTGTCACGTTCCAGCCCGCGACCGGTTCGAACTGGCGCATTGCGACGCAGCTTGCTCCGACCATGTCGCGGACGACGTTCACCGCGCCGCACCTGCAGTACTTCATGGACAGTCCGACCGAGCTGTCCGACTTCGAGCTGCGGGAGTGGACCGTCTCCTCGGGCGGGCAGAGCTACACGATCCGGCTGGCGGTCCATCACGACGGGACGACGGAAGAGCTGGACGCGTACACGGCGATGGCACGGAAGGTCGTAGCGGAACAGGCGGCGCTGTTCGGCGAGTTTCCCGCGTTCGACTACGGCACGTACACGTTCATTGCCTGTTACATGCCGTGGGCGAGCGGCGACGGCATGGAGCACCGCAACTCGACATCGCTCACCAGCACGGCGCCCATGGGTCGCGGCGCGGCCGGCAATCTGGGCACGCTCTCGCACGAGTTCTTCCATGCCTGGAACATGGAACGGATCCGTTCGCGCGCACTCGAGCCGTTCGATTTCGAGCGCGCCAACATGTCGGGCGAGCTGTGGTTCGGTGAAGGCTTCACCAGCTACTACGACGATCTGGTCATACGCCGCAGCGGCCTGCTGACGGACGAACAGTACCTGGGTGGTCTGGCCGGCATGATCAACACGGTGACGAACGCACCGGGCCGCAGGTATCACAGTCCGGTCGAGATGAGCCGGCAGGCGCCGTTCACGGATGCGGCGACGTCGATCGACCCAGTGGCACAACCCAACATCTTCATCTCGTATTACACGTACGGCTCGGCGATCGCGCTCGGTCTCGACCTGACCCTGCGCACACGCTACCTTGGCCGGTCACTGGACGATCTGATGCGCGCAATGTGGCGCAGGCACGGCCGGACCGAGGCACCGTACACGCTGGACGACATCCGTGCGGCTCTGGCGGAGGTCAGTGGGGACGATGCGTTCGCCGACGATTTCTTCCGGCGCTACGTCACGGGCCGTGAAATCGTCGACTATGCAGCGCTCCTCGCGCATGCCGGTGTCACCCTGCGCAAGGCGAATCCCGGTGCGGCCTCGCTCGGCCAGGCCAACCTGCAGCTGCGCAACGGCCGGGTCACGATGGCAACCATCACGCTGGCCGGCACGCCCTGGTACGTCGCCGGCCTCGACAGTGGCGACCAGATCCTCACTCTCGATGGCGCCGATGTGACCGCGCTCGATCAGATCGCGCGGATCACCACCCGGCACCGGCCTGGTGATACCGTGCCGATCACGTTCCTGCAGCGTGGCGAAACGCGGACCGGCACCATCACGTTCATCGAGGATCCTCGTCTCGTCACGCTGCCGTTCGAGCAGGCCGGCGCGGCGGTTACGGATGATATACGACGACTGCGTGCAGACTGGCTCGGTACGAAGGTCACGGAACGCCAGTGACGTGCAGACCCGGGCTACCGGTCCGGTGCGAGGCGAACCGGCCTCGCGCGTTATACATTCGATGCACCGGGTACGGCAGATGACCCATGTCGTGGGACGCCATGTCGAAGAGCGCGACATCATGGAGGTCACGTTGATGCGGATTCGCGCTGCCCTGCTCCATGCAACGGTCCTCGTCCTCTGCGCGACGCCGGTTCTCGCGCAGAACTTCAAGGGCCGCGGCAGGGACGCGACACAGCGGTTTGCGCTGACCGAAGGCGTGGCCGTATTCGAAGTGCAGCACAAGGGCGAAGGCGAATTCAACATCCGCCTGCTGGATGACGATGGCCAGGTCATCGGCGAGGTCGCGAGGGGTACCGGTGACTTCGGCGGCGCCAAGGCACTGCGCATTCCGCGGACGTCGTACTACCTCTACGACGTCGAGGCCGGCGGTGAATGGAGCGTTCGCCTGCGTGAGATCCGGCCGGACAATGGTCCGCCCGATCCGCAAGCCGAACGCGGCACCGACGCCGGCCGCACGGATGGCTCGCGACCCGGCACTACCGGCTGGATGGCGCGCGGCCTGCTCGGCGGCGTGCTGCTCGGTCCGATCGGCACCGCGCTCGCCGTCCATCGCGCCGGCGAGAGCGCCGCCGATGATGCGCAGGCGGCGGCCAGCGCGCTGCAGCCGAACGAGCTGGCGTTCGTTTCCGCGTATCGCACTTCGTATGCGGACCGGCTTCGTGCGCGCCGCCAGCGGTCCGCACTCATTGGCGGCGCCGTCGGTACGGGCATCCTGGTCGTTGCGATCTTCCAGTTCGTCGATCTCGGGACCAGCTCGTCCAATGTCATCCAGGATCCGGGCGGCCAGTTCGATCCGGCCATTGTCGTGCCGCTGATCCGCTGGTGGCACTGAGACCCTTCGCCTTGGCGGGCGCCGCCTGGGGCGCACTCTCGTTCGCTCTGCTCATCGGACTCGGCGCGTTCGTCGTCCGCGCTGACCGCAATGTCGATCGTGCGCCTTCTCCACCCGGCCCGTTCGCCGATGCAGTACCCATGTCCGGGCGTTTGCAGAGCGGCGCATCCCTGGTTCGCGATTTCGGCTGTGCCGTCTGTCACGCCGACCTGCCGCCCGCTTCGACCGCGCCTGTCGCCGCACGGCTCGATCTGGCCGCACTCTCACCCGAGTCCGTGTTCGTCGTGCTGCGCGCTCCCGTCCAGCGACCGGCCGCGGGACCGCGCATGCCGTCGTTCCACCTGGATGAGCGTGAAGCGCTGGCGCTCGCACTCCACCTCGGCCGCGGCGATACGCAGGGCGAAGTACGTCGGCTGGCACGACAGCATCGCGGCATCACGGCCGCCGACGGTGCGCGCATCTACGACGCGCTGAATTGCGCAGGCTGTCACGCACACGCAGATCACTCGCCCCGTGCGGCCGGCCCGCCACTCACCTTCGAGGGCGTGCGCGTGCAGGCGACGTGGCTGCGCGACTTCCTGCGCCGACCGCACGCCGTGCGTCCGTTCGGCACGCGGCCCGGCAGTGGCGCGCGCATGCCGGACTTCGCCATGACTGCTGAGGAGGCGGATTCAATTGCGACGTTTCTGCTGCAGCGTGACGTTGCACCGCCTGCCCCGTTCGCGCCGTTGCCGCTTTCGCGTTTCGCACGGTCGAAGCTGGACACGCTGCTCGACCGGCGCTGGTCGTGTCTCGGTTGTCATCGCTGGAACGGCCGGGGCGGCCGCATCGGGCCCGACCTCGCACTTGTCGCCTCCCGACTGCGACCGGAATTCGTGCGCGCGATCCTGGACGATCCGCGCCACGTGACGCCCGGCACTGTCATGCCGCAACCACAGCTGGCGGGCGATGTGCTGGACGGGATCGCCAGCCGGCTGGTCGCCGGCCAGGACACCGGTACACAGCGCGACACGGCGCGGGCCGGCTATCTCTCGCTCATCGATCACGCGACGATTGCGCTGCCGGCCGCCGCGCTCGCGTCCACCTATGCGACGCACTGTGCGATCTGTCACGGCGCCGCCGGCAACGGCGATGGCTACAATGCGGCGTTCCTGCGCGTGCCACCGCTCGCACACACGGACTCCGCGGCCATGTCGCGGCGGCCGGACGACACCGTGTTCGATGCGATTGCCGCCGGCGGCTTCATCCTCGGCCGCAGTCCCGCGATGCCGGCGTTCGCCGACCTCGAGGCCGGGCAGGTGCGGGCGCTGGTCGCACACCTGCGATCACTCTGCCGCTGCATGCAGCCGGCCTGGGCCCGATCGCCCCGGCCGCCCCGGCCGCCCCGGTCGCCATGACGCGACGGGGATCGAAGCCTCGCGGCCCGGCACCACGCAGCAGTCCTGCCGCGACAGGATGGTCTCTGCGAACACGCTTGTTCGCGGTTGGAATGGTGCTCGCGGCCGTCGCTCTCGTCGCCCTGGTGTTCGTCTGGCGTGGCCGGCAGCCCGCCGCACGCGACGCGGGCGCCCTCGTGCTGCCACCGATCCCCGTGCCGGCCGCCGGCGTGTCCGAGGGTGCTACGGCTGTCGGATTCGACGATTTCACGGGCAGTGATGCGTGCGCCGGGTGCCACGCCACGGAATACGAAGCGTGGGTTACATCGACGCACGGCCGTGCCGGTGGGCCGCCCTCGTCCGACCTGCTGCTGCGCGCCTTCGATGGACGGCCCATCCGGTTCAGCGATGCGACCGTCACACCGATGCGTGATGGGCGCGGCCGTCACGCCTTCACCGTCGCATGGGATGGACGGCCCGAACAGGTGCTGCCGGTCGACGGCGTGGTGGGCGGCGGTCACATGCTCGGCGGCGGCACCCAGGGATTCGTCTCGCGCATGGAGGATGGCACCGTTCGCCTGCTGCCGTTCGAGCTGAGCCGCCGTGAAGGCGTCTGGTTCTGTAACACGAACACGCGACTGGACAGTGGCTGGCTGCCGATCACGGGAAGCCGTCGGCTCGCCGACTGCGGCGACTGGCCGCCCGTTCGCGCGCTGGGCACGCATGCCCGTCTCGCCTCGTGCCAGGAATGTCACGGCAGCCAGATCGAGGTCGCGCCCGAACCGGGGCGGCCCGCGGCCACACGGTACACGAGTCTCACCATCAATTGCGAATCGTGTCACGGCCCGGGCCGTGCCCACATCGAGATCACGCGTGCACCTGACGCCGCGACGCGCACGGACATCGGGATGCGGGCACTCGCGACATTGTCGAAGGATGCGTCGATCAACGTGTGTTTCGCATGTCACGCGCTCAAGGATGCGCTGGCGCCCGGGTTCCTGTCCGGCCGTCCGCTCGACACCTTTTACAGCCTGTTGCTCCCGCTGCTCGATGCGGACGCGCCGATCCTGCCGGATGGTCGCATTCGAACATTCGCCTATCAGCAGGGTCACCTCTGGAGCGATTGCTACCTGAGCGGTTCGATGACCTGCACGGACTGTCACGATCCGCACTCGCAGCGCTACCGCGATGTGAACGGACGTCCTCTGCGCGACCCGTTCGATGACGGGCAGTGCACGGCGTGCCACCAGAGCAAGGCGAGCGCCGTCGTCGCCCACACGAAACACGCTGCGGCGTCTCCGGGCAGCCGCTGCGTTGCCTGCCACATGCCGTACCTGCAGGAGCCGGAAGTCGGGACGGCTCTGCGCTACGCGCGTTCCGATCACGTGATTCCCGTGCCACGACCCGCGTTCGATGCGGCGCTCGGCATCGAGGTGGCGTGTGCATCGTGTCATGACGACCGTGATGCAGCGGCGCTCGAGGCGCAGGCGACGGAGTGGTGGGGTGAGTTGAAGCCGCACACGCCGCTGGTGCGTGCGCTCACTTCACTGGATGGCGCGCGCGGCACCGGTTCGGTCGGTTCCAGCCCGACGGGCGCCGGTCGGGCGGGAGTGCCCATCGACGACCTGCTCTCCGCGCTCGACAGTGCCACGACCGCCGGTCACCGCGCAGCAGCATTCATGGCGCTCGGCGTGCTCGTGCGTGATCACCTGCAGCCGGACATGTCATCGCTCGATCAGGCGTGGCGGCAGCGATTGCGCGTCGCAGCGCAGAGCACCGACCCGGACATTGCGGCACTCGGACTGGCGGGTCTGCACTACGCGGATGTCACGCGCCGCGACACGCGGCAGTTCCTCATCGAGCGGGCTGGTGCACTGGGCGATGCGGCGGGCGCAGTGCGCTCGCGCTGGGCCGTCGTGCTCGGGTTTCTGGCGGACCGTCACATGCAACGCGACGAGGTCGATGCGGCGATCGTGACGTATCGACGATCACTCGAGGCCGAGCCCGCACGCGCAGCGACCAGTCTCAGTCTGGGCATTGCGCTGGCGCGCCAGGGCGACGCTGCGGCGGCCGAGGCCGCGTACCGAACGAGCGTGCGCGCCGATTCGACGAATACGCTCGCGCACGTCAACCTGGCGAGCCTGCTGGCCGCCCGCGGCGACCTGGCCGGTGCGGTCGCGGTCTATCGCGAGGCCCTCCGCATCGATCCCTTCGATGCCCTCGCCCACTTCAATCTGGGCAACCTCTTCCTGCGCGCAGGGCAGCACGCCGATGCGGCGGCGCAGTACGAGCAGGCGATCCGCTTCGCGCCCGGTCTCCCTGACGCCCATTTCAACCTCGCGCGCGCACACATCGCGCTGGGCCGGCTGGAAGGTGCGCGGGACGCGCTACGCGATGGTCTCGAGTTCCGGCGTGACACGGTGGCCGCACAGGCACTGCGTGAGATCGAGGCACAACTGGGTGCGCGCTGACTGTGAGCGCAGCGGTCAGCAGGTCGCTTCAGCGGATGGGCACCAGCGAATCGGCGCGGATGGAGAATTCGTCGTCTGCGATCTCCCGTTCGTAGTCGACCGACAGCTTCGTCGGGTAGCCGAGTGAAGGGTGGTACTCGACCTCGAGCATGGCTGCATCGCGATCGATCGCATTGTGCACGAGGTCGAACAGCATCGGTATCGTTGCGACACTGCCCGGTCCGACGGCCGGCTCGCCGGTCTCCGCGTCACGCATCTCCACGACTGCGCCATCCACGACGCAGGGAACGGGTGGGACGCGAAGTCCGGATTGACGGCGTGCTTTCCGACCGGCCACGCTGGAATGACTGCGGTCCCCGGGAAGCGTCGGCGACCGGCGCGTTCCGGCATCAACGGGCGGGCACCGGCCGCCGCCGGGCATCGTGCATGGCGAGTGCCCAGAGCAACAGTGCACCGCAGAGCTTCGGGTAGGCCAGAACGACGAGCCACCCATCGGCCAGCCGCCCCGACCGGTAGGGCAGGTCCGCACCGATCAGCAGGACCGCGCCGAGCAGCAGCACACCCTGTGTTCGCCATGCCTCGGCCCGCAGCCGCGCGAGAAGCACGGCAATGGGCAGCAGACAGATGACGTAGTGGTAGTCCAGTGAGACGGGGCTGACGGCAACGGCAAGGGCTGCAAATGCCGCGAACAGCGCATCGACGGGCGGCCGTCGAGCGGCCACCATCATGCTCATCGCCACCAGTGCGAGCACGAGCAGTCCGGCAATCAGCGAACCGGCCACGGGCGCATCCAGCAGCGGCGCCGGATTCCACCTGGTATCGGGCGACGTCAGCCTGCGTACCATGCCGGGCAGACTCTGGTAGGCCGTGACGGTGAGCGAGCCGCTCGCGCGCAGCACATTTGCGCGATCGCGAAACGCCGTCCAGGCTGACACACCGGACAGCGCCAGCGTGATGAGCACGAGCACGGTCACGACGGCGCCGCCCGCCAGCAGTGACCGCCACCTGCGCTGCGCCAGCAGGAGCAGCCAGAGCACACCGCCGGCTGCCTTGAGCGCGAGTGCAGCGCCGAGCGGCACTCCCGTGGACAGTGCGCGCGTCCACGATTGCGCTGTACGCGCGTGCGTCTCGACAATGGCACTGTCAGCGCGGGTTCCGTTGCGCCACGATCGCCATGCGACGAGCAGGAGCGCGAACACGGGGATGTGAAGCTGAGCGTGCCGCAGGCCCTCGATGGCCGGCTGGAACATCGTCGCAAGGCACACGAGCAGTCCTGCCCACGCCGCAGGCAGTGCGAGCACGCGACCCAGCCACACCGCGGCACCCAGCCAGATCAGGAGGCTGCCCAGCGCAACGACGCGGCGTGCTGGCGCGTAATCGAGCCACGCCACGGGAGTCACCGCCAGTGCAACCGTCGGCGGGTTCGCACCGAAGATGTCGGACACGCCCGGTTCGACTTCATCGACGCGCGCGTTGAACCACACATCATCGTAGAAGCGCGCGATCGGCTCACCACGCAGCACGAGCCGGCTCGCCACCCAGTGCGTCACGAAGCCGTGTGCCGGCTCACCGCTCGCTCGCCAGGTCTGTACGGCGAGCCGGCCGCCCAGCAGCGCGGCCAGCACCCAGACTGCGAGCGCGATGCGCCGGACCCGTGTTCCATTCCGTCCTCCGAGCATGAACGGAGGATGCACGCCGGCGCGTTGCGGGGGAAGAAGTCCGCTCAGCGGCCTGACCACAATGGCTGGATTCCTGACGTGTCCGGCGGCAGGAAACGGACTACAGCGCTGTGGTGCTCTGTCCTACACCTGTCGCGCAGAGTGGACGCTGCACGGCGCGGGCAGAGGACAGTTGTGTTGCAGCAGTTCGAAAAAAGTGCGACCGGCCGGACCCGTCGAGGCGGGTCCGATCCGGCCGCGTTGGTATTTCGCCCGGTCGCCGCGTCAGCGGCCGACGGCGACGCTGTCGAGCAGCTGATCGAGCAACGCGTTCTTCTCGCGTGTCAGCTCCGCCCGGCGCGACTGCATGCCGAAGGTCGGGCCGATGTCGTCCAGCTCGCTCTGTATCTCGGTCAGGCGCCGTTCGATCGATGGACGATTGTCGTCGATGGACGTCACCGCCGTGCCGGCCCGACCGGTCTGCATGAAGAATTCAATCGGTGCGTTCATCGTCGTCATCCTTCGCCTTTCCCCGGCCTCTCCATGGTTGCACGGGGCTCCTTTTCCGCATTGTCGGCCACAGCCGCCATGGCTTTAATGCCCCGTCACCTGCTCGGGGTCCATGCAATGGCAGTGCCACGATCGGTCGGTCCTGGCGGCAGTTGGAGGCGAGGCGGTCGTGTCGAAGACCAACATTCAAATGCAAACTGTGCGCCATCGCCTTGCGCCCCCGGTG
>Ga0302046_10003372_pt1 | contig 14458 bp, 9 predicted proteins | sample RVTome_11_FD_200261 | JGI IMG/M metagenome (GOLD analysis project Ga0302046, IMG submission 200261) | Soil microbial communities from uranium-contaminated site in the Upper Colorado River Basin, Wyoming, United States - RVT147D111 (version 2) ...
GACGCGCTCTTCCTGCGCGGCTTCGACGACGAGGTGCGGCTCGCGCTCGCCGACGAGATGCGCCACCGCGGCATCGACCTGCGCTTCGGCCACGACGTCACCGGCATCGAGCGCGCCGGCGACGGCCTGCGGGTCCACGTGACCGGCGGACACACCCTCGAGGCCGACTATGTCCTCTACGCCACCGGCCGCCGCCCGCACACCGTCGACCTCGGCCTCGAGCGTGCCGGCGTCGAGATCGGACCCGGGGGCGAGGTCGTCGTTGACGCCTACTCGCGCTCGAGCGTGCCGAGCGTTTGGGCGATCGGCGACGTCACCGACCGCCGGAACCTGACGCCGGTCGCGATCCACGAGGCGATGGCATTCGCGCGCACGGTCTTCGGCGGGACGCCGACCAGGCCCGACCACGAGGACGTGGCGGCGTGCGTGTTCAGCCAGCCGTCGATCGGCACCGTCGGCCTCACCGAGACCGACGCGCGGGCACGCTACGAGGCGATCGACGTCTACCGCTCGTCCTTCCGCCCGCTCAAGCACACCATCACCGGCCGCGCCGAGACCACGGTGATGAAGCTCGTCGTCGACCGGGCGAGCGATCGCGTCGTCGGCTGCCACATGCTCGGCCCCGACGCCGGCGAGATCATCCAGGGCTTCGCCGTCGCCGTGAAGTGCCGCGCCACCAAGGCCCAGCTCGACGCCACGGTCGGCATCCACCCGACCGCCGCCGAGGAGTTCGTCACGATGCGGGGTACGTAACCGCGGCCTTGCGGCGTCGCCGTCATCGGGCGGGCTATTGCAGCACGGGTTCAAATCCCGTCGGGGCAGGTTCTGGATCTCAGGCTGCGCACGGACAGGGCTCGGCCGAGGTCCGCCTCCGTGCGACTCGCATCTCGCTCGACCACGACGCGGCCTTGGGCGACACTCCTCGGCGGGAATCCCTGATGGCGCTGATCGGCCCTTTGGATGTCGCGATCGCGAAGCCCCTCCGACGGCCGTACTTCGAGGGAAGGATCACCCCGTGACGCTTCTGTGCCGGCTTCCGCCGTTGGTGATATAGGCCTCGAGGACTCCCGCCGCATTCCGCTAACGTTGGAGGTTCCGACATGGCGACCGCAGCGCATGAGCGACTCTCGGCCATGGACCGCTCGTTCTTGGTGTTCGAGGACGCGGGCGAGCACATGCATCTGGCCGGCGTCGCCATCCTGGACGGCCGGCCCCTCATCCGCCCCGAGGGCGGCGTGGCCATCGAGCGCATCCGGCGGCACTTCGGCTCTCGGCTTCACTGGCTGCCGCGCTTGAGACAACGGCTCGCGTGGGTACCGATCTACAACAGTCCGGTGTGGGTCGACGACGCGGACTTCGACGTGAGCTACCACGTGCGTCAGGCGGCTCTGCCGTATCCGGGTGACGACGCGATGCTCAAGGGCCTTACCGCGCGCCTCGCATCGGAGCCACTCGATCGCAACAAGCCGCTATGGGAATTCTGGATCATCGAGGGCTTGCAAGAGGAGCGGGTGGCGCTGTTCGGGAAGATGCATCATGCAGTCGCCGACGGCATCCTGGCCTTCTACTTCTTCGCCTCGCTCGTGAGCATGACGCCAGACACTGCCGTGGAGGAGGCGCCGCCCTGGACACCGCAGCCGGTGCCGACTCGGTCGAGCTTGTTGCGCGACGAGTTCGTGTTTCAGACCACGAGGCCGATCGCGATCGTGCGCGATGCGGTCGAGGTGCTCCGCACGCCCGACCGCCTGCTCAGTCGGGCAAGCGAAGGACTGCGCGCCCTGCGCCACGTCTTCGGCGCCGGCTCCAGTCCTGCGCCGGCCACGCCGCTCAACCAGCGGATCGGTCGGAACCGCCGTTGCGACTGGCTCACCCTCGACCTCGACGACGTGAAGGCGATCAAGAAGCGGCTCGGCGGCACCGTGAACGACGTCGTGCTGGCAATCGTCGGCGGTGCGGTGCGCCGCTTCCTAGTGGATCGCGGCGTCGACATTCGAGGTCTTCAGTACCGTGTCACGGTGCCCGTAAACGTGCGCGGGCAAGACGAGCAGGGTCTCATGAACAACCGCGTCTCGGGGTGGCTTCTGACGCTCCCGGTCGACGAGCCCGACGCGCAGCGCCGGTACGATCTGGTTTCGCAGAGGACAGCGGAGCTCAAGAGCGTTCACCAGGAGATCGGCCCCAGCCTGCTCCAGCGCGCGCTCGAGTACGCCCCCGCCGCGCTCACGCTCACCATCCGATTGCTGATACGGCTCAACAGTTACAATCTCGTGGTCAGCAACCTTCCCGGCCCGCCCCTGCCGCTGTACTTCCTGGGCGCGCAGCTGGTCGGCGGCTATCCGCTGGTGCCGCTATTCGAGAACCAGGGACTCAGCGTGGGGATCACCAGCTACTGCGGCACGCTCTATTGGGGCTTCAATGCCGACCGCGATCTCGTGCCCGACCTCGACCGGTTCGTGGGCGCGGTCCGAGCCGAGGTAGACGAGCTTCGCGACGTCGCCGCCCTCGAGCCCGGCGCCGAGACGCGGCCTGGGCCCGCTCGGGCGCTTCGGCATTCCGCCGGACGGCGTCGACGGCGTTCCGCTCGAGCGGCCGTCCGGCATTCGGAGTAGACGTGATGCAAGCGACACACGAGGTACCCGGCCCGTGGCAGGAACCGGTGCGAGGCAGCACCGGGAATCCGGCTCTCCTCATGCTTCCCGGGATGGAGCAGCTCCGCTCGCTGCTCGCCTCCAAGAACGCACCGCCGATCTCACGTCTCACGGGCCTTCGGCTGACGTCGGTTGGAGCGGGCACGTGTACGTTCGTCATGCCGGCGAGCGAGTGGCTCCTCGGCCCGAAGGGGAGAATCCATACCGGGATGCTCGCCTTTCTCGCCGATGAGCCGCTCGCGCTCGCGATCCTGTCGGCCTTGCCGGCACGCACGCTCATGACGACCGTGGAGCTGTCGATGACCTTGCTCGGCGAACCACCGTCCGCCGGAGGGAACCTTCTCGCGCAGGCGAGACTGATCCACTCGGACGAGGGCAGCGGTCTGTCGGAGGTATTCATCACCGATGCCGACGGCCGCCTCGCTGCGCACGGGACGTCGCGCTGTACGATCTTCCCGCCCGTGGCGCTGTCCGGCGAGTCCATTTCCGAGCCCGCGCCGGAGCCCGCGTACGACACCCCCGACCCGTACGAGCGTCCCATCCCCGGCGGCGCGGGCGACATCGCGCCCGCCGGCTTGTCGGGTCTCGACGTCCTGCGTGCCGCGATCAGGGGCGACGTGCCCCTGCCGCCGATCGACCACCTCACGGGCATTCATCCGACCGAGGCCGACGGCGGCCGCGTCGTCTTCGAGATGCCGGCGAGCGGGTGGCTCATGAGCCCGACGGGAACGATCTATGGCGGGATCATCGCCTGCCTCGCCAAGTCGGCCGCTTCCGGCGCCGTGCAGACGATCGCGCCCGCCGGGACCGGGTTCACGGCGCTCGACGTCAAGGTGAACTACCTCAAGCCGGGTGTCGTCGGCGGCGGCACGTTCGTTGCGAAGGGCAGCGTCATCCATCGCGGGCGAAGGCTCGCCATCGCGACGGCCGAGGTGGCGCAGAACGGCAAGCTGATCGCCGTCGCGACCGGCAGCACGGCGTTGCGTCCGCCAGCGGCGCCCTGAAACCGGCGGTGCGAGATGCGGGGCGATGGAACCCGGGATCGACCATCGACGACGCCGCATTGACCTCGGCACGAGCGGTACGTAGCGCGATTTCTCGACGCACGAGGTACGCATGCGGAAGCTGATGCTCTGGAGCGAGTCGCACCCGGCGCACGTCGTGGCGATTCTCCTCCTCGTCTCGGTGGTGGCGGCCGTGCGGCTTCCGCAGCTCCGCATCGACACCTCGATCGAGGGCTTGATGCCCAAGAGTGGCCCCGCCGTGGCTCCCTACCACGCGGCGATGGAGAAATTCGGCTCCGACCGGATCGCCCTCATCTTCGTCAAGGACCGCGCGCTCTTCACCCCCGAGAAGCTTCGGGCGTTGGACGAGATGATCTCGGAGCTCGAGCAGGACGACGACATCGAGGACGTCGAGAGCATCTTCTCGGTGAACGACTTCAAGGGCGTTGCCGGCTCGTTGCAGACCGGCCCGCTTCTCGAATGGGTGCCGCAGACCGGCGAAGAGGCCGTGAGGGTGCGGCAGAACGCGATCGCCAATCCGATCCTCGTTGGGAACTTGGTCTCGGCGGACGGCACGGCAACCGCGGTGAACGTCTACCTGCGCGACGCCGCGGGTCGGCCGAACTTCATGGCGACGGTGAGCAAGCGTATCGAGACGGTGATCGCGCCCTACGTCTCGGAGTTCGACACGATATTCCAGACCGGCCTGCCTTTCAGCATCATGATCCAGGAGCGGATGATCAAGGCCGATCAGACGGTCCTCATTCCGCTTTCGGTTCTGGTCATTCTCCTCACCCTCGGCTTCATGCTGCGATCGGCGAGCGGTGCGGTGTTGCCGATCCTCACCGCCGGTACGGGCATCCTCTGGACGTTCGGGTTCATGGCCTACGCCGGCCTCCCGATGACCTCGCTGACCGGGATCGTCCCCTCCCTCATGCTCGTCGTCGGCTCGACGGAGGACATTCACCTCCTCGCGATGTACCTCGAGGGAGTCGAGGGCCCGGCGAGAGGCGACCGGCATCGGGCCATCGAGCACATGATCGGTCGCGTCGCGACCCCCATGTCGCTGACCGGCGTGACGACCTTCCTGGGTTTTCTCGCCATCGCGCTGACGCCGGTCAGCCTGATGCAACAGTTCGCCGTTGTTGCCGCATTCGGGCTCGGCGCGAACGCCCTCGTCACCTTCCTGCTCGCGCCCGTGTACCTGCGCTACTTCGGCCCGAAGCCGCGGCGGGGGCGGGGTCGCCCGGTGGTCGCGCGCGCATTCGACGCCCTCGCCAGTTTCATCGTCGGGGTCGTTCGTCGCCACAAGCGGCTGATCCTAGTGTCGATTCTCGGCGTGAGCGCCGCGTCCGCGCTGATCAGCCTTCGTCTGAAGGCGGACAACAACCCGGAGCTCTTCTTCAAGGAAGGGTCGCCGGTGCTCGAGCAGGTGAAGATCTTACGGGCGAGCATGGCCGGCGCCTCGACCATGTTCATCACCATCGATAGCGACGAGCCCGGCGCCTTCGAGAAGCCCGAGAATCTCGCCAAGGTCGAGCAGTTCGTGGCTTTCATGAACGAGCAGCGATGGTTCGACAAGATCGTCACGCTCTCGGACTACATCAAGCTGCTGCATCGTGAGACCAACGACGGGAAGCCGGAGTTTCATGCCGTCCCGCACTCCGCCGAGTCGATCGCGGAGTACCTCCTGTTCCTGCATCGCGACGACATCGACAGATACGTCACCCCCGAGTTCGACGACCTGAACATCCTCGTGCGTCACAACGTGCGATCCGCGCAGGACATGCTGGCGATCGTCGAAGTCCTCGAGGAGAAGGCCGCCGAGATCTTTCCGCCCTCACTGCACGTCAACTTCACGGGGACGGGGCTGCTGGTGAATCGCGCCGCGCAAGAGATCGCCCGCGGGCACGTGCAGGGCATCGGCTTCGTCACGCTGACCGTGTTCATCCTCATGTCCATCCTCTTCACGCAAGTGAAGGCGGGATTTCTCTCGCTGCTGCCGAACCTCGTGCCGGTAGCGGTCATCTACGCGGTCATGGTGGCGTTCGCGATTCCTCTCGATGTCGGGACCGCGATGATCTCCGAGATCGCGATCGGTATCGCGGTGGACGACACCATTCATATGTTTGCGCACTACAACGAGTCGATGCGCGAGCTTCAGGATCAGGAAGCGGCGATGGAAGCGACGGTGCGGTCGGAGGTCGAGCCGGTCGTGTGCACGTCGGTCGCCCTCGCGTGTGGCTTCGGAGTGCTCGGATTCTCCAGCTTCATGCCGATCGTACACTTCGGTGTCCTCGCGGCGGTGGTCATGATCGTCGCGCTCGTCGCCGATCTGTTCATGACCCCGATCCTCCTGTCGTCGACGCAGCTCATCACGATCTGGGACCGGGTGAGGTTGCACCTGCAGAAGGAGGCCCTCGCCACCTCGGAGGTGTTCGCTGGTCTACGACCGTCGCAGGTCAAGACGATCGTGCTGCTCGGTCGGCTCGCGGAGAAGGATCCCGGCGCGCCGATCGTGAGAGCCGGCGACCACGGCACGAGCCTGTTCATCGTTCTCGACGGGCAAGGGCGGGTGTCGGTCCGCGACCCGCGTGCGGCGACTGGCTTTGACGTGGCGCGTCTGGGACCCGGCGACGTCTTCGGGGAGATGGCGCTCGTCGAGCCGGGGCCGCGCGCCGCGACCGTCGAGGCGGTCAGCGCGCTCCGTTGCATCGAGATCGACTGGGAGGGCCTCTCGCGCATCCGGCGGCTCTACCCGCGCATCGCGAGCAAGCTCTTTCTCAATCTGTCCCGCATCCTCGGGAAGCGTCTGGGCGCCACGGACAGGATGCTGATGGAGGCGCGTGGCGCCTTGCAGGCACAGGTCGAACGGCGGCGGGCGCTCGAGATCAGCGGCCACGATCGCTGATCTCGGCGACGCGCGTGCTCCACAGCGTCGGGAAGAACAGCATGCAGCTCGGCGATTCCCATCAGGCCGTCGGATTCGCGCGCTCCTCGAGCGCGGCTCGGCGCTCCCTCGGGCTCGGGAGTGACACAGGCGGGACGCTAGCGCGCTCTGCTGCGCAGGCGTCCCGCGAACACCTGTACCCACCAGCGGCGGCCGCGGGTGTCGACCACGCAGCCGACGCCCGTGAGCTGGAAGGCGGGATCGAGCAGGTTGCGGCGGTGGCCGCGGCTCGCGAGCCAGGCGCTCACCACGGCGCTGGCGCTCGGCTGTCCGCCGGCGACGTTCTCGCCGAGCGCGCCGGCGTCGGGGACGGCCGCGCGGAGCGCCCGCTCCCACCCGCCGTGTGAGAGACGCCGCCGACCGGCCATCGCGCTGGCGCGGCCTCGGGCGAGGGTCGCGAGGCGGCCATCGACGGCGAGCGCGGGCACGCCGGCCCGGCGGCGTTCGCGGTTCACGCTCTGCAGGGTCGCGGCGACCGTGCCGCCGGGGCACGAGCGCTGACCCGTGGGAAGCTCGGAGGCGTGGAGCGGGCGATCGGGGGCCAGCGACCCGCAGGCCGCGAGGAGGACGAGACCGAGCGCACGGGCGGTGTGCCTGCGGACCGGCGCCTCGCTTGTGATCGGCCCCCTGCATTCCTCGCGACGCCGACGATCCGACGCCCCGAGATCTCGGTCGGCCTCAGTCGTCGGACGAGTCGTCGTCGGACGAGTCATCGTCGTAGGACCAGCGCCGGTGTCCGTGGTAGGCCCGGCCGGCGTACGGATGCGGCCCGTGGTCGGGGCAGTAGGCGCGGTCGGGGCAGCCCTCGTGCGCCAGCTCCAGCACGAAGTGCCATCGCTTCCTCGAGTTCCTGTGACGGTCGGCGAAGTGCACGTAGGCGTGCCACAGACAGGGGTCGCGCCGAACGGTCTCCCACGCGTACCGGCCAGGGTCCGGTCCATATTGCCCCTCCGCGCTCGGGGCGCCGGCCGTGACGATGAGCACGGCGGCGATCGCGAGCGCGCTCCGGAGGAATCGGCTGGATGCGATCCGCATAGTCCGGCTCCTTTCGCTCCCCCCAACACCGGGGGGCGCCCGCGGTTGTGGGCTCGACCCCCGGCCTCAGGAAGTGCCGGTGGGTGCGAGGCGAATCCGGAGCTCCGGCGCGATCCGCGCCAGGTGGCGGAGCAGGACGCACCAGAGCAGGGTGGTCGCGAGCATCTCCAGGCACTCCTCGAGCGACTTGGAGAAGTGGCGCACGCTGCGAAAGGCGCTCTGCCCGAACCGCCTGCGGGCACCGGGCTCGAGGGACATACGCTCGGCAAGCCAGGCGTGGAGGTTCCACGGGTGCTCGGGATCGAGCCCCTCGACGAAGTCGAACGCGACCGCGAGGGCGAAGCACGCGACCGCCGCGGACGACGCGGTCTCGGCGGGCGAGACGGCGCTCGCGGGCCCGGTCGAGGTCTGCATCGAGGGGACCGCGTTCTGCACCACCGTCGCCGCGGACGGCTTCTTCACCCTGGCGGGCGACGTCGGCGGCGACGTCGTCCTCATCCTCACGGCTCCCGACTTCACCGTCCGTGTCCCGCTGACGGACGTTCCCCTCGGCCCTATAGCCAGCGCCGGCCAGCGCCTCGGCGGCCGCCGTCGCATCCAGACCGGATTCGCCTCCTAGGCGGCACGCTTCACGATCGCAAGCACGCGGAAGGACGGGAATAATAGGGTACAAATCCCGTCGGGGGCATTGACTCTGCGTGCTCTCGTTCGGACGACCCCAAATCGTGTTACTCGCGTTGAGGCGGCGTCGGCAGGCGGGGGGTGCGCCGCCGGCGATGGAGAATCGCGACGACGCGATGGTCAGTGACGGAGGGCCCGTGCTACGCAGGGCGGTCACTCGCTGAAGCCAAAGGCGTCTAGTCCTCCTATGGGAATCCTCGACAGACTCAAGCCGCAACCCCGCTGGAAGCACTCCGACCCCGTCGTTCGACTGCAGGCGATCCCCGAGCTGGGTGACGCCATCGAGCTCGCGGCACTGGCGGAGCACGACCCCGATGCCAAGGTCCGGACGGCGGCCCTTGCGAAGGTCGTCGACCCGGTCGTTCTGGGGCGCGTGACCACCGCGGATACCGACCGGGGCGTGCGGGATGCCGCGGCGGATCGATTGCTCGCGCTGGCCCTCGACGCGTCGAATCCCGAAGCCGCGAGAGCCGCCGGCCTGTTGTCGGACGTCCGGCGCGTGTCGGTGATCGCGAAGAGCACGGCTGCCGATGGCGTGCGCGGGATCGCACTCGCCAGATTGACGGATGAACGTGCGCTCGGCGGCGTTGCCCGTCACGCGAAAGTGGCGAGCACGGCGCTCGCCGCTGCGGCCCGCCTGGGCGCGGCCGACGAGCTGCTTGCCACCGCGCTGAACAGCGAGCACAGGGACGTTGCGCTGGCTGCGTTCGATCGCGTGGTGCAAGGAGAACTGCCCGGCTCGGACGTGGCGCTCCTCAGGAGCATCGAAGCGCGCGCGCAGCAGAAAGCCGTGGCTCGGCGCGCGAAGACGATGCTGCAGGCGATCGAGGACGCGGACAATGTCCGTCGCGTCGCCGAAGAGGAGCGGCGAAAGCAGGAAGCGTCGTTGTGTGCCGCCGTCGAGAGCCTCACGGGCGTCACGGATCCCGATCGTATCGCGGCGGATCTTGCGCGCCTCAGTGCGGCCTGGGACACGCTGGCGAGCACGGACGCGGCGGTCGCGCGGCGATTCGGCGCGGGCGCCGCTGCTGCGCGCAAGCGCATGACCCAGCGCCGAAGCGAGATCGCCGCCGCGCTCGAAGAGGCACGCCGGCGCGGCGAAGGTCTGGCGAGCCGCGAGACACTCTGCCGGCGCATCGAAACGATCGAAGGCGAGAACGTCCTCGAACAACTGAGCTCCATCGAAGAGGAGTGGGCCCAGCTCACACCGCTCGTCGGCTACGAGCGGGAAGTCGAGCAACTCGCGGCGCGATTCGCAGCGACCGCGGAGGCCTGCCGGAAACGTCGCGCGCTCGGCACCGCACTCCAGGAAGCCCGGTCCGCGCTCGACGCCCTCGTCACCGAGGCAGAATCCCTTTCGACCCAGGAAGCGAAAGGTGCCGCCGACCGTTGGCGGGCGCTGTCGCGCGAAGCGCGGGGGCTGGTGACCACGCTGAACGAGGCGTCGCGGCCGGCCTCCGATCTACTGGAGCGCCTGGCCGTCGTCTCAGGGGCGTTCGAGGCGCGTGAGACGGCGGCGCGCAAGGCGGCGGCGAAGACCGCACTGGATCAGGTCGCGAAGCTCACGCGGTTGGTGGCCCGCGCCAAGCGCACGGCCGAATCGGGCTCGGTCACCTTGCGTCAAGGCGAAGGACTGCTGCGCGACATCACGACCGCCGTCGAGAACGTGGGCAAGGGTAAGACGACGAAGGAGATCGGCGAAGCCCTTGCGGCCCTGCGAACGTTGCAGGACCAGATCGCGCGCCGCGTGAAGGACCTGCGCGACCTGGACGAGTGGCGTAGGTTTGCCAACGTCCAGCAGCAAGAAGAGCTCATCGCGATGGCGGAAGCCATCGTCGCGTCGCTGAAGGCCGAAGAAGAGGCGGGCGCGGCGAGCGATTTGGCGGCCACGGCGAAAGCGCTACGCGAGCTCCAGTCGCGATGGCAGAAGGCCGCGGACGCGCCGCGCCACAGCGCGCGACCGTTATGGGATCGGTTCAAGACAGCGATGGACTTCATCCGCAGCCGCTGCGAGATCTACTTCGCCCAGGTACGACAGGAGCGAGGCACGAACCTCGCCGCCAAGGCCGCGCTCATCGCGCAGGCGGAAGCGCTGGCCGACTCGACCGACTGGAGCAAGACGGCCGCACGCTTCCGGGAGCTGCAGAAAGCCTGGGAGGACACCGGGCCGGTGCCGGGCGATCCGGCGCGCAAGCTGGCGCAGCGCTTCCGCGCCGCGTGCAATACGTTCTTCACCCGCCGCCGCGACGCTCTGCGGTCCAAGAAGGAGGAGTGGAACGAGAACCTCGCACGCAAGGAAGCCCTGTGCGAGCGGGCGGAACAGTTGACGGAATCGACGGAGTGGGACACCGCCGCCTCCGAGGTGAAGAAACTGCAGGCCGAATGGAAGACCATCGGCCCGGTCCGCCACGAGAAGAGCGAAGTCGTGTGGTACCGGTTCCGGTCCGCCGCGGACAAGTTCTTCGAGCGGTACCACAATCGGCACAAAGCCGCTGCCGCCGAACAGCTTGCTGAACGCGAGGCGCTAGTGGTCGCGCTGGAAAGCCTCGCCGCGCTCGACGAGGCACCGAGCGATCTCGCCGCTCAGGTGCAAACGCTGCGGACGACGATCTCGAACGCGCCGCACATCGAGGGGGCCGGTGCGACGGCGCTGCACGAACGATGGACGGCCGCCCTTGCCGCGCTGGTCTCGCGGTCGCCGGCCGCGTTCGCGGGCACGGACCTCGACCCTGCCGCGAACCGTGAGCGGATGGAAAGGCTCATCGCGAAGGTCGAGTCCCTCGTCAGGGAAGAAACGCCCGTCGCGGCAACGAACAAGTCCGCCACCGAGCTGCTCGCGGACCGGCTGCGATCGGCGCTCGCGAGCAATGCGATGGGTGTTCGCCCCGACGACGCGAAGTGGCGTGCCGCCGGCAAAGCCGTCGAAGAAGCGCAAGCGGCGTGGCGGCGAATCGTACGGGTGCCCGGCGAGGATACGGGCGCGCTCGAGGACAGGTTCAAGGCCGCCTGCACGCGCGTGATGGATCACGTGAAGGTGCACGTCAGCTCATTCGGTGGTCCCGACGGTGATTTCGCCGGAGGCGGCCCCGGGGGCCGTTCCGGTCGAGCGAAACACCCCGGTGGCCGGGGCCGAGGAGGCCCCCGCCCGAGTCGGGGTTCGAGGGACGCGGCAAGGGAGGGAGAAGCCGCGCGCGCCGAACCCACCAAGACCCGCGGGTGAGTAGATGCTCGTCAGCGACCGCCGTTGGATCATCGACGCGATCGACGGCACGCACAGCTTTGTCGAAGGCAAGGTGCATTGGGGCACGCTGATCGGCCTCGAGATCGCGGGAAAGATCGCGCGTCTGCGTCCCGGGCGTGCCCATGCAGGACTACCTGCGAGCGTGCCGGCACCGCGGCGTCTCGCTCCTGCACGGGATGGGGTTCCAGATGATTTCGAAGGACTTCCCCGCGCCGCACGAGCTCCTGTGCGCGACGCGCACGATCGACGCTCCGTTCGCCCGCGAGAGCAAGCTCAGCATCTTCGACCCCCAGGCGGTGGAGTGCAGGAGTCGCATGCGGTCGCGCCACGGCAGCCGCAAGCGGCCACGGGGGAACCCGTGGAGGCTCCGGCGTCGGCGCGCTTCCTCTAGCCCGCGCCCGGCTCCGTCTCGAGGCGCGGTACGAGCGGCCAGCGCCAGCCCGGCGGTGGCGTGAAGCGCCTCCACGCGCCCTCCTGCTGCGCGAGCCGGTCGGCGATGGTGAGGAGCGCGACGGGATGGTGTCCGATGCCGAGGGGGCTGCTCGCGACCTCTATGTTCTGGCTCGTGGGTCCCTCGTCGAGGCGGCAGCTCTGCCACGCGGCGATGCCGTCGGTGCGGCTGTAGATCGCCGTCGTTGGCATGGGCAGGGGCGCGTGCAGGATCCGCCGATAGTCGGCCTCGTCCGGCAGCGGACGCTGGCGCGCCACGTTGCGCAGGAAGCGCGGCACGTTCGTCGCCTCGACGTCGCGAAAGGGGCTCGCGAGCGTGATCACCTGCCGGACGTCGGCGACCGACCGGCGTGCGAGTTCGCGCGCGTAGATGCCGCCGAGGCTCCACCCGACGAGGCTGACCGGCCGCCCGTAGCGCCCGCGGATGTCGCGCAGGCGTGCGACCATGCCGGCCGCGAGCTCGGGCGAGGGGCCGCGATTGCGTCCGAGCCGCCAGCCGTGCACGGCGTAGCCGCGGTCGCGCAGGAAGCGGCGGAGCGCGCGGGTCGAGAAATCGCTCGCCATGAACCCCGGGAAGACGAGCACCGGGTGTCCGTCGCCGCGCGGCGCGCGGCGAAGAAACGGGTACGCCGACAGCAGCGCCGCGAGCTCGAGCAGCGCCCGCCCTTCGAGGAGCAGCATGCTCCGGGGTGGTGGGGCAATCGGGTCGTTCACAATCGTGGGACGCATACGCCGTGACGGCCTGTGGCACGCATGATCATGCGCTCTTCTTGCCGACGGGCAAGAGCCGGGCCGTGCGTCCCGACGCGCCCGCATCGACGGCGCCTGGTTGATTGCATCGGCGGCGGTCCCGTATCTGGAGGCATGGCAGGGGAGCTCGGCGGGACGGGTCTCCGGCTCTCGGGCGAGGACCTGACGTTCTGAGCCGGCCGGCGCCCGTTGCCGCCGCCGCTCACCCCCCCGTCGGCAGCTCGACGTGGCCGCCGAACTTGTGGCGCATCGCCGAGAGCACCTTCTCGGCGAAGGTGTGCTCCTGGCGCGAGCGGAAGCGGGTGTAGAGCGACGCCGAGAGCACCTCGGCCGGGACCGCCTCCTCGATCGCGGCGATGATCGTCCACCGGCCCTCGCCCGAGTCCTCGACGTGGCCGGTGTAGTCCTCGAGCCCGGCGCTCTCGACCAGCGCCTGCGCCAGGAGGTCGAGCAGCCACGAGCTGACGACGCTGCCGCGGCGCCACACCTCGGCGACGTCGGCGAGGTTCAGGTCGTAGCGGATCTCCTCGGGTAGCTCCGTCGAGACCGCGTTCCGGAAGATGTCGAAGCCCTCGGCGTAGGCCTGCATGAGGCCGTACTCGATGCCGTTGTGGACCATCTTCACGAAGTGGCCGGCGCCCGAGGGGCCGCAGTAGAGATAGCCCTCCTCGGCGGTGCCGCCGCGCACCTTCTCGCGCCCGGGCGTGCGCGGCGTGTCGCCCCGCCCCGGCGCGAGCGTCTTCAGGATCGGGTCGAGGGTCGCGGCCGCCTCGCGCGGGCCGCCGATCATCATGCAGTAGCCGCGCTCGATCCCCCAGATGCCGCCGCTGGTGCCGATGTCGAGGTAGTGCACGCCCTTTGGCGCGAGCTGGCGCGCCCGCCGGACGTCGTCCTTGAAGTAGGAGTTGCCGCCGTCGACGATCACGTCGCCGCGCGCGAGGCGCTCGCCGAGGGCGGCGACCGTCTGCTCGGTCGGGTCGCCGGCGGGCACCATCACCCAGGCGACTCTGGGCGGCGCGAGCTTGGCGACGAAGTCGTCCATCGACGCCGCGCCGACGGCGCCCTCGCCGGCGAGCCGCTCGACGTTTTCGCGGCTCAGGTCGAACACCACGCACTCGTGGCCGCCGCGCATCAGCCGCCGGGCCATGTTCGCGCCCATCCGCCCCAGTCCGATCATCCCGATCCTCATGTCCGCCTCCCGTCCCGATGCCGTCTGCCCGCGTCGTAGCGCCGACACCCCGCGACTTCAACAGTGGCAGACCCGCGGCGATGTTGCTATGCGCGTGGCATGGACGTCCGCGAGGGGTTCATCGGTGCGATCGGCCGGACGCCCCTCATTCGCCTGCGGCGGCTCTCCGAGCGCACCGGGTGCACCATCCTCGGCAAGGCGGAGCTCCTGAACCCGGGTGGGTCGGTGAAAGACCGCGCCGCGCTCGCGATCGTGCGCGACGCCGAGGCGCGCGGACAGCTCCGGCCGGGGGGCGTCATCGTCGAGGGCACCGCCGGCAACACCGGCATCGGGCTCGCCCTGGTCGGAAACGCCCTCGGCTACCGCACGGTCATCGTCATGCCGGAGACCCAGAGCCAGGAGAAGAAGGACGCCCTCCGCCTCTGCGGCGCCGACCTCCGGCTGGTGCCGGCGGTGCCGTACAAGGATCCCGGCAACTACGTGCGCTACTCCGAGCGGCTCGCCGCCGAG
>Ga0302046_10003374_pt1 | contig 14444 bp, 10 predicted proteins | sample RVTome_11_FD_200261 | JGI IMG/M metagenome (GOLD analysis project Ga0302046, IMG submission 200261) | Soil microbial communities from uranium-contaminated site in the Upper Colorado River Basin, Wyoming, United States - RVT147D111 (version 2) ...
GCCGTCGCGGCGCTCGGCGGTGACCTCGAGGATCTCGGTCTCCTTCTCGGTCAGCGGGTTGGTGAAGTAGTCGAGGTCGGCGGGCTCGGCGACCGCGCGGCGGTCCTCGACGTCCAGCTCGGTGACCAGGTGCTGGCGCCCGAAGTGGAGGTAGACCGCGCCCGGGTGGCACTCGTGGAACGCGCGCACGCCGTCGACGGTGCCGATCGTGCGCTCGCGGTCGCCGCGCCGGTCGACGATCCGGTAGGTGGCGCCGATGCCGCGCAGGCCGATCCCGCGCTCGGGATGGCGGCGCAGCGAGCACAGCTCGTCGCCGGCGACCGACTCGATCAGCTCGGAGGCCGCGACCATCTCGCCGACCAGATCGCCGTGGGGCGCGAGGTACCCGGCGTCGCCGCCCTCGGCTTCGGCCGCTCCCGGCCGGAGCGGGCGCTCGGCGGCGGCGCACACCAGGTGGGCGCGCGCGACCGGGCGGTTGCCGGGGTCGACCACGAGCTTCTCGCACGGCCGGCCGACCAGCTCGGCCGGGTGGTCGAGGAACCACTGGTCGAGGGCGTCGGGGAGCGCCACCAGCGCGGTCAGCGACTCGCGCCCGGCGCGCCCGACCCGCCCCGAGCGCTGCCAGGTCGCCATGATGCTCCCCGGGTAGCCGACCAGCACGCAGGCGTCGAGGCCGCCGACGTCGATCCCCATCTCGAGCGCCGAGGTCGAGATCACGCCGTCGAGCCGGCCGGCGAAGAGATCGGCCTCGATCCGCCGCCGCTCCTCGGGGAGGAAGCCCGCGCGGTAGCTCGAGACCCGCCGCGCGAGCGCCGGCTCCTGACGGCGCAGCCACGAGTAGAGGAGCTCCGTGATCCGCCGCGCCTTGGTGAAGACGATGGTCTTGAGCCCGGCGCGCACCAGCTCGACGAAGAGCGCGAGCGCGGTCGTGTACGGGCTCGCCTGGGGGCGGAAGAGCACCAGGTGGCGCCCCTCGCGCGGCGCCCCCGACTCGGCGATCCAGCGGAAGCGGCGGCCGGTCAGCGCGCGCGCGAACTCGCCGGCGTTGGCCGCGGTCGCCGAGGAGGCGATCAGCGCCGGGTTCGCCCCCTGGGCGCGCGCGAGGCGCAAGAGGCGCTGGAGCACGTGGTGAAAGTGGCTGCCGAAGATGCCGCGGTAGGTGTGCAGCTCGTCGAGCACCACCCAGCGCAGCGAGCCCAGCAGCCCGCTCCAGCCGTCGTGGAAGCCGAGCACCGCGAGGTGGAGCATGTCGGGGTTGGTGATCAGCACCCGCGGAGGGTTCTTCTTGATCCGCGCCCGCTCGGGCGGCGGCGTGTCGCCGTCGTAGATGGCGCAAAACGGCGGCGGGCCGTCGCCGTCCGCCTCACCGGAGTAGGCGCCCTCCCCGCCGCCGAGCCCGGCGGCGCGCGCGAGCCGGTCGAGCTTCGCCCTCTGGTCCTGCCCGAGCGCCTTGAGCGGGAAGAGGAAGAGCGCCCGGCCGGGGCCGCCGCGGAGTGCCTCCTCGAGCACCGGGAGCTGGAAGACCAGCGACTTGCCGGAGGCGGTCGGGGTCGTGACCAGGACGTCCTCGCCCCGGCGGGCGGCGGCGAGCGCGTCAGTCTGGTGGGACCAGAGGCGGTCGACGCCGGCGGCGGCGAGCGCGTCGTCGAGGGCGGGTGGGAGCGGCGGAGCGAGGGAGCCCCAGCGGGGCTGGATGGCGGGGAGGTGGGCGTGGTGGACCAGCTCGCGGCCGAGGCGGCGGTGGGCGCGGAGAGAGCCGACCAGCGGAGCGAGCCCGCGCGAGAGAGCAGCCGCGCCGGGGACACCAGAGGACGCCCGCGCGGCCCCCGCAGGCTCCGCCGCGGGACCGGCGCGAGCCGCACTACTGCCTGAATACCGCCCCATGGAGATAGGATACCTCAGCACCTACGTGCGCGTCCCCACGCGGGTGGGCAGCGTTGCTACAATCACCCGGCGGTGGGAGTCCCGACGAGGCGAGGCCGATGGAGCTGACTTGGGACGAGGAAAAGCGGCGGAGCAACCTCGCGAAGCATGGCCTCGATTTCGCCGACGCCGAACAGGTTTTCCGCGGCGCGGTCTTCACCTTCGAGGACAAGCGCCGCAGCTACGGCGAGCAGCGATTCGTCGCCCTGGGGATGTTGACTGAGATCGTCGTGGTGATCGCGTTCACCGAGCCTGACGAAGACTCGATCCGCATCATCTCGATGAGGAAGGCGATACGCAATGAGCAGCAGATCTACTTCGCGCAGCTCTCAGACTGACTGGGACCGGCTCCGTTCGATGCGGGACGAAGACGTCGATCTCTCCGAGATCCCCGAGGTCACAGCACAAGATCTGCGCGGGGCCGTCCTACGGGTCGGAGGCAAGCCGGTGCCTGAAGGCAAGTCCTTCGTCGGCATGCTCCTCGACTCCGACCTCGTCGAGGAGCTTCGGAGACGGGCTGGCGAGAAGGGTCTCCAGCGGGTGATCAACGAGACCCTTCGAGCCAGCCTGGCCAAGGCCTGATCCAGAGGTGTCAAGCGCAGGTTGGCCATCACGGTTTCGCCAGCGCCGCGAAGAAGGCACCGGTGATCGCCTTGCGCGTGGCGCCGCCGACCGGGCCGGTCGGGACGTTCGACAGCAGCGCCACCACCAGGTCGTCGTCGGGATAGACGAACAGCCAGGCCGAGATGCCGATGCCGCCGCCGGGCTGGTGGAGGAGGCGGCGGCCGTCGTCGTCCTTGACCCGGAAGCCGAGCGCGAACTCGGTCGCGGTGCCGTCGGCGAGCGGCACCGGCCGGAACAGCTCGGCCCGGCCCCGCTCGCTCAGCATCCCGGGCCGGAGTAGCCCCGCCCCGAACCGCGCGAGGTCCTCGGCGGTGGCGAGGAAGCCCGCGCCCGGCAGCTTGTGGCTCGGGTCGTAGGTCGGCGCGTTCTCGAAACCGCCGCCCTCGGCGTCGAGATAGAAGCGGGTGCGGTGCGGGATCAGCCGGCGCGGGTGGTTGGCGACCACGCCGCTCATCCCCGCCGGCGCGAACACCCGCTCCTCGAGGATCTCGACGAAGCCGCGCCCGGCCGCCGCCTCCATCGCCCTTCCGAGCAGGGTGTAGCTGCCGGTCGCGTACTCGGCCCGGCCGCCCGGCTCGTAGACCAGTCGCTCCTCGCGCAGGGCACCGTAGGCGGCCTCGACCGTCGCGAAGTGCTCCGTCGTCGAGTAGAGGCGGGTGGCGATCTCGTCGCCGAGGCCGCTCTGATGGGCGGCGATCCGCCGCAGCGTCACGCCGCGGCCGGCGTGCGGGAAGTCGGGGACGTAGCGCTCGACCGGTGCGTCGAGATCGAGCAGCCCGGCGTCGGCCAACGCCACCAGGCCGGCCGCGGTCAGGCTCTTCGAGATGCTGCCGATCCCGAACCTCGTGTCCGCCGTCGCCGGCACCCGCTGCTCGAGGTCGGCCCAGCCGAAGCCCTCGCTCCAGACCACCTGCCCGCCGACCGCCACGGCCACCGAGCAGCCCGGCGCCTCGCCGCGGTCGATCATCGCTTGCAGCGTCGCACGGCCGCGCTCGATGGCGGCACCCCAGCGATCCCCGCGGACCGGCTCGGCCGCCGGTGCGGTGGAGGGAGCCTCGGCAGAGCCGGCCGCGCCGGCCAGGGCGAGCGAGAGGAGCAGGACGGCGAGCGGGGTGCGCACGATGGAAGCTACGCGGCCGGCGGCGAGCGGTTGCATCGGCGGCTGCAGCGCATGCCGGCCATCGCGAACCATGGCACCCCCGGAGCCCGATCCCGGATCTCCTGCGGGACCCGCTTCGTGGCCTCGCCCACGACCTCCAACGCCCGGATCACTGCGTACAGCGTCTTGTGGTTCGCCGCCAGCTCGGCGGCCGACGACAGGCCCTCGGTGAACTCCCGCGCAAGACGCAGGTTCTCGAGCACATCGTCGAGAGGGAGTCGGACGTCCCTTCGCTCCGTCAGACGGGCACCGCGCTTTCCAGGATCCTGTCCCTGATCCCCGGCTTGAGCGAGGCGGGAGTCACCACATCGACCTCAACACCGAGGCGTTCCGTGAGATCGCGCTCCATGCCGACCAGGTCGAACAGACTGGCCGTGGGGTCGAACGTCACCAGCAGGTCGAGGTCGCTCCGCGGAGTGGCATCGGTGCGAGTCCGGGATCGGAACACGGCGAGCTCGGCGACGTGGTATTTCTCTCGCAGCTCGGGCAGGAGCTGTCGGAGACGAACGAGGAGATCCTCGACTGGTGGGCCGTGCGCGTCGCCACGCGTGTGGGTGCCGTGCTCCATCGTGTCCTCGCTGGTCAAATACTACCGCGTGGTCGTGCTCGGCGCCCCAGACGCCGTACCGTTGGCGAGATGGCACGGGCGCTATATTCGCCTCGATGCCCTCGCCACGCGGTGAGCCCCCGGAGCCCGAGTCTCCCTCTCCCCGGAGCGCCGAGGAGATCTTCGTCGCAGCCTATGAGCTCGCCCGCAGGGGCGATCCCGGTCTCTGGCCGCGGGCGATGCGGCTCTTCGAGCAGGCGGCCGCGCGCGGTCACACCGAGGCCCAGTCCGCCCTCGCCCTCGCCCTGCGCGACCAGTGCACCTGTGCCGCTGCCGATGGCTATGAAACGAAGTCGAGCAACGGGACACTCCCCTTTCGGAAGCGGTGTTAGCGCCTCTCGCCCAGAAGGCTGCCACTCGCGGCGATCGCGGAGATTCCACCCTGCCCTCGTCACTGACCTGGCTCGACTACTCCGAGGCCGACCGGCGTCGCGCCTTGGAGGTCGTCGACCTGTTCCGCGAGACCGGCACGGTCGACGAGATGGGGGTCGGTTCGATTCGGGACAGTTTCTCGGATCTCTTCTTTCCCGGAACGAGCACGATTCAGACACGTGCCTGCTATTTCCTGCTCTTGCCATGGCTGTTTCTTCGGATGGAGCGGCTCAGAATCCCGTCCAGCCAAGCCGCGGTGTGGGCGCGCAACGAGGAGATCAACCTCAACAAGAAGCTCCTCGAGGGCGAGGATACGGCGGGGGTTTTCGGCTCCGAAGCCGGAAGGAGCCTGAAGCGGTTACCGAGTGCGGTTTACTGGGGAGGGCTGGGGAGCTGGGGGATCCGTCTCTATCCCGGGTTCGGCGACGCATACTTCCGCTCGCTCGATGGCTTCTATCGCCGGCTCGACGCTCTCCGAGGGATGCCGAGCGACCCGGAGGGCCGGCGCTCCCCACCGTCGAACTGGCACCCACACCTCCCCGAGCCTCCGGACCACTTTCCCTACAGGAACGTCTCGACCGAGCTGCGCCGCGAGGATGCTGCGTACCTCTGCGACCGGATCCGGGCCCGCCACCCCGGCAGTCTGCTCGCGGTGTTGGTGAGCCGGGTGGACGACTACGATCTCGAGGCGGTGTGGCCCTGGGACCTCGCGAACCGCGAAGGCTTCCCGCCACTTCTCCGTGAGCAGCTCCGCCACGCTCGACTCTTCGCCATCACCCTTCACGGGGCGGCGCTCCTCTACAACCTGATGCTCGCCGAGCTGAGGCGGGACGAGAAGCTGCTCGAGGGCTACCGGGCCGACCTGGCCGCCTGGGCCGCGGACGTCGACCCACTACGGGAGGAGGTCGAGCCCTGGCGGCTGGATGCGATCTGGGCCGTCGCTCGAGACCAGGGTCGCCCGCTGGGCTTTCCCACGCGAACCTTCGTTGTGCGCTGGATCGAGGGCTTGAGGGCGAACGGTCCTCGGGCTGTCGTTTCGGAGAGTTCCGCCGCGAGGCAGCTCATCCGCGAGCGCGAGACCCAACTCAAGCGCGGCCGCGCGCGCCTCGCGAGCGCCCGGCACCTCGAGCTCTGGGGCGGCGCTTCCGGGACCGACCGCATGAACTACCGATGGCCGGGGACGCGAGTCATCCTGAAGGACATCTTGAACGGGCTGCGACGAACCGGGGACGATGCTCGGGACGCGTGAGCGGACGCTGCTCCTGGGTAGCCTCCGACCGCCGCCCGGCTACCGGCTCGAGCGGGCGATCGGGACCAGCTACACGCTGGACCTCCTCGCGCTCCTGACCGCACCCCTGGCCTTCACCTTCTTCGACGTCCACGACGAGCGAGGCGACCCGGTGAACGACCCGGTAGCGCTGCTCGAAGCACTGCGACGACATGCCCAAAGGGTGACGCTCTTCTGCCAGGCCGGCGCGATCGGAGTCCCGAAGCCTGGACAGGCGCTGCTCGCTTACCTCGAGGGCTCCGTGGTCGAGGTCCGACCGCCCCACGACGAAGGAGTCTTCCACCCGAAGGTCTGGCTGCTCAAGTTCAGGCACGACGACGATCCACCGATCTACCGGGTCCTCTGCCTCTCCCGGAACCTGACCTTCGACCGGGCGTGGGACACTTGTCTCTGCCTCGAAGGACCGCTCACTGGCCGTGCCCGGGGCTTCGGCAGGAACGCCCCGCTGGGCGAGTTCGTCGCCGCCCTCCCGCGGATCGCCACCCGACGCTTGGGAGACGGGCTGCGTGAAGAGCTCGAACGCATCGCCCACGAGGTGCGGCGAGTCGACTTCCGCCCACCCGAACCCTTCGACGACCTCCGCATCCACCCGCTGGGTCTCGACCGCAAGAACGCCTGGCCGTTCCCGGAATCCACTCGGAGTCTGGCGATCTCGCCCTACCTGGTCGAGTCGATCGTCGACCGGCTCGTTCGCGACCATGGGCTCGAGGTTCTGGTGTCACGGGCTGAGGCTCTCGAGGAGGTCCACGCCGAAGCGCTCCCGGCGAAGAGCTACGTGCTCTCGGCCGCGGCCCGGCTCGATGCACGCGAGGGGAATGATGACGACGACGAGCCGCCCCTCGCTGCCAACGATCCGGCCGAAGCGCCGACCACCGACGAGCCCGAACTCACAGGGCTCCACGCCAAACTCTTCCTTTTCGAGACCGGCTCAACGGCCCGGCTCTTCACCGGCTCCGCCAACGCGACGGTCGCCGCGTTCCAGCTCAATGTGGAGCTCGTGGTCGAGCTCGTCGGACCTTCGAAACGATGCGGCATCGCGAGCCTCCTCGGCGATGCGAACGATCCGAAACAGGACGCTCTCCGCTCCCTGCTCCAGGAGTATTCGGCGCCCGAGATGCCCGAGGAGATCGACGAGGAGCGGCGCGCCCTCGAGCGACGGCTCGACCGCACGGTGCACGCTCTTGGGGCCGCCCGCCTGACGGCGACCGTGCGGGCGGTGGACGCCGACCAGCTCTACGAGATCATCCTCACCGGAGCCTTCCCGGACGCCGACGCCGACGCGGAACTGAGGGTCTGGCCGGTGACCATCGCCGCGGACGGCGCGCTGCCGGTCGCGGCCGCCCCCGATCAGGTGATCGCCACCTTCGAGGGGCTCTCGTTCGAGGCGTTGACCGCCTTCTTCGCTTTCGAGGTCACTCTGCGCTCTGGCACTCTCAGAGCCAGCCGGCGCTTCACCATGTCCGTGGACCTGGTCGGTGCACCGGAGGATCGCGCGGACCGGCTTCTCCGCACCTTCCTCAAGGACCGCCGCCAGGTGCTCCGGCTCCTGCTGCTGATCCTGATGGACGAGGGCGCCGACGTCTCGGCCTTCATCGAAGCCGCCCGCTCGGACGACAAGGCCCTGCCGCGGACCTTCGGCGGTTGGGACGAACCGACCCTCCTCGAGGCTCTCCTTCAGAGCTTGAGCCGTCACCCGCACCGGGTCGAACAGGCCGAACGTCTGATCGCTGACCTGGGGCGATCGACCGAAGGCCGCCAGCTCCTGCCCAAAAGACTCGAGGAGATCTGGGAACCGGTCTGGGCCGTACGCGAGGGGCTCCGCGGATGAGCCGCCCGCGAGCAAGGCCTCGCCCGGACGCCGCGGAGGTTTTGGACCGGCTCAAGGGTTTCCAGCGCAACACCGTGGAGTACGCCTTCGAGCGACTCTACAAGGCCGAAGACTCCACGCGGCGATTCCTCGTTGCCGACGAGGTCGGCCTCGGCAAGACGCTCGTGGCCCGAGGCGTCATCGCCAAGGTGCTCGAGCAACTCTGGGACCAAGTCGGCCGGATCGACATCGTCTACATCTGCTCCAACAGCCAGATCGCCACCCAGAACGTCCGCCGCTTGCAGATCGGCAGCTCCGAGTTCGTGCACGCCGATCGTCTGACACTGCTGCCGAAGGAGATCCGGAACCTGCGGAAGAACAAGGTGAATTACCTCGCCTTCACTCCGGGGACCTCTTTCGATCTCAGGAGCAGCATGGGCCGCCAGGACGAGCGCGTCCTCCTCTATCACCTGGTTCAGAGGGTGTGGCCCGTGGCCGGCACCGGACCGAAGAACCTCTTCCAGGGCGGAGTCACCTCGGCGGACCGCTGGCGCGGGCGGCTCGACCTCCTCGCAGACCCGGAGACGATCGACGCCGCGCTCGCCCGAGCGTACGCGAGGCGTCTGCGGGAGGTTGGCAAGAGCGCCGGCTGGGGTGGCGAAGGAATTCGGAAGCAGTATCTCGACCTCTGCACCCGCTTCCGCCGCGTGCGGAAGAACATCCCCGCCGAAGAGCGTTCCGAGCAGGCGAGCTTCATCGGACGGTTGCGGAGCCTGCTTGCCGAGACGTGCGTCGAGGCCCTCGAGCCCGACCTCGTCATCCTCGACGAGTTCCAACGCTTCAAGCACATCCTCGACGGCGACGACGAGGCCGCTAGGCTCGCCCTGCGCCTCTTCACCCACTCCGATCGCGACTCCGACGTTCGGCTGCTCCTCCTTTCGGCGACCCCGTACAAGATGTACACGCTCCACCACGAGCGCGACGAAGACGACCACTACCGGGACTTCCTTCGCACTGTGGAGTTCCTCGACCCGAAGCTCAAACAGAGCGGCGGATTCCGGAACCTGCTCGACGAGCACCGGCAGGCTCTGTATCGACTGGAGGACGGCACCGACGCGCTCAGGTCGGCCAAGCAGGGGATCGAGAGCCAACTTCGCCGCGTCATGGCGAGAACCGAGCGGCTGCGCGTGACGGACGACCCGCGCGGGATGCTCCTCGAGGTACCGTGCGCGGGATTGCGTCTCACGCCGGACGACGTTCGGGGCTTCCTCGCCCTCGAAGAGATCGGCCGCGCCGTCGACCAGCCACAGGTCCTCGAGTACTGGAAGTCGGCGCCCTACCTGCTCAGCTTCATGGACGACTACAAGCTCAAGACCGAGGTGGTCGCGCGCCTCCAGGGTCCATCGAGCTCCCGACTCGCCCAGCTCCTCGCCGCGAGCCAGGGAGTCGTTCTCTCGTGGCAGGAGATCGAGTCCTATGCCGCGGTCGACCCGGCGAACGCGCGGCTGCGCGATCTCCTCGCCTGGGTCGAGCGGAACGAGCTCTGGCGACTGCTCTGGTTGCCGCCGGCGCTCTGTTATTACGACGCGCCGGGGCCGCCGGCGCCCGCGCCCGACACGGGCCTCTCGAAGCGGCTCGTCTTCTCGACCTGGAACGTCGTCCCCAAGGCGGTCGCCAGCCTGCTGAGCTACGACGCCGAGCGCAGGATCTTCCAGGAGTTCGACCCGGCGATTCGCAATACGACCGAGGAGCGCAAGAAGCGGCGGCCACTTCTCCGCTTCGCCTACACCGAAGAGCGGCTGACCGGCATGCCCGTCCTCGGCATCCTCTACCCGAGCCCCGGCCTGGCCGCGCTCGGCGACCCGGCCCGCCTCGGTGGCGACCGAGGGACCCTGGACGACGTACTCCGCCTGGTCCGATCGAGGCTCGAGGCCAGACTCCGCAAGCTCGCTCCGACCGGCTCCGAAGAGGAACGCGAGGACGAGAGCTGGTATTGGGCGGCTCCGATCTTGCTCGACCTCGAGCTCTTCGGGGACTCGACGCGCGAGTGGTTCGCGCAGAAGGGCCTGCCGCGGCTCTGGAGCAGCACCAGAGAGGAGCGCGACGAAGAGTCGAGGTGGGTCGAACACGTCGAGCGCGCCCGGCAGCTCGTCGCCGGCTCCCTCCCGCTCGGGCGGCCGCCCGGCGATCTGCTCGATGTCCTCGCCTCGATGGCCGTCGCCGGACCGGCGGTCTGCGCTCTCCGCGCTCTGACCCGCGCCTCGGCCGCCGAGGCTCCCTCAGACCGGAGTGCCAGAACCTGCGCCGGCCAGATCGCCTGGGCTTTCCGGGCCCTCTTCAACCTGCCTGAAGCCACCGCGGTCGTCCGCGGCGCTCGGCCGAGCGACGACACCCCCTACTGGCGCCAGATCATCGACTACTGCGCCCACGGCCACCTCCAAGCCGTCCTCGACGAGTACGTGCACACGCTGCGCGACCTGGAGGGGCTCTTCGACAAGCCGGAGGAGCAGGCGTGGCAGGCGGCGGCTCAGTCCGTCGTCGAGGCCCTGTCTCTACGCACCGGCACGCCCCGCGTGGACGACATCCGAGCTGCGGACGGCGGCGTCGAGATCGAGCAGCGGCGACTCCGCAACCACTTCGCTATCCGCTTCGGCACCCAGGAGACCGACGACGGCCAGGCCGGTGCGCGCGAGGCGCAGGTGCGCAAGGCGTTCAACTCGCCGTTCTGGCCCTTCGTCCTCACCTCGACCTCCGTCGGCCAGGAGGGCCTCGACTTCCACGTGTACTGCCACGCGGTCGTACACTGGAACCTCCCCTCGAACCCCGTCGACCTCGAGCAGCGCGAGGGTCGCGTTCACCGCTACAAGGGCCACGCCGTCCGCAAGAACGTTGCTCGAGACTTCGGAGCAGCCGCCCTCGCCAGCGGCTCGCCGGACCCCTGGGGCGCCCTCTTCGAGATCGCCCGCGAGCGCTCGGGCAGCGATCACGGTCTCGTCCCCTACTGGCTCTACCCCCTCCCGGACGGCGCCCACATCGAGCGCCATGTGCCCGCCCTGCCCCTCAGCCGCGACGCCTGGCAGCTCGAGGCGCTCAGGCGGTCGCTGGCGGTCTACAGAATGGTCTTCGGGCAGCCTCGGCAGGACGACCTGATCGAGTTTCTGCTCGAGAGGCTGAGCCCGGTGCAGCTGGCGGAGGTCGAGCCGCTGCTGCGCGTCGACCTGTCGCCGCCGCCGCGGGCTAGTCTCCCTCTGTTATGACTTCCGCAACCTCGGTGTGCGCGAGTTCGGCACGATCTGTGGGCGGTCGTCAGGACCTGCGCTGATCTGGCTGTCCTGGCTGTCTCCCGGCTCTCCCCTTGACGGCTTAGGGTTGCTGGTCTATCCTTGCCCTAAGCTGGTTAGGGCAAGGCACCCACACCACCCGGAAGGCGACGAACCATGGCGGTCCACGGCAACGACCTGCTCCAAGGCACCCTCGACCTGCTCGTCCTTCGGGCCCTCGCCGCCGAGCCGCGGCACGGCTACGGCGTGATGCGCTGGATCCGGGAGGTCTCGGACGACGGGTTCGAGATCAAGGAGGGGGCGCTGTATCCGGCGCTCCACCGGATGGAGGGGCGCGGGTGGCTGGAGTCGGAGTGGGGGATCTCGGACGGCAACCGGCAGGCCCGCTTCTACCGGCTGACCGCGGCCGGCCGCCACCAGCTCGAGGTCGAGACGGCGAGCTGGCGGCGGTACGTGGGCGCGGTGGCGAAGGTGCTCGAGGCCGGGGCCTGAGCCCCGCCGGGGAGGGATCGCGATGCGCGATGACCGACAAAGCTCCTACCGCCCCGTCCGCCGCTTCGGCGCCGACCCGCGGCGCGACCTCGACGCCGAGATCGAGTTCCACCTCGACGCCGCCACCCGCGAGCTGATCGCCACCGGCCTCTCCCCCGCCGCCGCCCGCGAGGAGGCGCTGCGGCGGTTCGGCGATCCCGCGGCGGCGCGCGGCGCCTGCCTGGCGGTCGCCCGGCGGCGGCGGCGCGGGGAGCGGCTGCGCGACCTCGGCGACGACCTCCGCTACGCGCTGCGCTCGCTCGGCAGGAGCCGCGGGTTCACCGCCGCCGCGCTGCTCACGCTGGCGCTCGGGATCGGCGCCACCAGCGCGATCTTCTCGGTGGTCTACGGCGTGGTCTTCCGGCCGCTGCCGTTCCCCGAACCGGACCGCCTGGCGATGCTCTGGGAGAAGAACCCCGAGCGCGACTGGATGTTCAACTCGGTGGCGCCGGCGAACTTCCTCGACTGGCGCGAGCGCGGCGGCGACGTCTTCGCCGACGTCACCTCCCACGCCTTCTGGGTGTCCGACCTGGCGCTGACCGGCGGCGGCGAGCCGGTGACGGTGCGCGCCAAGCCGGTCTACGGCAACTACTTCTCGGTGCTCGGGGTCGAGCCGGCGCTCGGCCGCGGCTTCCGGGAGGAGGAGAGCTGGGAGGGCTCCGGCCTGCTCGCGGTGCTCGCCCACGGGCTCTGGCAGCGGCGCTTCGGCGGCGATCCCGGCGTCCTCGGCCGCGAGATCGAGCTCGAGGGTCGCCGCTACACCGTCATCGGCGTCATGCCCGCGAGCTTCTCCTACCCCGCCGAGGAGCGGATCGACGTCTGGATCCCGTGGGGTTGGGACCCCGCCGCGCGCCAGGAGGTCTGGTTCCGGCGCGCCCACTTCGTCTGGGCGATCGCGCGGCTGGCGCCCGGCGTCACCCCCGGGGAGGCGAACGCGCGGCTGGAGGCGATCGCCGGCCGGCTCGAGGCCGACTACCCGGAGACCAACCGCCTGATGGGCGCCGGGCTGACGCCGCTCCACGAGTGGGTCGGCGGCGACACGCGGCGGCCGCTGCTCGTGCTGCTCGCGGCGGTCGGGGTGCTGCTCGCGATCGCCTGCGTCAACGTCGCCAATCTCCAGCTCGCCCGCGCAACCGGCCGGGGACCGGAGCTGGCGGTGCGGGGCTGCCTCGGCGCCGGGCGGGGGCGGCTGGTGCGGCAGCTCCTCGCCGAGAGCGGGCTGCTGGCGCTCGCCGGGGGCGCCGCAGGCGTGGCGCTGGGCTTCGCGGGGATGCGGGCGCTGCTGGCGCTGGCGCCGGCGGACCTGCCGCGGGTCGGCGAGGTCCGGTTCGACGGCGTGGCGGTCGGGTTCGCGCTGGCGGTGACCGCGCTGGCTGCGCTGGCCTCCGGGCTGGCACCGGCGCTGCGGGCGTCCGCCGCCGAGCCCGCGGCGGCGCTCGGCGGGTCCTCGGCGGGCTCCACGCGGGCCACCGGCGGACGCCGCGGTCAGCGGGCGCGCTCGGCACTGGTCATCGCCGAGCTGGCGCTGGCGGTGGTGCTGGTCGCGGGAGCCGGGCTGCTCGCACGGAGCCTCCTGCTCCTCGGCCGGGTCGATCCCGGGTTCCGGGCCGAGGGCGTGATCACCGCCGGCCTCAACCTGCCCGAGACCCGCTATCCCGAGAACGCGGACGTCATCGGCCTCTTCGACCGCGCCCTCGCCCGCATCCGCGCCCTGCCCGGGGTCGAGCACGCCGGCGCGGTCAGCTCGCTGCCGCTCGACGGCACCACCTACACCAGCGATTTCGCGATCGGGGGCCGCGACCGCGAGGACTACGGCGTCGACGTCCACCGTCGCTTCGTCAGCCCCGGCTACTTCGAGGCGCTCGGCGTACCGGTCGTCGCGGGCCGCGCATTCGGCCCGGGCGACGACGCCGAGGCGACCCCGGTGGTGATGATCAACGAGACCCTGGCGCGGCGGTACTTCGCCGGCCAGGATCCGATCGGCGCCCGGATCGCCACCGACCGCTACCCGACCGAGGAGTCGCTGTGGCGCACCGTGATCGGCGTGGCCGGCGACGAGCGCATCGAGGGACTGGCAACCGCCGCCCGCGCCGAGCTGTTCCACCCGATCGCGCAGGCGCCCCGCCAGGGCCTGCACCTGGTGGCCGCCGGGCCGGGCGATGCGACGGCGCTGATCGAGCCGATCCGGCGCGAGATCGCCGCCCTCGACCCCGATCTGCCGCTCTACGAGGTCCGCACGCTCGAGGAGATCGTCGCCGGCTCGGTCGTGCGCGAGCGCTTCCTGGCGCTCCTGCTGTCGCTGTTCGCGGCGGTGGCGGCGGCGCTGGCGGCGATCGGGGTCTACGGCGTGCTCGCCTACGCGGTGGCCCGGCGCACCCGCGAGCTGGGCATCTGGTTGGCGCTCGGGGCGGCGGCGCGCGACGTGCTGGGCCTCGTGCTGCGGCGTGCCCTGGCACTGGCGGCCGCCGGCCTGGCGCTCGGAATCGGCGGGGCGCTGCTCTTCGGGCGGCTGCTCGGCGGCCTCCTCTACGGCGTCGAGCCGAGCGACCCCGCGACCCTCGGGACGGTCGCGGCCTTCGTGCTACTGCTGGCGCTCGCGGCCGGGCTGGTGCCCGGCCGGCGGGCGACGCGGGTCGAGCCCTCGACCGCCCTCCGCCAGCCGTGATCGTCCCTTCGCCGCCGCGCGGCGCGCGCCGGGGGGCGCGTGTCCGCCCCGCGACCGTCAGCGCGCCTTGGCCTTGAGCAGGACGTCGACCCGGCGGTTGAGGCTGCGGCCGGACTCGCTGTCGTTGTCCGCCACCGGGTAGCCCTCCCCCATGCCGAGGGCGGCGACCCGGCCGCCGTCGACGCCG
>Ga0302046_10003375_pt1 | contig 14444 bp, 15 predicted proteins | sample RVTome_11_FD_200261 | JGI IMG/M metagenome (GOLD analysis project Ga0302046, IMG submission 200261) | Soil microbial communities from uranium-contaminated site in the Upper Colorado River Basin, Wyoming, United States - RVT147D111 (version 2) ...
TGCGAAGCCCCCATGGATGGGTTCACGGCGTTCCTGAAAAGCCCTCCCCCTCTGGGTGAGCCTCCGCACACCGCGAGCCTTCAACCGTTCATGAATAATGCCCGCGCTGACTATGTATCGCGGTTCATGAATAATGCCTGCGTTGGCGGTAACCTGAATGACTGACGAACTTCTCGAGTTTCCCTGCGAGTTTCCCATCAAGATGATGGGGCGCGATCAGCCGGAGTTCCGCGAGGCGGCTATTGCCGTCGTGGAGCGTCACGCGGGTCACATCGCAGAGGATGCCGTTCGCGTGGCAGCCAGCAGCAATGGCAATTTTCTGTCGATTACGGTGACGATTACTGCGACGAGCCGCGAACAGCTCGACAACATCTACCGTGACCTGACCGATGACGAGCAGATACTGGTGGCGTTGTGATGTTGAACCCGTCGCTGCTTCGAGAGCCACCCGGTATCGAGGTGCGTTCGCTGGGGCGGCAGGAATTCGAGCCCACATGGCGGGCTATGCAGCGCTTCACCGAGGAGCGGGACGCCGACACGCCGGACGAAATCTGGTTTACGGAACATCCGCCGGTTTTTACACTGGGCATCAATGCCAGCCGCGAGCATTTGCTGGCGCCGGGGGACATTCCGGTGGTGCAGATCGATCGGGGCGGACAGGTGACCTACCACGGCCCCGGGCAACTGATGGTGTACCCGCTGCTGGACCTGAAGCGGGCCGGCCTGCACATCCGCGGTCTGGTGACGGCGCTGGAGTGCTCGGTTGTCGACCTCGCCCGGGAGTTCGGCCTCGAAGCGGCGGGGCGGCGCGACGCGCCCGGCGTATACGTCGATGGGCGCAAACTCGCAAGCATCGGCTTGCGTGTCCGGCGCGGCGCAAGCTATCACGGCATGGCGTTGAATGTGGACGTCGACCTCGAACCGTTCTCGCGAATCAACCCTTGCGGCTTTCAGGGACTCGAGATGACCGATCTCGCGCGGCTCGGCGCCCCCCACGACGTGCCGTCAGTCGCGGCCAGACTTCGGGAGCACCTGCTGCGCCATTTCAGCCATCCGGCTTCCGGTTGAGGCGATCCAGCCGATCGATAGTGCCGACGTCTTCCCAGATCCCGGTGTAGATTTCCCCGGAGAGCTGTCCGCGATCCGCGGCGGCGAACAGCAGGGGCGCCAGGGGAAAGCGCCCTTCTCCCGCGTCCCTGAACAGTTCGGGCCTGTAGATCGCCATGCCGCTGAAGAGCCAGCCAGGATCCGGCGCATTCCTGACTTTGCCGCCAACGAGTTCGAAGTCGCCGCGCGACTTGTATTCCGGCACGGGCACGAGGACCAGATGTCCGAGACAATCCGGCGGGACATACGGCGGCGGCAGCAAAAAGTCGCTGAACACGTCGGCGTTCAGCACCCAGAACGGTTCGCGGCCCAGCATCGGTAACGCGCGGCAGATTCCACCGCCGGTTTCGAGAACGTTATCGTATTCCGGGCTGTAGACGGCCTGCATGCCGAATCCGCTGCCGTCACCGATGCGCTCCACGATGCTCTCGCCATGCCAGCCCAGGTTGATGACCACCCTGTCGACGCCGGCCAGGCGAAGGCGTTCGAGCTGGCGTTCGAGCAGGCTTAAGCCATGCACTTCAATCAGCGCCTTCGGCTGCTTGTCGGTCAGCGGCCGCAGGCGTTCTCCACGCCCGGCCGCAAGCACCATGGCAGTCGTCATGGTCGCCCCTGTGCGCTCCGCAATGCCGGCAGACAGCGCTCCCCGATCAGGCGCTCGAGGAATGCAAGGCCCCGGTGACGCGGGGCGATTTCGCTTACGTACTCGAGCGTGCGCGGCACGTCCTCAAGGTACCCGGACTTGCCGTCCCTGAGATACAGCCTTGCGAATATGCCGGCCGCCTTCAGCTGGCGCTGCACGCCCATCAGCTCGAAGCTCCGCATGAACCGGGCTGCATCCGCTGCACTCTCGTCCTTCTCCGAAATCGCGGCGTGGAACCGCGTTGCCCAGCTCTGCACCTGCCCGGCGGGCCAGCGGATGTAACAGTCCTTCAGCAGGGAAACGAGATCGTAGGTGAGCGGCCCCTCGACGGCGTCCTGGAAATCCAGAATTCCCGGGCCGGCCGTTTCAGTCACCATCAGGTTTCGCGAATGAAAGTCGCGATGCACAAAGACCTTCGGCTGTCGCAGGGCGTTCTCGATCAGAAGTTCGACTGACGAGCGCCAGTCCGCTTCATCCCTTTCGCTGAACTCGATCCCCAGGTGACGGCCGCACAGCCAGTCACGGAACAGCGAAAGTTCGAACTTGAGGAGTCTGTCGTCGTAGGGCGGAAGTTCCGCCTGGAAACGACGTCCCTGCTCCTGCAGCGTCTGCAATGCCGCCAGGGCATCGCCATACAATTGCTCCGCGCGTTCAGGCTGCTCTCTCAGCTCGTCGAGATACTGCCGGCACCCCAGATCGGTCAGGAGCAGAAAACCGCGGGCCGGATCGGCCTGCACGATCCTCGGAGCATTCAGCCCCATCTGTTCCAGGTATCCCGCGATACGGACGAACGGGGCGCAATCCTCGCGGCCCGGCGGCGCGTCCATCGCAATCAGACTCATGCTTTTCGTCCGCACTCGAAAGTAACGACGAAAGCTGGCATCGGCCGATGCTGGACTCAAGGCGGCGCCTTTCAGACCTTCGAACTGCAGAAGCCATCTTTGCAGTTCGTCCAGTCTCGAGTCCTCTTGCTTGCACGTGTTGTTTATGTGTCGCCTCCGGTTGTATTTCCGTCAATGGATCCACGCGCGTGCGGAAAACTGTGCGAAGGTAGCAAATCGCAATACCTGATAACATCTTTTCCTGTGCTGCCCCCGGGTTTTTGTAGCCACTACGATTTGTACCTTTTTAAAACTCCAGCCCAGATTTTGTCCAGATACTCATTCTCATTGGCCGGCCTTGCGTTTCTGCTGGCGCTGTCTCCTGCGCGGGGGCAGCAATCAATGGCCTGTGATGTTCCTGCAGGCGGGCAGCTCGCCGAAGAGGCCACGGCAGCAGGACTCGACGCGAAGTCCGAGACCTTCGAGTTTGAAGTAGGCCGCCTCGAAGCCGGAATCGGCGATGATCCGACAATGACGATGACCGGCGGCGTGCTTGTACGCCGCGGCAATCGACTGGCAGGCGCCGAAAACGCAATTTACAACCCCGACGCGAGGTCGCTCCTGCTCGACGGCGGTGTGCGTTATGAGGACCCGGACGCTCAGATTTCCAGCGAGTCCGCCGAGTTGGCATACGAGTCCGGCCGCATTCGCTTCGAAGGGGCGAGTTTCCAGCTGGGGCAGAACAATTCGCGCGGCAGAGCGGATTTGCTGCAAATCAGCGAGGACGGCACGGTCGATCTCGATGATGTGCGCTACACGACCTGTCCGCCGGATTCCGAAGACTGGGTGCTGGAGGCTGACGACATCAAACTCGATACGGGTGAGGGAACCGGCACGGCACGAAACGTCAAGCTGCGTTTCCAGGGAGTGCCGATCCTGTACTCGCCGTGGCTGTCGTTTCCGATCACCGACGCGCGCAAATCCGGTGTCCTGACGCCCGAACTCGGCAGCACCGGCCGGAGTGGCAATGAACTGAGACTCCCGTGGTACTGGAACATCGCGGACAACTATGACGCAACGATCACGCCGCGCCTTTTGTCCGATCGCGGACTGCAGATCGGCTCGGAGTTCAGATACCTCACGCAGCGCATGGACGGCATCGCGCAGTTCGAATACCTGGCGAACGACAACCTGGCGAACCGCGACCGGCACCTGCTCAACTTCAATCACCGCATGCTGTTCGAAAACGGCTGGCGCAACCGGATCGATTTTCGCGAAGCGTCGGACAGCAATTACTTCGAGGACTTGGGCGGAAGCCTCAGCACGTCCAGCATAACGCACCTGAACCGCAGCGCGGTGTTCGACTTCTACGGCGAGCACTGGACCCTCTTCGGCCGCCTCCAGGACTACCAGACGATCGACAGCGCGATCGTGCCGGAGGATGAACCGTACCGCCGCCTGCCGCAACTCGCGGCCAGCGCGGAGTGGCCGGACCAGGCGCTCGGCATGCGCTACGCATTCGACAGTGAACTGGTCTATTTCGACCGCGACGTGGGCGTAACCGGGTGGCGCCTGGACGTTGCGCCGCAAGTCGAGTGGCCGCTCGAACAACCCGGATGGTTCATAACCCCCGGCGCGGTTCTGGAACATACCCGGTATGTGCTCGACGATACGGAACCCGGGCAACGTGACGATCCGAGCCGCACCGTTCCCATTGCGAGCCTCGACGCCGGCATGATCCTGGAGCGCAGCATGAATTCGTCCGGGGGCCTGCTCCAGACGCTCGAACCGCGCGTCCTTTACGTACATGTGCCGCATCGTGAGCAATCCGACCTGCCGGTGTTCGACACCATCGTGCCTGACCTGAACCTGGTACAGCTTTATCGCAAGAACCGCTTTCTCGGCGTTGACCGAATCGCCGACACGGACCAGGTGAGCATTGGCGTGACTTCACGCATCCTCGAAAGCGAGACCGGCAAGGAAATTATCAGTGCAACGATCGGACAGGCGCTTTACCTGAGCGAACAGGGAGTCGCGCTGCCCGGGGAGCAGAGCCTGACCAGCGAAACGTCGGACTACATTGCCGAGGTGCGCTTCCCGCTCTACCAGCACTTCAACTTCGAGTTAGGCCATCAGTGGGGCACCGGCGACGACGCCACGACCCGGTCACAGGCGCGGCTGCAGTATCGGCCGGAATCCAACAAGATTCTCAATCTCGCCTATCGCTTCCGCCGTGATTCTCTCGAACAGGGCGACGTGTCCTGGTCATGGCCGCTGTCGCAGCGCTGGAATTTCGTCGGCCGCTACAACTTTTCCTTCCGCGACGATGAGGTCCTCGAGCAGTTTTTCGGCCTCGAGTATGAGAGCTGCTGCTGGGGCTTGAGGCTCGTCTCGCGGCGCCACATCTCTACCAGGGATGGAACTCGGGATTCCTCTTTCGGTCTGCAGCTGGTGCTCAAGGGCATGACCAGCGTCGGCACCGCAGCCGACAAGCTTCTGGAACATGGTATTCTTGGGTATACACCCGATATCGAATAAGCGCGTCTGCGCTTAGGTTTTTATGAATAAATTCAGTTACATGCTTGCGTCGTGTTCGATTGTGGCGGGGTCCCACACGGCACTTGCCGCCGAGCTGTCGCAAAGCGGCGAAATGCTCGACGGCGTCGCAGCAATCGTCAACGAGGGCGTCGTCCTGAAAAGTGAGCTGGCCCGGCAGACCGAGATCATCGCCGACCGGGCGCGCGAACAGGGCCTGCAGCTGCCGCCGCCGAACGTGCTCAAGGAGCAGGTGCTGGAGCGGCTTATCCTGGAGCAGATTCAACTGCAGCGGGCCGAGCGGGTCGGCATCCAGATTTCCGACCAGATGCTCAACTCGGCAATCGCGCAAGTCGCGGAGGACAACGGCATTTCCTTCGAGCAATTGCCGGAACTGCTTGCGCGGGATGGCGTCAACTATGGCGAGTATCGCCGGGAAATGCGCAAGCAACTGGTTCTCGACCAGTTGCGCCGCATCGACGTGACCGGGCGCATCTCGGTCGCTCCGCGGGAAATCGAACAGTGCATCGCGGATCTCGAAGATAACGTCGTCGTGAATTCCGAGTACAACCTGTCGCACATCCTGATTTCGGTGCCGCAGTCTGCCACCAGCGAGCAGTTCGCTGAGGCGGAAACCGAGGCACGCTATGTCTATCAGCAACTGGAACAGGGCGCGGACTTCGGCGAAATGGCGGTGCGCTATTCCGACAGTGAAACCGGTCTCGAGGGCGGTAACCTCGGCTGGCGCAAGGGCGACCAGCTGCCGACGCTCTTTTCCGATGTCGTCGGGCCCATGCAGGCCGGCGACTATTCGGAGCCGATGCGAGCCGTCAGCGGTTATCACATCGTCAAGGTGAACGATGTACGCGGCGTCAACCAGAAGAGCGAAATAGAGCAGATGAAAATTCGCCACATACTCATCACGCCGAACGAAATCATCGACGACGAAACCGCGAAGCAGCGTCTTCAGGAAGCGCGCGACCAGATCCAGTCCGGCGAGGAATTCGGTGAACTCGCGAAACTGCTGTCCGACGATCCGGGTTCGGCCAACAGCGGCGGCGACATGGGATGGCGCGGGCCGGGCACATTCGTGCCGGAATTCGAAGAAGTCGCCAACAATCTCGAGCTCAGTGTCGTATCGGAGCCGTTCCAGTCGCGCTTCGGCTGGCACATACTCGAAGTGGTCGACCGACGCACGTACGACAACACGGAAGATCTGAAAGAGAGCAACTGCATCCAGCGGATCCGTAACAGCAAGCTTGCTGACGAATCTGAACTATGGGTACGCAGGCTGCGGGACGAAGCGTACGTCGATATACGTTCGTAGCCAGTGCCTGCGGCTGGTACTGACATCATCGGCGAATCGACGGTATTGAATTTTCCCCTTGCGAACAGGCCGCTCGTGGTAACGGCCGGCGAGCCGGCGGGCATCGGGCCCGAACTGTGCCTCGAGCTTGCGCGCCGCGGCCGCTCCGACGGGCTGGTCATCGTGGCCGACCCGGAGATGCTGCTGGCGCGGGCAGCAAGGCTTGGCTGGAACGACATCACTGTTCGCGAGTTCGATCCGTCGGCAAAAAGAGCCGCGCGGGCGAACGCCGGCCAGCTCGTGGTCATGACGCAGGCTCTGCCGAATCGCGACGTCTGCGGCACGCCGGATCCGCGGAATTCACGCTCGCTGCTTGAGGGCGTCAGGCGAGCCGTGGAAGGCTGCAACAGCGGCCTTTTCGCCGCTCTGGTGACGGCCCCGCTGCAGAAAAGCGCCATCAACGACGCCGGCATTCCGTTCACGGGCCATACCGAATATCTGGCAGAGCTTACCTCCGCACGCACGCCGGTCATGCTGCTTGTCGCGGCCGATCTTCGGGTTGCGCTGGCGAGCACGCACATGCCCCTGAAGGACGTTTCGGCATATCTGACCCGGCAACGCCTGTCGGACGTCATCGAGGTGCTGAACGACGACCTGAAGGGCAAGTTCCGCATCACCAGGCCATCGATCCTGGTGTGTGGCCTCAACCCGCACGCCGGCGAAGGCGGACATCTCGGCAGTGAAGAGAAAGACGTCATCGCGCCCGTGGTTTCGGCCATGCGGGAACGCGGTATCGATATTCGCGGCCCGGTGCCGGCCGACACGGCCTTCACGCCCGCCGCCGGCAAGGCCGACGCCGTGCTTGCCATGTATCACGATCAGGGCCTGCCGGTGCTGAAATACGCAGGTTTCGGCACTGCCGTAAATGTCACCCTGGGCCTTCCCGTCGTGCGCACCTCGGTGGATCACGGGACGGCGCTCGATATCGCCGGCACCGGCAAGGCCGATCCGGGCAGCATGCTTGCCGCCGTTGAAATGGCCGTCATGCTCACGGCGGCATGAGAATGCCGCCAGCGCCGCGCAAGCGTTTCGGTCAGCACTTTCTCGAGTCCGCGGAGATTGTCCAGAACATCGTCGGCGCAATTGCAGCACGCGCCGGCGACATCGTCGTCGAAATAGGCCCCGGGCGCGGCGCCATTACCGGACCCCTTGCCGGCTCGGGCGCGACACTGCATGCCATCGAATTCGATCGGGACCTCGTGCCCTGGCTGCGCCAACGCTACCGGTCGCTCGGCAACGTGTTCATTCACGAAGCGGACGCGCTCAGTTTCGATTACGCATCGCTGGGCAACAAGCTACGCATAGTCGGCAATCTGCCCTACAACATTTCGACGCCGCTCTTGTTCCGCATGACCGAGTACGCGAGCGCAATTGGGGATCCGCGGGATCTGCGGGACCTGCACTTCATGCTGCAGAAAGAAGTGGTCGACCGGATCACGGCGTTGCCGGGGACCGGCGAATACGGCAGGCTCACGATCATGCTGGGCTGCCGCCTGCATGCGGAACAGCTGTTCGACGTGCCGGCCTCCGCGTTCAGGCCGCCACCCAGGGTTACGTCGTCCTTCATCCGGCTGTGGCCGAGGCAGCCTGATGAAATGGCGATAGCCGATCCGAAGCTCATGTCCCGCATCGTTGCGCAGGCTTTCAGCCAGAGGCGCAAGACTTTGAGGAATGCACTGAAAGGGACCGCCACGAGCGAGGATCTGGACACCGTACACATCGACCCCGGCGCACGCGCAGAGGAAGTGCCGGTAACGGCATGGGTGGCACTCGCAAACCACCTTGCGCCCGTCAAAAAGGATAGAATGCCGCAAAAGCGGAGGAAAACCTGATGCCGCACCCCAAATGACAGACGACGAATTCGAAATCAGCATCGAAGTGGTCACCGACTACGTCGATGACCAGTCCGAACCCGACGTCGGCCGCTACGTATTCGCCTACACCATCACCATATCGAACAAGGGCAACGTCCCGGCGAAGCTGCTGAGCCGTCACTGGCTGATCACGGACGCGAACGGCAAGGTTCAGGAAGTCCGCGGCGACGGCGTAGTCGGCGAACAGCCGCACCTGAATCCGGGCGAAAAATTCCGTTACTCGAGCGGCGCCATACTCGAAACGCCGGTCGGCGCAATGCAGGGCAGCTACCGTATGCAAGCCGACAACGGCATCAGCTTCGACGCCCCCATCCCCCCGTTCACCCTCGCCGTCCCGGGCGTACTCCACTGACTGCAGAGCCGCAGTGCAGGGAACGAGCACCGCGCTAACGAAGCATTGTTCATGAACGCCACAACGTTTCGGCAGGGTCCTGGCTGGGGGGAGGACTTTCCAGGATCGTCGCGAATTGTCCCAAAGAGGGGGATGTTTGCGCGAAGCCCCCATGGATGGGTTCACGGCGTTCCTGGCGACTGCAGGGATGCAGGAGTTAGAGCGAAGCAGGATGCCAGAGCCGAAACGACCTCCCCACAGCCGGGACCCTGCTTGGCACCGCCTCTGACCGTTCATGAACAATGCGGAACTACGCCACTGAATATCGAAGGCTGATCATGGCGGTATACGCAATCGGCGACATCCAGGGCTGTTACGACCCCTTTCGCCGCCTGCTGGACAAGCTGGCCTTCGACCCGGACAAGGACCGCCTGTGGCTCACCGGCGATCTCGTCAACCGCGGCCCCAAATCGCTGAAGACCCTGCGCTTCGTGCGCAACCTGGGAGAAACCGCCATCACCGTCCTCGGCAATCACGACCTGCACGCGCTTGCCGTGGCGAACGGTATCGGCGATCCGGACGAGCGCAAGGGAACGCTTGCCAAACTGCTTCGCGCCGACGACTGCGACGAGCTGATGGACTGGCTGCGCAGGCGGCCGCTTGCTCATTTCAGCAAGTCCATGAACACGCTGGTAGTACACGCAGGCTTGCATCCGAGGTGGACGATACGAAAGACGCTGGCCAGAGCGGCGGAGGTAGAGGCGGTTCTACAGGGCAGCGACTACCGGGACTTCCTGCCGAAGCTGTACGGTAACTCTCCGTCCCGCTGGTCCGGCAGGCTGACGGGCAACAAGAGGCTGCGTTTTATCGTCAACTGCCTGACGCGCATCCGCATGATCGACGGCAGCGGACGGCTTGACTACGCGCACAAAGGCCCGCCGGAAAATGCCGCAAAGGGACTCATCCCATGGTTCGACGCTCCCGATGCGCGTTGGCGCGGAACCCGCATCGTGTTTGGTCACTGGTCGGCACTGGGGCTGATCGTAAAGCCGGACCTGATCGGCATCGATACCGGCTGTGTGTGGAAAAGGGACCTGACGGCGGTGCGACTGGAGCAGCGTCCGAAGATCGTGCAGGTCGATTGCTCAGAGTAAATGCCGGCTTCAGGCCAGCGGATGTCCGCCGCCGGCCGACGGAGTACACTGCCCCACTCCGGTTCGGAGCTGCGCGATGAGGGGAAGAAAGGGGGCATTTTTGCAAACAAAGCGGCGCCGCCGGTCGGGGCTTACCCACATGCGCGCCGGGCTGGTGACCTTTTCGCGACCTGGTCGAAGTTACCGTGTACCTGACCGATATCAAACGCGACTTCGACGTCTTCAACCGCGTCTACGGCGAGTATTTTCAGGAGGAAGGCCCCTGCCGGACTACGGTCGAAGTCAACCGGCTGCCGACGCCGATTGCCATCGAACTGAAGTGCGTTGCCTTTGTCGACAACCGTAACGACCGCCGCGCTGCCGACTGATACCGGGAAGACCATGCAATCGCTGACAGCCTTCAACTTGCATAAATGGATCGACGAGCACCGTCATCTGCTGAAGCCCCCGGTCTGCAACCAGCAGGTGTTCGAGGATGACGATTTCATCGTCATGGTGGTCGGCGGGCCGAACTCGCGAAAGGACTATCATTACGACGAAGGCCCGGAGTTCTTCTACCAGCTCGAAGGAGAGATGCTGCTGAAGACCATCCAGGACGACCGCCAGGTCGACATCCCGATTCGCGAAGGGGAAATTCTGCTTTTGCCGCCAAGAGTGCCGCATTCGCCGCAGCGCTTTGCCGACACCGTCGGCCTGGTTGTGGAGCGCAAGCGCCTGCCGCACGAACTCGACGGGTTCATGTGGTTCTGCGACAGCTGTCATCACAAACTTTACGAAGAATACGTGTTCTTAAGCGATATCGTCGGACAGTTACCGCCGATCTTCGACCGCTTCTATGGCTGCGAGGAAAACCGTACCTGCGCCAACTGCGGCGCAGTCATGCCGGTTCCGGGGCAGTAACGGCGTGGTATGCCATGCCGCAGCATGCGGGCGCTCATGCTGAAGATCGACATACACACTCACGTACTTCCCCAGGACTGGCCGGACCTCGCCAAACGTTACGGTTACGGCGGCTTCGTGCAGCTGGAGCATCAGGGCCCCGGCTGCGCGCGGATGATGATCGACGGGAAGGAATTCCGGCAAATTGAAGCGAATTGCTGGGATCCCGCCGTGCGTCTGGCCGACTGCAACGCCTGCAGCGTGAATGTGCAGGTGCTCTCTACCGTACCGGTCATGTTCAGCTATTGGGCCAAGGCGGAACACACAGCGGACCTTGCTCGAATCCTGAACGACCATATCGCGTCGCTCGTCGACGAATATCCGCGCCGTTTTGTCGGCCTCGGCACGCTGCCGATGCAGGACGCTGATCTGTCGATAAGGGAACTGGAGCGATGCAGCGGCTCCCTGGGACTCGCCGGCGTGCAGATCGGCTCCCATGTCAACGGCTGGAATCTCGACGATGAGCGCATTTTTCCGGTACTGGAGGCAGCTGCGGATCTCGGAGCGGCGGTTTTCGTGCACCCCTGGCAGATGCTCGGCCGCGAGCGCATGGGGCTTTACTGGCTGCCGTGGCTCGTGGGAATGCCTGCGGAGACCGCGCTTTCGATCTGCTCGCTGATCTTCGGTGGCGTGTTCGAGCGCCTGCCCGCGTTGCGGGTCGCGTTTGCGCACGGCGGCGGCGCGTTCCCCGGCATCGTCGGCCGGCTGGAGCACGGCTTTCGCGTGCGTCCCGACATCGTCGCCACCAACAGCGAACGAAACCCGCGCGAATACCTCGGACGTTTTTACGTCGACTCGCTGGTGCACGAACCGATGATGCTCAGATTCATGATCGATTTGATGGGCGCAGACTGCATCGCGCTCGGCAGCGACTACCCGTTTCCGCTGGGCGAACACCATCCCGGAAAGATGATTGAGTCGATGGAGCTCGACGCAAAGACGCGCGACACCCTTCTCGCCGGCGCCGCACTGAACTGGCTGAACCTGAAGCGGGAAACGTTTGCATGACTGCGGCAATCGATACGCATCGGGACTTCGCGCTGTCACTGGACAGAGCGGACGAACTCGGCCCTTTCAGAAACAGGTTCAACTTCCCGCAATCAAGGCACGGGCTGTCCCCCGTCTATCTCTGCGGGCATTCGCTCGGCCTGCAGCCGAAAGAGGCTGTGCGATACGTGCAGGAAGAGCTCGACGACTGGGCGCGTCTCGGGGTCGAGGGACACTTTCACGCGCGCCGGCCATGGCTGCCCTATCATCGGTTCGCGACCGCCGGGCTTTGCGAGCTGACGGGTGCTGCGACCGACGAAGTCGTCGCCATGAATACGCTGACCGTCAACCTGCACCTGTTGATGACGTCGTTCTATCGACCTGTTGCGTCGCGCTACAAGATCCTCATCGAGTCCACGGCGTTCCCCTCTGATCGCTTCGCCGCGGAGTCGCAGATTCGCCTGCGTGGTTTCGATCCCGCGGAGGCATTGCTCGAATGGGGGCCGCGCGCCGCCGACCAGACGCTGCACGTCGACGACCTGCAGCGGATACTCGACGACAGCGGCGAACAGATCGCGCTGGTGCTGCTGCCGGGCGTGCAGTACTACAACGGCCAGCTTCTGGACATGGACGATCTCTGCGCACGCAGCAGGGCGAAGGGGTGTCGGGTCGGGCTGGACCTTGCGCACGCCGTCGGCAACGTTCCACTCGCGCTGCACGAATGGGCGCCCGACTTCGCGGCATGGTGCAGCTACAAATATCTGAACGGTGGCCCCGGCGCGGTGGCCGGCGCATTCGTGCATGCGCGCCATCTCGATGGAAACGCGTCAACGCAGCTCCTCGGCTGGTGGGGACATGCGGAGGAAACCCGCTTCCGCATGGCCGCTACCTTCGATCCCGCAAGAGGCGCCGAGCTGTGGCAACTGAGCAACCCGCCGATACTGTCGCTCGCGCCGGTGCTCGCGTCCCTGGATGTCTTCCACGAAGCGGGCATCGACCGGCTGCGGCAGAAATCGCTGCGCCTGACGGCTTATCTGGCGCAATTGCTCGAACAGCGTTTGCAGGACAGGGTCACGACGATCACGCCACTCGACGCGCGCGGCTCCCAGTTGTCCCTTTGCGTGACGGACCCTGGCCTCGCGCCGCGCGACGTGTTCCGCAGGCTCGAGCAGCAGGATGTATTCGCCGACTGGCGCGAGCCGAACGTCATTCGCGTCGCAACCGCGCCGCTGTACAACTCCTTTGCCGACGTCTTCGATTTCGTCGAGCGCCTGGCCGCGGCAGTGGAAAAGCGCCGGCCTGCCGGCCGTCGATCGACGATATGAGGGAGGGGCCGGTCACAATCGTCGGCGCAGGCCTGTGCGGCAGCCTGCTTGCAATCATGCTGAAGCGCCGCGGCTTCGATGTGTCGGTGCTCGAACGCCGTGCGGACCCGCGCGCAGGCAGAGCCGTCGCCGGCCGCTCGATAAACCTTGCCTTGTCCGCGCGCGGCATCCGTGCGCTCCGTCATGCCGGTATTTTTCCGAGGGTCGCACCGCTGCTCATGCCCATGCGCGGACGCATCATCCACAACGAAGACGGCTCCACCGAACTTCAGCCGTACGGACAGCGGGAGGAGGAACAGATCTTCTCGGTGTCACGCGCCGAACTCAATCGTATTCTCATCGATACTGCAGAACGCGAATACGACACTGTCCTGAGCTTCGAGCAGGAGGCACACGAGTTCGACACAGCGAACCGTGAACTGCGGATTACCGATCTGGCCCAGGGTAAGGACTACGCATTGCGCCACGCTCCGGTCATCGCAGCTGACGGGGCCGGGTCGGCTGTCCGGCGGGCGCTTGGCGCCTCCGTTGGCGCCACAGAGGCGCTGTTGCCGCACGGCTACAAGGAACTCGGCATTCCGCCGGGACCGGGCGGCCGCCACCGGATCGATGCCCAGGGGCTGCACATCTGGCCGCGCGGAGGCTTCATGCTGATTGCGCTGCCCAATCCCGGCGGCGATTTCACGTTGACGCTGTTCATGCCGAATGAAGGCAGGCACAGCTTTGCCTCACTCGGTGACCCGACGGAGGTTCGCACGTTTTTCCTGCGCTGGTTTGCGGACGTTGTGCCGCTGATTCCGGACCTCACCGAAACGTTCCCGGCGAACCCTGTCGGCATACTGGGCACCGTGCGCTGCCGGCACTGGCACCGCGGGGGCGACGTGCTTCTGATCGGCGATGCCGCACATGCCATCGTCCCTTTTCACGGACAGGGAATGAATCTCGCGTTCGAGGATTGCATGCTGCTGGGGCGTATTCTTGAAGCAAGGCAGGGCTGGGAGCGGGCGTTTGCGGCATTCGAGACAGAACAGCGGCCGAACGCCAACGCCATTGCCGACATGGCGCTCGAGAATTATGTCGAAATGCGGGACACCGTGCGTGACCCGAAGTACAAGCTCCGCAAGGAGCTTTCGTTCGAGCTGGAGCGCCGCCTGCCGGACCGCTTCATACCGCGATATTCGATGGTGATGTTCCACGACGAAATCCCCTACGCCGTCGCCCAGCAGCGCGGCGCCGTGCAACAGGTGTTGCTGGACGAACTGGTGCGAAACTCCGGTCGGCTGGATGAAATCGATATGGGCGCGGCCGAAGCGATGGTGCGCAAGCGACTGTCGAGCCTGCGCTGAGTCATGAAGCAGGCTG
>Ga0302046_10003376_pt1 | contig 14443 bp, 11 predicted proteins | sample RVTome_11_FD_200261 | JGI IMG/M metagenome (GOLD analysis project Ga0302046, IMG submission 200261) | Soil microbial communities from uranium-contaminated site in the Upper Colorado River Basin, Wyoming, United States - RVT147D111 (version 2) ...
TGGCAGAACCCGGACAAGTACGAGAAGCAGGTCTACGTGCTGCCCAAGCATCTCGACGAGAAGGTGGCCTCGCTGCATCTGGCCAAGGTCGGCGCGCAGCTCACCAAGCTGTCGAAGCAGCAGTCCGACTACATCGGCGTGCCGCAGGCCGGGCCGTTCAAGCCCGAGCACTACCGCTACTAGCCGGCCCACAGGCAGGGGCGAGGCGAACCATGGCGGGCGCGGCAGCAGCACGATCGGGCGAAAGCTACGGCGACCAGGGCGCGCGGCTCATGCGCGACTGGTCGGTCGAGGCGACCCTGCCCAAGGCCGACGACATCGAGGCGCTGGCCGAGCAGGCGCCGCCGGGCACGCCGGTCTACCTGAGCGCCCTGCCCAAGAACCACGGCGTCCGCATGGCCGAGGACGCAGCACTGGTGCGCGCGGCCGGGCTCGAGCCGGTGCCGCACCTGGCGGCGCGCAACTACGCGAGCGCGGGCGAGCTCGAGGCGACGCTGGCGCGGCTGCGCGCCGCGGCCGACGTGCGCCAGGCGCTGGTGATCGCCGGCGACCGCGACGACCCGGCCGGCCCCTTCGACAGCGCGCTCTCGCTGATCGCCTCGGGCCTGCTGGAAGGCAGCGGCATCGAGGCGATCGGCGTCTCGGGCTATCCCGACGGCCACCCGAAGATCCATGCCGACAAGCTCGAGGCGGCGTTGGCGGCGAAGGTCGAGGTGGCGGCGAAGGCCGGGCTGGCGCTCCACGTGGTGACGCAGTTCAGCTTCGACGCCCCGTCGATCGCCGACTGGCTGGCGAGCACCGGGGCGGCCTATCCCGACCTGCCGGTGCGGATCGGCCTGGCCGGGCCGGCGGGGGCGGCGACGCTGCTCAAGTTCGCGCTGCGCTGCGGGGTCAAGGCCTCGGCGCGCGGGCTGCGGCGGAATTTCGGCGCGGTCGGCGGGCTGGTCGGCGGCGCGTTCGGCGAGGCGACCCCGGACCGCCTCGTCGACAGCCTGGCGGCGATGCCGCTCGACGCCTGGGAGAGCCGGGCGGCGCTGCACTTCTTCTCCTTCGGCGGCATCGGCCGCACCGCGCGCTGGGCCAGCGAGAAGGCCGCCCGCGACGCCCAGGGGCGCGGGCCGGGCAACGACTGACCGGTCATGAGCGCCCCTTCCCTGAAACGCCTTCGGCGCTGAAACGCCTTCGGCGCTGAAACGCCTTCGGCGTTTCAGCCCGCAAGCGGGAGAGGGGATTTCAGCGCTTCCAATCCATAGACCGGGTTGGGATCAGCTTCACTTGGTGCGCCAGCCTTCGGCGTAGCTGGTGCGGGCGTCGGTCGAGTAGGGGACCGGCGCCACGCGGACGCGGATCTCGACCTGCTTGTGGCGCTCGACGGTGGTCTTCCTCGTGCCGCCGTCGGCCTCGCCCCAGACCAGGGTGAGCTGCTCGCCGTCCTCGATCCCCGGATCGACCACGCCCAGCGACAGCATCGCCCGCTCGTTGTAGCTGTAGCCGGCGAACATCGAGAAGCCGACCTGTTTGCCGCCCGACATGACCATGTCGTAGGAGGCCGAGGCGTAGTTCGACAGCGGCAGGTCGATGTACTTGTCGACGTCGCGCCCCGGCTCGAACATCGAGCGGATGACACCGGCGACGTCGTCGGCGTTCCACTCGAGGGTGACCTTCCGGCGGTGCGGCCGGTCGGCGATCTTCTGCAGCGCCTCGCGGCCGATGAAGTCGTGGTCGAACTTGACGTAGAAGCCGTAGCCGAGCTCGTAGGGGGTGAGGTAGTAGTCCTCGATGTCGTCGGAGACGAAGCTGCCGCCGATCGAGCCGCCGCCCGCCTCGTAGCTGTCGGCCGGCAGCCACTCGCGGTAGGGCATCATGGCGTCGCCCGTGTAGACCGCCGGCAGCGGCGAGGGGATCCAGCCCGATTCGAGCGTGTTCGTCGCATAGGCGCGCGAGCCCACCTGGGTCAGGCCGAAATCCGCGCCCGCCTCGACGATGGCCTCGCGGATCTCGTCGCCCTCCTCGTAGGGCCCCCAGATCTCCAGCCCCGGCACGCCCGACATGCCGTGGCGCAGCGCCCGCACCTCGCGGCCGGCGATGGTGATGACGTCCATGTTGAAGAACTTGATCGCCGGCACCGGCCCGCCGTTCAGCTTCTCGAAGATCTGCGGCGCGTTGGGGCCCTGGATCTGGAAGCGGTAGTGGCGGCGCACCACCGGCTTGCCGCCGGGCCGCGAGGGCGAGCGGTCGTCGCGCGCCAGGGCCACGTCGTAGTCGCCGGTGTCGGCGTGGAACTGGACCCAGTTCACCGTCGGCACGCGGCCGACGAGGTTGTACTGGTTCTCCGCCATGTGGAAGCAGATCACGTCGCCGATCACGTGGCCGTCGTGGCTGCAGGGCACGAAGTGCTTGGCCTTGTCGACGGGGAAGGTCTCGAAGCTGTTGACGGCGAGCGCTGAGAGCAGCTTCCTGGCATCCGGGCCCTCGACCATGAGCTCGGCCATGTGGTGGGCCTGGTCGAAGAGCGCGGCGGACTGGCGCCAGGCGCGCTGCTCGTCGCGCCAGTTGGTGTACTCCGGCGGCACCACCGGATAGACGTAGGCGCCGATCTGCGAGTTGCGCAGCATGTCGACCGGATTGCCGGCCGACCTGAGTACGTCCTCCAGGCTTCGATTGCTCATAACTGGGTCACTCCCCCTTGATCCACGTTGGCTTTGGCGCGACGGCGGGTTGCCCGTGGCAACGCCGCCGTCTCGCCCGGTCTGCGTCATTGCGAACGATTGCATTGACGGTTGTCCGAAGGCTGGCCGTGCTCCGCCGGTTGACGAATTGGTAGCGCATTGGCCCGCCAGGGTCCAATGGCTAGATGGTCGCAGTGGACGCCGCCGTGGTGCTCGGCATTCCTGTTGTCGCCGCAAAAATAAAATCAAGATGCCGATGGCGCTTCAGTCCAACGTCAGCACGATCTTGCCGACGTGCCGGGCGCTTTCCATGTGGCGGTAGGCGGCGGGCGCCTCGGCGAAGGGGAAGACCGTGTCGATCACCGGCTTGAGGGCGTTGGCCGCGATCGCCGCGTTCATCGCCTGGAACCACTCGCGGCTGCCGACATAGATGCCGTTGAGGCGGATCGACTTGCGCAGGATCGGCATCGGGTTGATCTGGCCTTGCGTGAGCACGCCGATGAGCGCGATGTGCCCGCCGACGCGCACCGCCTCGATCGAGGCCTCCAGCGTACCGCCGCCGCCGACCTCGACGACGTGGTCGGCGCCCGCGCCGCCGGTGAGGCTCGCGACCTCCTTGGCCCAGTCGGGCGTCGCCTCGTAGTTGATCGTCTTCCAGGCGCCCATCTCCTTGGCGCGCGCGAGCTTCTGGTCGCTCTTGGAGGTGACGATGGGCCGGGCGCCCATCATGACGGCGAACTGAAGCGCGAAGATCGAGACGCCGCCGGTGCCGAGGAGCAGCACCGTCTCGCCGGCCTTGAGGCCGCCCTTGACGACGAGCGCGTGCCAGGCGGTGAGTGCGGCGCAGGGCAGGGTCGCCGCCTCCTCGTAGCTCAGGTGCTCGGGGATGGCGACGGCGCCGCGCTCGCGCATGACGACCTCCTCGGCCGCCATGCCGTCGATGGCGCCGCCGCGCGCGGTCGCCATGCCGGCCGGCGAGACCCCGCCCGCGGCCCAGTCGTCGAAGAAGCAGCCCGCGACCCGGTCGCCGATTGCGAACTCGCGCACCCCCTCGCCGACCTCGATCACCTCGCCGGCGCCGTCGGAGTTGGGCACGCGCGGGAAGGCGAGGCCGACGCGCGCCGGAAAGCGCACCGTGTTGAGGTCGCGGTAGTTGAGCGCGTTGGCGCGGACCTTGACCTTGATCTGGCCGGGGCCGGGCGCGGGGCTCGGCCGGTCGACCAATGCCAAAGCATCGATGCCGCCCTCGCCCTGGATCTCGTATGCCTTCATGGGTTTGCGTCTCCCAGGTCTTGTTCCGGTCAGGCGGTCGCGCCGCCGTCGATGGGGATCACCGTGCCGGTGAGATAGCTCGCGGCGGGCGAGGCGAGAAGGAGGATGAGGCCCTTCATCTCGTCGGTCTCGGCGATGCGCCGCGCCGGCACCATCTCGATGAAGGCGGCCTCGACCGCGGGATCGTTGATGCGGCCGCCTCCGATATTGGTGCGGAAGGGGCCGGGCGCGATCGCGTTCACCGAGATGTTGAAGGGCGCCAGCTCGCGGCCGGCCTGGCGCACCAGGTTGGCGATCGCCGCCTTGGTGGCGACGTAGCCGTAGCCGACGATGTCCTCGGCGCCGAGCCCGGCGATCGAGGAGGTGACGACGATGCGGCCCGACTTCCGCGCCTTCATGTGGATGGCGGCGGCCTGCATGGTCACCATGACGCTGGTGAGGTTGACGTGGACGACGCGCTGCCAGGCCTCGAGGTCGACCGCCTCGAGCCGGCCCTGGGGCGTGGTGTGGCCGGGCCCGGCGCTGATGCCGGCATTGGCGAAGGCGGCGTCGAGGCGGCCGTGGCGGGCGGCGGTGTCGTCGATCGCGGCCCGGAGCCGCTCGAGGTCGGCCACGTCGAGGACGACCGGCTCGACCGCGCAACCCTCGCCGCTGAGCCGGGCGGCTTCCGTCGCCAGCTTGTCGGGATCGATGTCCGCCATCACCGCCGTGGCGCCGTTCATCGCCATCGTCTCGGCCATGGCGAGGCCGATGCCGTTGGCCGCCCCGGTGACGAAGGCGACGTGGCCCGAGACGTCGAAGATATCCGCGGCCTTCATGGAGTTCTCCAAATTGTTGCTGCTAGAAAATCGGAGGCGCCGTCATGCAGCCAACGTTTGTGTACAGCACATGGAGGTACAGCACTTTCAAATTGAATACTCTTTAGGGCATGAAGTCGATGTGCGACTTGTTGGCGAAAATAGTCCGATTCGACACGCATGCCTCGTATATGCAGACTTCCTTTGGCTCAGTTGGAATGGAGCCAAAGCCATCTGCTCAGATTCAACTGATTGAAGCTGAGTCCATCAATTCGTTTCGCCGCGACTGTCGACACGGCACGAAACGCTGATCTAGAGGCGCGAAGATGAGCACGAACTTCGAGAACCCAATCAGTTTCCGGCGAACTGATGGTTGGACCAAAGAATTTAGAACTTTCAAAAGCCTTGCCCGATGGGCAAAGCAGAACGCGGATCATTGGTCTGCATTTGCGGAAAAAGTCAAAGTTGTTGAGTGGTTCGATTCTGGCCGTTTTGATGAAGCCCAAATCGCGCCATTCAACCGCCTCATTTCAGCCGCTGACAATTCAAGCCAGCGCCCGCCGCCAGACTATGGCGATCTTATAACTAAGGCATCCAAAGAACTTGCGAGACTCGGCACAGAGGGTGCACTTACCAGTCAGGATGTTGAGGCAGGGTATTTAATGGACCTAGCCGATTCCGATCCGCAATCCGCCTATTTCACACTTGCGGCTTGGTGCCCAAACATCGTGAATAGCGGCGTTTGGATTCGGAAATACGGCGCGGGTGGTGAGCCAAACCAAATCGATGCAGCGCGCCGAATTAGCGCATGGTTGCAGGGGCATGCCAATGCAGCGTTGTTTGACTTTGGAATCAAATCAACTGCGCGGTCCGAACGTATTGCCCTCCGAAATCTCCATGAGAGTGGGGAGACGATAGTCTCCGGCCTTGATGAGGAGCTCAGTAAGTTCAGAAAGCGGGCTAAGCAGGCGCAGGAGCAACTCGCCGCCTTAAGAAATCGAGAAATTCGGGCTATTGCAAAATCAATTAGACGGACCCGACGCGTAATTCAGGAATATCAAGACCACTACAACAATACGCTCGCGCTGCAAGCGCCGATCGAGTATTGGACGAAAAAGGCGGTTCGCCACCAAAGGGCGGCAGAATCGTGGCGCAAACTTTTCATTCGTTCTTTGATCGCCGCTGGTGTGCTCACACCGATTGTCTATATTTTTGGCATCTACTTGTTGGCCGAAGCCAAAACCGCCGAAATGGGAGGTACATTTGCACTTGTTCCCGTGTCGCTCGGTCTCATCATAATGTTCTTCATTATCTGGGGGCTCCGGTTTCTCGTTAGGCAATACAATATTCACAGTTCTCAACAACATGACGCCCAAGAGCGGGAAGTTTTCGCGAAGTCCTTCTTAGCATTGAGTAGCCAAGGGCATTTGAAGGACGAAGATCGAATTCTGCTTCTCCAAGCAATCCTTCGGCCATCGGCCGTCACAGCTACTGACGATGGCCCTCAAACGCCTTGGGAAGCAATCCTAAGACGTGCTCAGGATAGTAGCAGTAAGCCAAGCTGAATTCAGGAAATCCGCAAAGATATGCGTCCAAATAGAAACAGCGCAATTTAGGTTTCCGTCCGCACTCATTGCACCAATTCTCAATTGTTCTGTTCCTCGATCTCCGGCCGCACCCGGTCGGCCCAGGCGTAGGCCTCGTCCATGCGCTTGTAGCGCCGGTCGATGAACGCGCGGCTGGCCGGGTGGGTGAAGATGTAGAAGGCGTCGTCCTCGATGGCGCGGACCACCCAGCGGCCGATCTCGATCGGCGCCATGCCGGCCTTCAGCAATGCCGGCAGTTCGTGGTCGAAGGGCATCTCGAAGGGCCCGCCGTAATGCCCCGGACGGTGGCGGCCGCTCTCGTAGATCGCGGTGTCGACGGCGGCCGGGCAGAGCACCGAGACGCCGATGTCCTTGTCCTTCATGTCGTCCTCGAGCGCCTCGGAGAGGCCGACGATGGCGAACTTGGTGGTGGCGTAGACGCCGCGGTTCCAGCCCGGCATGACGTGGTGGCCGCCGATCGAGGCGGTGTTGACGATGTGCCCGCCCTGCCCGTGGCCCTCGATCAACGGCAGGAAGGCCTGGAGCCCGTTTATCACCCCCATCAGGTTGACGCCGATCACCCAGTCCCAGTCGGCGTCGGGCACCGCATCGAGTGGCACGCCGGAATAGCCGACCCCGGCGTTGTTGCAGAGGATGTGGATTTCTCCCAGGAAATCGGAGGCCTGCCTCGCCGCGGCCTTGACCGCGGCGCGCTCGGAGACGTCGAGCACGGCGGTATCGACCGCCGCGCCCTCGGCCGCCAGGACGGCCTTGGCGGCGGCCAGGCCCTCGGCGTCGATGTCGGCGAGGAAGACCTTGACGCCGCGCGCCGCCAGCGCCCGTGCGATGCCGAGCCCGATCCCCGAGGCGGCGCCGGTGACGACCGCCCCCCTGCCCTTCAGATCTCCCTGCACGCCTGGTCTCCCCCCGGTCCGTTGTCGCTTCATGCCGCCCGCCTGGCCGCCGGGCGGCAACTTCGGGCGTGATTTTTGGCCCCCCGGCCGATATCCTTGCGCCACGTCACGCCGGGCCGGATGCGGGTTTCCAGGCCTTATCCGCCAGCGGGGCCGGCCAGCGGGGGCCGGCCATCTTGACCAAATGCGACGGCCGCGACAAGCGGCGCACCAGGGAGGACTTCTCATGAAGCAACGGATCAGGCAATCGATTGCAGGTTTCGCCGTCGCGGGCGCGGCGGCGCTCGTGGCCGGCGCCGCGGCGGCGGAGACCGTCGGCTTCGCGACGCTGCCGCCGGGGGCGATCAACAACGTGCAGGCCCAGGTGATCGCCAAGGTCGCGCAGTCGAACTCCGACCTCAAGATCCGCGTCATCCCCTATCGCGGCGGCGGCGCGGTCGCCGGCGCGGTCAACACCAAGCGCGCCGAGATCGGCATCTCCGACATCGTCGAGATGACCGACGCCAGCACCGGCGGCGGCCAGTTCAAGGGCCGCGCGATGCCGAACCTGCGCATCGCCTTCCGCGTGCTCGCCTTCCCGCTCGGCATCTTCGTGCGCAAGGACTCGCCGATCCAGACCGTCGCGCAGCTCCGCGGCAAGCGCTTCGCCACCGAGTGGACCGCCTTTCCCAATTCGATCCCGCTCTCCAACGGCATCATGGCGACCGGCGGCATCAGCCTGCAGGACGTGAAGGGCGTGCCGACGGCGAACATCATCCGCGGCGCCAACGACTTCAAGGCGGGCAAGACCGACGCCTTCATCTTCGCCGTCGGCGCGCCGAAGGTGGCGGAGGTGAATTCCGCCGTCGGCGGCATCCGCATCCTGCCGATCGCCAACACGCCGGACGCCCTGAAGGCCGTGAAGTCGGTGCGGGCGGACTATTTCCTCATCACCCTGCCGGCGCGCATGCCCTTCGTCGGCGTGGTCAAGCCGACCACGGTGATGGCATCCGACCTCATCATCTATGTCGGCGCGCACGTGAAGGACGAGACGGTCCACGCGTTCGTCAAGGCCGTGCATAACCGGAAGGACGCGCTGGTGAAGGGCCATCCCTCCTTCCGCGCGCATTCGCCGAAGCTGATGGCCAAGCAGTTCACCGTGGCCAAGTACCATCCGGGCGCGATCAGGTTCTACAAGGAGATCGGCATCTGGAAGGACAAGTGAGGCGAGCCGACGTCCTAGAGCAGGTCGTGATTAGGTCGAATCACTTCCTGATTCGACCTAATCACGTGAATCTGCTCTATTATAAAATAGTTAGTTCGGATGCACGCATTCTGGCCGTATCAATTTTTGATCCGGCCCAAATGCGATCCGATCTAGCCGGCGATTAGCCCTTGTCTGCCGCCGAAAACGAGACGGGCCCCGCACCCACTAGCGAGCCGGCGAATGAGCCGGCGCGCGAACCGGCCATTCATTCCGGTGTGCGGGTCCTGCGGGCGGCGCTGGCGGTGCTGCTGACCCTGGGCTCGCTCGGCTGGTCGGCGCAGGTGCCGAGCTGGTTCGGCATCGCGCTGTTCACCGAGCAGTTCCTGTCGGCGATGCTCGGCATCGCCCTGGCGCTGGTCTACATCCACTACCCGGCGCGGCGCGGCGCCGAGCGGGCGCGGCTGCCCTGGTACGACGCCGCCTGCGGCGCGCTCGGCTTCGCCGCGGGCTGGTACGTCGCCGTCGTCTATCCGGTGCTGATCAAGCAGCTGACCGGGGCGGACCTGCCGATCGACGCGCTCGTGGTCTCGATGATCTTCTTCGTGCTCTGCATCGAGGGGCTGCGGCGGACCGTCGGCTACTCGCTCGTCGTCATCGTCCTCATCTTCGTCGGCTACGCGCTGATCGGCCATCTGGTGCCCGGCGGCCTGCAGACGCGGCGCGTCGGCTTCGGCCAGCTCATCACCTATCTCTCGCTCGACACCAGCGCGCTCATGGGGCTCGCCATGGTGGTCGGCACGACGATCGTCCTGACCTTCGTCTTCTTCGGACAATTGCTGCTCTCCTCGGGCGGCTCGACCTTCTTCAACGACGTCTCGCTGCTGCTGATGGGGCGCTACCGGGGCGGCTCGGCCAAGATCGCGATCACCGCATCGAGCCTCTTCGGCTCGGTCTCGGGGGTGGCCGTCTCCAACATCGTGGCGACGGGGGTGGTGACCATCCCGATGATGAAGCGCGCGGGCTTCTCGCCCAAGTTCGCCGCCTCGGTGGAGGCGGTGGCCTCGACCGGGGGCCAGCTGATGCCGCCGGTGATGGGCGCGGTGGCGTTCCTGATGGCCGACTTCCTGGAGCTGCCCTACCGCGAGATCGTGCTGGCGGCGCTGGTGCCGTCGCTGCTCTACTACGTGGCGCTGTTCATCCAGGCGGATTTCGAGGCGGCGCGGGCGGGCATCACCCGGGTGCCGGAGGCGCTGATCCCGGGCGCCGCCAAGGTCCTGCGCGCCGGCTGGATGTTCACCCTGCCCTTCGCCGCGCTGATCCTGGCGCTGTTCACCTTGAACTGGGAGGCCGAGGCCGCGGCGATCCTGGCCGCGGTGACGATCGCCATCCTGTTCGGCAACTGGGCCGTCTTCGCCATCACGGTGCTGCTGGTCGGGGGCTACTTCGCGCTCAACTGGAACGGCGCGTCGGCGACCGTGGTGGCGGCGGCGCTCGGCGTCTCGGTGGTCCTGCGGCTCAGCTACCGGGGCGTCTCGATGCCGACCAAGGCGATCCTCGACGCGCTGGTCACGACGGGCCTCTCGGTGCTCGACATCATCATGATCGTGGCCGGCGCGGGCTTCATCATCGGGGTGCTGCTCTCCACGGGGCTCGGCTTCGCGCTGACCTCGCTGCTGGTCGACTTCGGCAGCGGCAACCTGCTGGTGCTCCTCCTCATATCGGGGATGCTCTGCATCGTGCTCGGCATGGGCATGCCGACGGTGGGCGTCTACATCCTGCTCGCGGTGCTGGTGGCGCCGTCGCTGAAGGACGTGGGGGTGCTGCCGCTTGCCGGGCACATGTTCATCCTCTATCTCGGCATGATGTCGCTGATCACCCCGCCCGTGGCCGTCGCCGCCTTCTTCGCCGCCTCGATCGCCAAGGCGCCGCCGATGGCGACGGGCTGGTATTCGATGCGCTTCGGCTGGACCGCCTACGTGGTGCCCTTCCTCTTCGTCTATTCGCCGAGCCTGCTGCTGCAGGGCAGCCCGGCCGACCTCGTCATCGACGTCTCCACGGCGGTGGCGGGGGTCTGGCTGGTCTCCGCCGCCATCGCGGGGTACTTCGCACGCATCCTGCCGAGCGTCGAGCGCCTGGCTTTCACGCTCGCGGGGGCGATGCTGCTGCTGCCGCGCGGGGTCGGGAATTGGGTGGTCTGGGTGAACCTGGCCGGCCTCGCGCTCGGCGGCGCGTTGGTGGCGCGCGAGGTCGTCGCGGCGCGGCGGCGCAGGGAAACGGACGATGCGAAGCTTGTGAAAGCGGCGGCGGGGGACGGCTGATGGCGGACCGGGCAGAGGCACCCTCGACGCAGGGCGCGGCGCTCGCCCGGCGGAGCGCGGCGAGCACGGTCGCGGGGCTGTTCGCCATGCGCGCGCGGCTCCATCCCGAGCGCCTCGCCATCGAGGAGACCGGCGCGGGCGAGGGGCGGCGCGTGAGCTACGGGCAGCTCGACGAGCGCAGCCGGCGCCTGGCGACGGCGCTCAAGGCGCGCGGCATCGGGCGCGGCGACCGGGTCGCCATCCTCTCGGAGAACCGCGCCGAGTTCCTCGAGCTCTTCATGGGCGCGGCGCGCATCGGCGCCATCGTCGCCTGCCAGAACTGGCGCCTGGCGCGGCCTGAGTTGCAGCATTGTCTTTCGTTGGTCGAGCCGTCCATCGCGTTCGTATCGCCGCGCTTTGCGGAGACTTACGCCGCGCTCGAAGGAGGCCTTCCGGCGCCGGTCGTCTTCGGCTCCGCTTACGAGGCGATGCTGGCCGCGGCCGAGCCGACGGTGACCATCGACCCGGCCGTCGAACCGGAAGACGCCCTCGTCATCCTCTACACCAGCGGCACCACGGGTCTGCCCAAGGGCGCGGTGATCTCGCACCGGGCGGAGATCGCGCGCAACCTCGTCATGCATGCCGAGCAGCACATCGTGCCGGGCGACACCTTCGCCGTCTGGTCGCCGCTCTTCCACATGGGCGGGGCGGACTACTCGCTGGCGGCGCTGATGTCGGGAGGCAAGGTGGTGGTCTTCGACGGCTTCCAGAAGGAGGCGCTGGTGGCGCTGGTCGGGCGCGAAGAGATCGGCTGGCTGATCGTGATGCCGGGCATGACGAAGGCCTTCATCGAGGAGTTCAAGAGACAGGACGTCGCCGTCCGCGGCGTCAAGGTCTGCGGCGTCATGGCCGACCTGGTGCCGCCGGCGGAGATCGCCGAGATCACCACGCTCGTGAACGCGCCCTACATGAACACCTTCGGGTCGACGGAAACCGGCAACCCGCCCGCCTCGGCCGGGCTTATCCCCGTCGGCGTGGCGCCGGATAATCTGTCGAAGATCCAGAGCGCCTATTGCGAGGTGCGCCTGGTCGACGGGCAGGACAACGACGTGCCCGACGGCGAGCCTGGCGAGCTCGCCATGCGCGGGCCGACGCTTTTCAGCGGCTACTGGCGGGCGGAGGAGACCAACGCGCAAGACTTCCGCGGCGGCTGGTTCCACATGGGCGACGTGTTCGTGCGCAACCCCGGCGGCACGCTCGATTTCGTCGACCGGGTGAAATACATGATCAAGTCGGGCGGCGAGAACGTCTATCCGGCCGAGATCGAGCGGGTGATGATGCAGGACCCGCGCGTCGCCGACGTCGCCGTGGTGCGCCGGCCCGACGCGAAATGGGGCGAGGTGCCGGTCGCCTTCGTCGCGCGGCGCGACGAGAGCCTCGACGCCGATGCGCTGAAGGCGCTCTGCCGGGCCGGGCTCGCCGGCTACAAGCAGCCCAAGGGCATCCACTTCATCGGCTTCGACGAGTTTCCGCGCAGCACGTCCGGCAAGATCCAGCGCCACGAGCTGGAGAAGCGCCTGGGCGAGGTCGGCGAGGGCGCCGGTTCCTGATCACGATCATCGATGCAGGTCTCTTCCCTCCCCCTCTTCAGAGGGGGAGGGAAAGGGAGGGGGTGACGTGCATCGAGGCGCGAGGCAATCGGTCGACTGGAATTCCAGCTTCAAGACACCCCCACCCCAGCCCTCCCCCTCTGAAGAGGGGGAGGGAGAAACATGTCCGGCGCCACCGGTGCCCTCGACGGAATGGCCCCCGGCGCTTCGGCCGGGGTGACGACTGTGTATGGTTGAATGTGCCAGCGAACAGATCCCGACGACGGAGCGCGCCGATGAGCTTCCAGCCCGAGACCGCGACGACCAGCATCGCCACGCACACCAACGACGACATCTTCATCCGCGATGCGAGCCTGTGCCGCGAGCTGATCGGTCGGCTGAGCTTCACCGAGATGATCGTCTTCCAGATGCTGGGGCGGCGGCCGGCGGCGGCGGAGACGGCGGTGATCGACGCCTGCCTGGTGACGCTGATGGAGCATGGCCTCACGCCGAGCGCGCTGGCGACCCGGCTCGTCTATTCGAGCGCGCCGGAGGCGATGCAGGCGGCGGTGGCGGCGGGGCTGATGGGCGTGGGCAGCGTCTTCGTCGGCACCATGGAGGGGGCGGCGAAGCTGATCGCGCGGATGCTGGCGGCCGGGAGCGGGGTCGAGGCGGAAGCGCTGGCGATCGCAACGGAGCACCGGGCGTCGAAGACGCCGCTGCCCGGCTTCGGGCACAACCTCCACAAGCCCGACGACCCGCGCACGCCGGTGCTCTTCGCGCTCGCCGAGGCGAAGGGCGTGGCGGGGGCGCACATCGCCGCGCTACGGGCGCTCTCGGCCGCGGTCGACGAGGTCTACGGCCGGCACATCACGATCAACGCGACGGGGGCGATCGCGGCGGCGCTGGGCGATTGCGGCGTGCCGGCGGAGATCATGCGCGGCGTCGCCCTCATCGCGCGCTGCGCCGGGCTGGTCGGCCATGTCCACGAGGAGCAGGCCAGGCCCGCCATGCGCGCGATCTGGGAGGCCGCGGACGCGGCGGTGCCCTATGACGGAGAGGCGGGGAAAGAGGGGTAGTGGGCGAGAGGGGGCGCGCGGCCATCCTTCGAGGCCGCTTTGCGGCACCTCAGGATGAGCATCGGTGTTGTCGACGCAGTTCCGAAGCTCATCCTGAGGTGCGGAGCCGCGTCAGCGGCGGAGCCTCGAAGGATGGATGGCGGCAAGAAGCCTGCCGCCCCTACTCGGCCGCCTGGCTCGTCCCCGCTTTCTTGTCGTCCTGCCACTGGTCGAGCTTGGCGCGGGCGCCGTTGGTCTTGGGGTCCATCGCTTCGTCGTGGTTGGCGCGCCTGGCGGTGAGCTCGATGACGTAGCCGTTGGGGTCGCGGAAGTAGATCGAGTCGATGAAGTTATGGTCGGCGACGCCGCGCGACTCGATGCCCGCCGCCTTGCCCTTCGCCAGCATCGGCGCGAGCGCGTCCGGCGCGACCTCGAGCGCGATGTGGAGGTCGAAGTCGTGCTGGTCCGTGAACTCGAACGGCGCGTCGGGCACCTCGAAGAAGGCGAGGTAGGAGCCGTCGTCCATCTCGTAGAATGTGTGCAGCGTGTCGGTTTCGCGGCCGGACTTGGTGACCGCGAGGCGGAGCGTGCCGGCGAGCGGCAGGCCGAGGAAATCCTCGTAGAACGCCCTGGTCTGCTCGGAGTCGCGGCAACGATAGGCGTTATGGTGCAGGCCCTTGATCATGGGAGCGGCTCCCGTGTCGTGGAGTGGGTCGGCGCGCGGCGGCGTCTGAGCCAAGAGATGGCATCGGGCGGCGGCGGGGACAAGGCGGGGCTTGTTCCCTCTCCCGCTTGCGGGAAAGGGTGGCCCGCCCGACAGGGCGGGTCGGGTGAGGGCCACGGCGGGGAAAGCGATCGACGCCCCGCGGAAAAGGGTTCCGGCAGTTGCCCTCACCCTCCCATCGCCCAAGCAAGGTATGGGCGATGGGCCCCTCCCTCTCCCGCGCGCGGCACGGCTGTCCGGGGAAAATTTTCGCGCAACGCAGGCGAGTCTCTTGGTGGTGCGTTGCAACCCCAGATGGCTTCCTTCCGTGTTCCTCCGGGTATCCGGCTCCTGCATGTACAGCGAAAGGCG
>Ga0302046_10003378_pt1 | contig 14440 bp, 9 predicted proteins | sample RVTome_11_FD_200261 | JGI IMG/M metagenome (GOLD analysis project Ga0302046, IMG submission 200261) | Soil microbial communities from uranium-contaminated site in the Upper Colorado River Basin, Wyoming, United States - RVT147D111 (version 2) ...
GGAGTGGAATCGACGTGGCGGTGCTCGAGGCGGCGGCGGTCGGGGACGGGGCGAGCGGGCGGACGGGCGGGATCGTGCTCGAGGAGACGGCGGCGGGGCCGCGCGCGGGCGTGAGCGGGTGCGTGCCGTTTCTCGCGCGCGTCGTCGCCGAGAACGGCATTGCGTGCGACCTCCGGCTCGATGGGTGTGACGAGCTCGAGCATCGGGCGCTCGACGACGCGCCGGCGGGGGCATGGCGCGACGGGGCGACGGCGCTGGTCGCGGCGCGGCGGGTGGCCGGCGGCAGCGTCGACCCGGGGGCGCTGGTCGCGGGGCTGGCGCGCGCGGCGCGCGCGGCCGGGGCGACGATCCACGAGCGCACGCCGGTCACGGCGATCGCGGGCGGGCGCCCGCTCACGGTGCATGCGGGCGACCGGGCGGTCGCGGCCGAGCACGTCGTCCTCGCGCTCAACGCGTACACCGGGACCCTGGTGGCGCCGCCGCCGACGCTGCGCGCGGCCCTCACGTTCGCGCTCTGCACCGCGCCGCTCGACGTCGCGACACTGGCGGCGCTCGGGCTCGACGGCGGCATCCCGTTCTACACCGCCGACCTCCCCTATCTCTGGGGACGCCCGCTCGCCGACGGGCGCGTCGTCTTCGGCGCCGGACTCGCGTTCGACGAGGGCGGCGACGTGCGGCGGATCGCGCTTGCCGGCGGCGCGGTCGCGGCGGCGCTCGCCGCGCTCGAGGCACGCGTGCGCGGGCTCCACCCGCGCCTCGGCGCGGTCGAGGTCGTCGCGCGCTGGGGCGGGCCGATCGCGTTCCGGCGCGGCGCCGAGCCCGTCCTCGGGGCGCACCCGGCCCTGCCCGGCGTGGTCGTCACCGGCGCCTACGCGGGCCACGGCGTCGCGCTCGCGGTCCGCGCCGGCGCGCTCGTCGCCGCGGCGATCGCCGCGGGACGGCCGCTGCCGGCGTGGGGCGCCTTCGACTGAGCGACCCCGCCGGCGACGCGCTCAGGCGCCGCGGGTCAGGGCGTGGGCGACGACGTAGCCGAAGGTCATGGCCGGGCCCATGGTGCCGCCGGCGCCGGGATAGGTCGGGCCCATCATCGACGCCGAGCAGTTGCCGATCGCGTAGAGGCCGGGGATCGGCTCGCCCGACTCCTTCAGGACGCGCGCCCCGGCGTCGGTCTTGAGCCCGCCCTTGGTGCCGAGGTCGCCGGCGTAGACCACGATGCCGTAGTACGGCGGCGTGTCGAGCGGCGCCAGGCACGGGTTCGGCCGCACCTTCTCGTCGCCGTAGTAGCGGTCGAAGAGGCTCTCGCCGCGGTGGAAGTCGAGGTCGGTGCCGGCGCGCGCGAGCTCGTTCATGCGCGCGACCGTCGCCACCAGGCCGCCGGCGTCGACGCCGAGCGCGGCGGCGAGCTGCGGCAGAGTGTCGGCCTTCTTGAGATACCCGGTCTCCTTGAGCGCCTTCGGCAGCGCCCAGTCGGGCTGCTGCGCCGCCTGCAGGAACGGCCCGCACGGGTACTTCTTGCGATAGGTGGCGTCGAAGACCATGTAGGCCGGTACGCACGGCGCCTCGGGCGTGTGCTTCTCGTACATGATCTTGCAGATGTCGTTGTAGGGCGCCGCCTCGTTCAGGAAGCGCTCGCCGCGCTTGTTGACCAGGATGCAGCCCGGCAGGCCCTTCTCGATGACGAGCATGCGGGCGCGCGCCTCGCCCGGCACCACCGTTGTCGGCCCCCACCAGGCGTCGTCCATGAGGTCGACCGCGGCGCCGAGCTCCATGCCCATGCCGATGACCTCGCCGGTGTTGCCGGGGTTGGCGGTCGTCCACGCGGCCTCGGTCGGGCTCGGGAGGAAGCGCTTGCGCATGGCGTCGTTGCTCTCGAAGCCGCCGGCGGCGAGGAGGACGCCCTTCTCGGCGCGGATGCGCATCGTCTTGCGGCCGCGCTCGGCGACGATGCCGGCGACGTGGCCGTCCTCGACCACCAGCTCGCGCAGCGGGGTCTCGAGCCAGAGCGGGATGTTGCGGTCCATGAGCGAGCGGCGGAGCATGCCGACGAGGGCGTTCCCGAGCGAGAGGCAGCGGTCGCGCTTGCCGCGCACGCGGCCGCCGAGGTCGAGCCAGTAGCGGCCCATGATGCCCATCGTCAGCTTGACCCACCCGGGATGGCGCGCGAGCAGGTGGTGCGCCTCGGTCGCGGTCATCGACATCCGGCCCATCACCAGCTCCTGGAGGGCGGGCTCGCGCAGGCGCGCGAACTCGTCACCGAGGGCGCGCGCGTCGAAGTGCTCGGGCTCGACCGAGCGCCCGCCCGGCTTCCCGCCCGGCGCCTCCGGATAGTAGTCGGTGTAGGTCAGCATCGACTGCATGCGCAGGCGGGAGTGGTCGGTCATGTACTTGAGCATGCGCGGGGCGGTCTCGACGTAGAGCTGGAGCTTCTCGTCGGGGACCGTGCCGCGGGTGATCGCGCGGAGGTACGCGAGCGCGTCGTCGGGCGAGTCCCCGACCCCCGCCGCCGCCATCAGGTGGTTGTTCGGGATCCACAGCGACCCGCCCGACATCGCCGACGAGCCGCCGTACTTGTCGGTCTTCTCGATCACCAGCGGGTTGCCGCCGCGATCGCGCGCGCAGAGCGCGGCGGTCATGGCACCAGCGCCCGAGCCGACGATCAGCAGATCGATGGTGTGATCCCAGCGAGTGGCAGGTCGAGGGGCGGTCAAGCGGGCTCCCGCATACGTCATCCGTCCGGCAGCCGCAACGAGGGCCGGCTCCCGCGAGGCGTCATCGACAGCGCGCCCGAAGTCGCGTAGACGCGGAGCCGCGGTCCGATGGAGACGGCTCCGACACCGAGCCCGCCGGCGGCCCTGGCCGGCCTGCGGGTGCTCGAGCTCGCCGACGACAAGGGCGTCTACTGCGGCAAGCTCCTCGCCGACATGGGCGCCGACGTCGTCAAGGTCGAGCCCCCGGGAGGCGACGCGACGCGCCTGATTGCGCCGTTCTGGGGCGACCGGCCGGACCCCGACCGCGGCCTCTTCTTCCTCTACATGAACACCGGGAAGCGCGGCGTCGCGCTCGACCTCGCCGTCCCCGCCGACCGCGCGCGCCTGCGCACGCTCGCGGCGCGCGCCGATCTCGTGATCGAGACCCTCGCCCCGGGCGCTCTGGCCGGGCTCGGCCTCGGCTGGGAGGCGCTCCATACCGCCAACCCGCGCCTCGTCCTGACCTCCATCACCGGCTTCGGCCAGACCGGCCCGCGCCGCGACGCGCCGTCGTCCGACCTGGTGGCGGGCGCCCTCGGCGGCGCCCTCCACGTCACCGGCTACGCCGACGATCCGCCGGTCGCGCTCGCCGGCATGCAGGCGCACGTCATGGCCGCGACCTACGCCGCGGTGGCGAGCCTGATCGCGCTCCGCCACGCCGCGGCGACGGGCGCGGGGCAGCGGGTCGACGTGTCGGTCCAGGACGTCGTGGTCTCGGTCACGCACATCTGCGGCGTCGGCAAGTGGCGCGACGACGGCATCGTGCCGCGGCGCTCGGGACCGGGGCTCTTCGCGTCGGTGCCCTCGGGCGCCTATCGCTGCCGCGACGGCCTGATCTATCTGATGGTCAACCGGCCGGCGCACTGGCAGGCGCTGGCGCGCTGGATCCACGAGGCGACGGGCGTCGCGGAGGTGCTGGATCCGATGTTCGAGGGGCCGTCCTCGCGGCGCCTCCCCTACCGCGAGCTGCTCGACGTCTACATCGGCGACCTGGCGGCCGGGCTCGGCGTGCGGGAGATGTACCACGAGGGCCAGCGCCGCCGGATCGCGCTCACCCCGGTCGCGACCACGGCCGACGTCGCCGGCGATCCCCACCTCGCGGCGCGCGGCTTCTTCGTCGAGCGCGCCGATCCCGTCCTCGGCATCGTGCGCTGGCCGGGCGCCCCCTACCGGCACGCGGCGACGCCGTGGCGGATCGCGCGGCCGGCGCCGCGCCCGGGCGAGCACACCGCGGAGATCCTGCGCGAGCTCGACGCCAGCCCGGAGCGCGCGCGTGCGGCCGGGCCGCCGTCCCGCGGAACGTCCGCCGGCCCCGACCCGGACGCAAGCGGGCACGCCGCGACCGCCGATCCGTCCCACGCGGCGACCGCGCCCCGCGCGGCCGCGACCCCCGGCCGCCAGCACGAGCCCGCCATGGCGGCACGACCCGCGGGAGCCGACCGCGGTGCACCGGCCCCGGCGGGCGCCCTCACCGGTCTGCGCGTCGTCGAGCTCACGGCGGCGATGGCCGGACCGTGGGTCGGGCGCTTCATGGCGTGGGCGGGCGCGGACGTGATCCGGGTCGAGTCGCACGCGCGCCCCGACGTGGTGCGGCTCTACGTGCCGCCGCGGGCGCCCGAGGAGGGCACGCAGCCGGCCTGCTCGCCGTGGTTCACCGACTGGAACGCCGGCAAGCGCTTCGTCGCCCTCGACCTCACCCATCCGCGCGCGGTCGCGGTCGCGCGCCGCCTGGTCGCGACCGCCGACGTCGTCGTCGAGAACCAGCGCGCGGGCGTCGTGGACAAGCTCGGCCTCGGCTGGGACGCGCTCCGCCGCGTGAAGCCGGACCTCGTGATGCTCGCCACCTCGGGCTACGGCGACACCGGGCCGTGCGCGCGCTATGTCACCTGGGGCCCCAACATCGAGGCGCTCTCGGCGCTCGCGACCGTCTCGGGCTTCCCCGAGCGCCCCTGCACCGTGACCCAGTACGCCTACCCCGACGTCGTGAGCGCGCTCCACGGCCTGGTCGCCGTGCTGTGCGCGCTCCGGCACCGCGACTCGACCGGCCAGGGCCAGTACGTGAGCCTCGCGCAGTACGAGGCCACGGTCGCCGCGCTCGGCCACGTCGTGCTCGAGCGCCTGGCGAACGACCGCGAGCCGCCGCGGCTCGGGAACCGCGTCCGCCACGCCGCCCCGCACGGCTGCTACCGCTGCCGCGGGGACGACGCCTGGTGCGCGATCGCGGTCGGCGACGACGGCGCCTGGCGGCGCCTGCGCGCCGCGCTCGGCGAGCCCCCCTGGGCCGCCGACGCCCGCTTCGCGAGCGCCGCCGGCCGGGTCGCGCACGCCGGCGAGCTCGACCGCCGGCTCGAGGAGTGGACGCGCGAACGGCCGGCGGCAACGGTCGCGGCGACGCTCCGCGCCGCCGGCGTCGCCGCCGGCGAGGTGCAGACCATCGCGGACCTGGTGCGCGACCCGCAGCTCGCCGCCCGCGGCGTCTTCGAGGAGGTCGCGCACCGCGTGCAGGGCACCGTGGTCGCGACCGGCATCCCGCTCGGCCTCACCGGCACGCCGGGACGCACCGGGCCGAGCGGCGCCGGCGTCGGCCAGGACAACGAGGCCGTGCTCGGCGGTCTCCTCGGCATGAGCGCCGCGGAGATCCAGGACCTGATCGCCTGCGGCGCGCTCGAGCCCGCCGCCGATCCAACGCATCGAGAGGAGACCCGATCGTGAGCGAACCGGAACCGACCCTGCAACGCCTCGCCGACCTCGAGGCCATCCGCGACCTCGCGCGCCGCTACGCGCACTGCGTCTGGCAGCGCGACGCCGCCGGCGCGAGCGCGCTCTTCACCGAGGACGGCGAGATGGACACCGGCGACCGCCCGCCGATCCGCGGCCGGCAGGCGCTCCGCGAGACCTACGCGCAGATGCTCGGCCCCGCCCGCCTGCAGCCCTTCGTCCACAACCACGTCGTCGAGCTCGCCGGCGACACCGCCGAGGGCACCTGCTATCTGGACCTGCGGGCGGTCGTCGACGGCGCCAGCATGATCGGTGCCGGCTGGTACCGCGACCGCTACGCGCGCGTCGACGGCGTCTGGAAGTTCCGCGCCCGCACCCTGACGATGGCCTACTTCGTGCCGCTCGCCGAGGGCTGGGCGGGAACGTGAAGGAGGATCGCATGCAACGCACGATGCTGAGCGCGATTGCGCTGATGATGGCGGTGGCGGCGCCGGCGCCGGCGGCGACGCTCGGACGGGGCGAGAGCTTTCCCGCCTGGAGCCTGAAGGATCACACCGGCGCCACGGTGTCGTCCGCCGACCTGGCGGGGAAGAGCTACCTGCTCTGGTACTACCCGGCGGCGATGACGCCCGGCTGCACTGCCGAGGGGCGCGGCCTGCGCGCCGCGTACGCGGCCTACCGGAGGGCCGGCATCGAAATCCTCGGGGTCTCGTTCGACCCTCCGGAGCGGAACGCCGAGTTCGTCGCCGCCGAGTCGTTCCCGTTCCGCCTGCTCTCCGACGAGGCGCGGACGCTCGCGGTCGCGGTCGGCGCGGCCGACACGCCCGAGCAAACCCACGCCCGGCGCATCTCGTACCTGGTCGGCCCGGACGGGAAGGTGGTCGAGGCCTACGAGAGCGTCGATCCCGCGCGCCACGCCGTCCAGGTGCTCGGCGACTACGCGGCGGCGAGGCGAAAGCCGTAGGAGTCCGGCTTCTACATCCGCTCGATGACGTCGCGCCGGAAGCGCTCGAAGGTCGCGCGGAGCTGGCCGAGCCCGGGCTCGAGGGCGGCGATCACCATGCGCGACACGCCGGCGGCGGCGTAGCGCTCGGCGCACGCGAGGTCGGGGGTGCCGAGGCAGGTGAGCGCGATCGCCCCCGGGTCGCGGCCGTGGGCCGCGGCGGCGGCGCCCATCTCGGCGCGGAGCTCGGCCAGGCGCTCCATCGTGACGCCGAGCGGAAAGAAGCCGTCGCCGAGGCGTCCGGCGCGGCGCGCCGCCGCCCGCGTGTGGCCGCCGACGACGATCGGCGGGCCGCCCGGCTGCACCGGCGCCGGCCGCGACACCACGCCCTCGAAGCGCACGAGCTCGCCCGCGAAGCTTGCCACCGGCTCGCGCCAGAGCGTCCGCATGACCGCGACGTACTCGTCGGCGCGGCGGCCGCGGTCCTCGAAGGACACGCCGAGCGCCTCCGCCTCCTCGCGCACCCAGCCGACGCCGATGCCGAGCTCGACACGGCCGCCGGACAGGCGGTCGAGGCTCGCGAGCTCCTTGGCGAGGATCAGGGGGTTCCGCTGCGGCAGGATCAGGACGCCGGTCGCGAGACGCACGCGCTTCGTGGCGGCGGCCACGTAGCTCAGCCACACCAAGGGATCGGGCTGCGCCACCTCGGCGGTGAAGGGTGAGCGGCCGCTCGGATCGTAGGGGTAGACCGAGCGGTAGTCGACGGCCATGACGACGTGCTCGACCACCCAGAGCGACTCGAAGCCGCACGCCTCGACCAGGCGGGCAAACGCGCCCGCGAACTCCGGCTCCTCGACCGGACCGATGCCGTAGGGGGGGATGACTCCGAATCGCATGGGCGGCGCGCGCGCGGCCGTCCGGGCCGCGTCCCTCTGCCGAGGGCAGTAGAGGAATCCGCCGCGCCCGACAAGCGCCGCGGGCGCCCGCTCACCGGACGCGCCGATCCCAGACCGCGAAGCCGAGCGCGCCGGCGACGAGCACGCCGGCCGCGGTCAGGAACATCGCCGGGTAGCCGCTGGCGCGAATGACGGCGCCGAAGAGCGGGCTCCCGATCAGTACGCCGGCGTCGAAGAGCGCGGTGAAGAGCGCCATCGCCGCCCCGCGCTCCGCCGGCCGCGCTCGCGTCACGACCAGCCCCGAGAGGATCGGGAACGTGAAGCCGTGCCCGAGGCCGCAGAGGGCGCCGGCCACCGCGACCTCGCGCGCCTGGGTCGCGCCGGCGAGGACGGCGAAGCCGCCCGCGAGCAGGCCGAGCGCCGGGTAGAGCGTCCGCGTCGGGCCGACCCGGTCGGGCACCCAGCCGAGGAAGACGCGGAGCAGGATCGCGGCCACGGAGTAGGCCGAGAAGAAGAGGCCGACCGAGCCGATACCGGTCGCGAGGATGAAGGTCTTGATGAAGGTGAAGGGCGCGGCCAGGGCGGTCGCGAACACCGTGCCGATGAACCAGAGCGGCAGGAGGTCGCGTTGCGCGGCGGCGAAGAGGAAGCCGCGCGGCGGCAGGTCGTCGGCGGCGCGCGGATGGTCGCGGAGCGGCAGCGACAGCAGGAGCGACACCAGGGCGAGGCCGGTCGCGATCGCGAAGAGATCGCCGTAGTCGCCGCGCGCGAGGACGAGGTCGCCGAGCAGGCCGCCGAGCGACATCGGCAGCAAGCCGGAGACGCCGAAGAGCGCGATGCCCTCGGTGCGCCGGCCGGGCGGCACCAGGTCGGCGGCGTGCGTGAAGAGCGCGGCGAACAGCATCGCCTCGGCGATGCCGTGCCCGATCCGCACCGCATAGAGCCAGGGGCCGAGGTGGTCGACGGTGAGATAGAGCAGGCACACGGCGACGTTCAGGAGCCCGCCCGCGATGATCACCGTGCGCCGGCCGCGGGCGTCCATGACGTGTCCGACCGGCGGCTTCGAGACGATCGCCGCGAGCGCGGTCATGCCGAAGATCAGCCCGATCTGCACCGCGTCCGCGCCGAGCGCCTGGAGGAAGCCCGGCAGGTGCACGAAGAGCATGAACGCCAGGCTTTGCAGGAAATTGGCCGCGAACGAGAGCAGGAAGGCGGGGGTCAGCAGCCGCTGGTTGACGTCGCGGCGCGTCATCTGTTAGCGAGCAGTTCGGTCACGGACGGTCGCATCGCATCTCGATCAGGTCGCCGGAGGGTTACATGCCGCACGCACGCGCCCATCGTCTCGCGCTGGCAGTCTACGTCGTCCTCGCGCTCGCGCTGCCCGCGGCCGCCCACGCGCAACGCTGCGCCGACGCCAACATGGACGGCGCCGTGACCGACACCGACGCGGTCTTGATCCTGCGAGCCGCCGCGCTGCTGAGCTCGAGCGCCACGCTGCGCATCGCCGACCTCGACCTCGATGGACAGATCACCGACACCGACGGCGTGCTCGCGCTGCGCGCGGCGGTGGGACTGCCGGGGACGGGGAGCTGCGTCGCCCAGCAGGTCTCGGCGGTAACCGACCGCTCCGCGGTGGCGCTCCGCATCGGAGTCGCCGCGATCCCCGGGAGCGCCATCGCCCGCGCCGCGCAGACGACGGTTCCCTGCCCCGGCGGCGGCTTCATCGAGGTCCAAAGCTCCAGCGAGCAACATCACGACTGCTCCGAGAACGGCATCGTCACCAACGGCCAGATCGTCTTCGACGACGACCCGGGGGTCTTCCGCGACGTATATCAGGGCTTCTCGCTCCGCGACCTGGCGACCGGCGAGGTGATCCTGGTCACCGGCACGCTCTCGTTCTTCGACGGCGACCCGATCGAGGTGAGCGGCGCGCTGGCGAACTCCAGCAACCAGGTCGGCGACTACACCGACGACTACGCCGTCAACGTCGACGACCAGGGCTCCCTGATCTCGGGCGACATCTTCACCGACGTCACCGCCGGCTTCGGCGTCTTCGGCAACGTCGACGCCATCGACTTCACCTTCCTCAAGTCGGGGCTGACCGACGTCACCATCTTCTATACCAACGGCAGCACCGGCGGCTTCGTGGTCGCCGAGAACCTCTGCAATCCGTGCCTCACCGACCTCGACTGCGGCGACGGCCAGACCGAGTGCTTCGTCTGCGACAACGCCTGCACCGGCTTCGTCCCGCGCTGCAGCGTCGACTTCTCGCTCATCGACTGCGGCGACGGCAACTTCGGTCCGACGACGACGTGCGCCCCCTGCCAGAGCGCGTCCGACTGCGACCCGTCCCAGGGCTGCTTCGAGTGCGACCACGGCTGCACCGGGAGCGGCCGGCGCTGCAGCAGCACGCAGCTCATCTTCCTCAACTGCGGCGACGGGTTCTACTGAGGCCGGGGCCCGCCCGGGGCGTAGGCGGCGGCGTAGGCACCGCGGCCGCCCGGCGGGCGCTCAGCTCGTCGGGATGGTGAGGACCGGCAGGTACCGCCCCGCCCCGCTGTCGGTGAGCGTGAAGAGCATGATGACCAGCCCGAGCGTGCGCTTCGTCCGCCAATCGGCCTGGTCGATCCAGAACCACCGGTCTTGATGGCGGATGGCGGCGAAGGCGTGGGCCGGCGCCTTCGCGCCGCCGTGGATACGCACCTGGAAGGCCGGGTTCGCGACCGTGCCCGCGGCCGGCGCCGGCACCGCCCAGCCGCGCGCCAGGTGGTCGGGGGGCACGTCGACGAACGAGGCCACCGCCTGCATCACCTGCAGCAGGGATCGGGGCTGCAGCGCGAGCTCGCCCGGGCGGCCGCGTCCGGGCCCGGCGACGACCCGGAAGCGATGCGCGTCGGCCGGGAGGTCGAGGAGGCGCCTGAGCTCGGCGCTCTTGGCGAGCGTGGCCGGCGGCACGCTCTCGGCGCGAAACACCGCCACCGCGGTCTCGCCCGCGGCCTCGTCGACCTCCACGCCGAGGGTGATGCCGCCGGCCGTCTGCACCTCGTGCATGAGCTCGAGCGCACGCACGAAGCGCGGCTCGGCCGGGCGCGCCATGCCGGGGGCCGTGGAGCGGTTCTGCAGCCCGTTCAGCGCCTCGACGGTCCAGCTCAGAATGAAGTTCGCGTCGTAGCCCGATTGCAGCGTGTAGAGGATGGAGCGGACGGGGATCGGCGAGATCAGCGCGCGCAGGAACGCGTCGCCGGTCATCGGGGTGTAGGTGATCGTGGGCCGCTCGGTGAAGATGCCGCTGCCGCCGATGCCGCCGAAGGTGTCGCCCCGGCCGACCGGCGCCACCTGGCCGCTGACGCTGACGCCGGTCTCGAGGCTGTAGCTGCTCACGACCTGGCCGACGTCCAGGAAGACCGGCATGTCGAGGTACCGCAGCTTCACGACGTTCAGCAGCGTCTGCTGCTTCCAGGACTCGGCGACGGCCGCCCCGTAGTCGAAGCGGTCCCGCGCCACGGAGCGCGGGCCGAGCGAGCCGCAGCCCGCGAGCAGCGCCGCGAGCGCGAGCAGCGCCCGCCCGCGCGGGCGCGCTGTCGTCGTTCCCATCACTCCTCCTTGCCGGATCCCGCCAGCGCCGTGCGCGCCTCGGGGGAGACGCCGACGAGGTGGAGATCGCGCTGCGGAAACGGGATCGCGACGCCGGCGTCGCGGAGACGGGCGTGGACCGCGAGCGCGAGCGCGCTCGTAAGCGGCAGCATGCGCTCGAACCCCTCGTCGGTCCAGGCGCGGAGCACGAAGTCGAGCGAGCTCTCCCCGAACCCCTTGAAGAGCGCCTGCGGCGGCGGATCGGCGATGAGCGCGTCGACCGATCGGGCGGCCTCGAGGAGCACCTCGAGCACGCGCTCGGGATCGGAGCCGTAGGCGACCCCGACCGCCACGTCGATCCGGCAGAGCCGGTCGGAGAGCGTCCAGTTGGTCACCGACCCGGCGACGAGATCGGCGTTCGGCACCACCACTTCGGCGCCGCTCCAGTTGCGGACGACGGTCGCGCGCATGCCGATCGCGAGCACGCGCCCGAAGACCTCCCGGCCCGGCGTCTCGATCGCGTCCCCGACGTGGACGCGGCGCTCGACGAGCAGCGTCAGGCCGGCCGCGAAGTTCTTGACGACGTCCTGGAGGCCGAGCCCGATGCCGATGCCGAGCCCGCCGAGCAGGATGCCGAGCTGGCTGAGCTGTACCCCCGCGGCCGCCAGCGCGAACAGCAGGCCGAGCGCGTAGACGCCGTAGCGCACCAGGGCGGAGAGCGCGTAGGGAACCCCGCGCGGCAAGTTGGCGCGCGGAAAGACCTCCTCCTCGAGGAGCCCCATAACCATGCGCGCCAGGAGGAGGACGCCGAGAAGCGTCAGCACGAAGGCGACCACGTCGCCGACGGAGAGCGTCATCGCGCCGATGGAGACGCCCGCTTGCATGAGGGCCGCGAGCGCGGCGGCGGCCGCGGTGCGGAGACCGAGCGACCCCACCACGAAGTAGAGCCAGAGCGCCGCGCCGGCCCAGCGCAGGCCGCGCCCGCCGTATCTCTGGAGGGCGGCGCTGTCTCGCGCGATCAGGCGGCTGCGCCCCAGCGGCCGCAGGCGCAGCACGTAGGCGAGCGCCGCGTCGAGCGCGATCACCCCCGCGTAGACGTACAGCGCGGCGAGCGTCGCCCCGATGACGCCGCGGCCGAGCAGCGTCGCGAGGTAGGTCCACCCGCCGACCTCCGCCAGTAGGCCGAGGACGAGCGCGCCGACGACGAGGCGTGCCGCGCGGCGGAGCCACGCCGCGTCGCGCGCCGGCTCGAGGCGGCGGGAGACCGCGACCGCGAGCGCCACGGCGAGCACCAGGATCGACAAAAAGGTCGTCCGTGCGAGCGCCGGCAACGGCGCGACGGCGAGCGCGACCCGATCGAGCAGCAGGAGAATGAAGACGCCGGCGAACACGGGAGCGCCGATGCGCCCGGAGACGTGCGTCACGACGCGGGCCATCGGCACGAACGCGGCCACGACGAGGAGCTGCGTGAAGCGGCGCGGCGCCAGCGGATGCAGCGCCGGCGACGCCAGGAAGGCGAGCACGAGCCCGATCGCGTAGGGGCGCTCGAAGAGCCGCGCCGCCCGCGGCGGCAGATCTTCCCCGACGACGCCCCGGCGCGCCCGCGCCAGGAGGGCACGGAAGGCCAGCATGAAGAGCGCCGCCAGCAGCCCGTGGAGCGCCAGCGGACGCAGGTCCTGCCGGGCGTACGCGAACGTGCTCCGGGCGTACGCGCGGATAGCCTCCGGGGCGCGCGGCAGCTCGCGGCGGATCCCGGCACCGAGGCCGCGGGTCCAGAGCGGCCCACGGTCGGGGATCAGCAGGCTCGTGCGCGGCGCGTCGAGCTCCGCCGCCACCCGCTCGAGCGCGACCTCGACGGCGTTCCGCCGGTCGAGAACGCGGTCGCTCGCGGCGAGCACGCGGTCCCGCCAGGCCTTCTGGCGGGCCGCGGCCTCCTCGAGGGCGGCGAGGGAGGTCTCGATCCGCCGCAGCACCACCTCGCCGGCGGCGACGGTCTCGGGCCGGGCGCGGGTCTCGGACCAGACCCGCTCGGCCCCCGCGATCTCGTCGAGCGTCTGCGCGACGCGGCGCGCCTCGGCCGCGAGCTCGTCCTTCCAGGTCTCGAGCGGCGCGGCGACACCAGCCAGCTCGCGGCGCACGTCCTCGAGCTCCGGCGGCGAGCCCGTCCTGGTGAGGGCGGCGGCGCGGGCCATGACCGCGTCGAGATCGGGAGCCAGCCGCGCCATCGCGCTCTCGATCCGCTCGAGGTCCGCCTCGGCGGTCGCGTCGATCCGGCCCGCCTCGATCCGGCGCAGGAGAGCCTCGGCGCGCGCGGGCACCTCCTCGGGGCGGATCCAGTCGACCGCGGCCGGGCCGTCGTCGGCCGCCTCCGCGTGGGCGAGCTGCTGCCCGGGAGCCGCGAGCGACGCGAGCACGACCAGCGCGAGGGCCAGGCTCGGCGCCGGCCGGTGTGATCGGCGGCCACCCCGCCCGGCGGTCCCTGGCCTGCGCCTGCAGACGGCGGCGTCGCACGGGCGCATCGAATACATCGATCGCATCACCCGGCAGGGGGCCGCGGCAGCAGGCCCTCGCGGATCCGTTCGGAGAACGCCGGGTCGCGGTCGGCCGCCTTCGCCCGGGCCGTGATGTCGCTCCGCGCCCGCACCTCCGCGAACGGGAGGCTCGTATTGATGATGTCCCGGGAGTAGAGCAGCTCGTCCCCCTTGCCGTTGGCGAGGATGCGCCAGCTCCAGGGATTGTGCACGCCGGCGTGCTGGACGTGGCCGCGGATGGTGGTGGTGCAGTTGTGCGTGAAGGCGTTGTACCACCGGGGCGTCCGGCTCAGGCGGTCGACCTCCTCGAGATAGGACTCGAGCGTGGCGCGCGCCCGCGCCGGCGTCGCCCGCAGCCGGTAGAGGAAGACCTGCTCGCCCCGATAGGTCGTCCGCAGGCGCACGACGTCGCGCTCGTCGGCGACGACGTAGTAGAGCTCGTACTGGCGGAAGAAGCCGCGCAGGGCCGAGTAGGTCTCGCCCTGCTCCTTGCGGGTCTCGATCGAGATCGCGAGATGGCGCCCGTCGGCGAGCTCCCAGCTCATGATGGTGTGCGCGATCAGGGTCGGCCCCCAGTACGAGATGAACATGTCCATCCCACGCACGTCCGCGAGGTCGTAGGTCCGGTCCTCCCAGCGCTCGGTGAACGCGGTCTCGGAGGTGTACGCGAAGTCGCGCACGCCGTGGATGGTCACGACGTCGCCGGCGCGCGTCACGTGCGGGAGGCGCGCGACGTCGGGCTGCCAGTCGCGATCGTTCCGCGCCGGGATGCCGAGCCACCAGCCGAGGACCAGGAGCCACAGGAGGCCGAGCAGAACGAGCCCCCGGCGGAGCGGGCGGACCAGCGCCACGCTCGCCACGACCGCGAGCAGGAGGCCGCCGATCAGCACGCCCGCGAGCGGCCGCGACGCCGGGCCGTCGAACCAGAGCGCCAGGCAGGCCCAGCCGAGCGCCGCCAGGACGAGCGGGGCGAGCGCGAGGCCGGGCAGGACGCCTCCCAGCCGCGACCGGCGCGCGGCGCTCACGGCGAGA
>Ga0302046_10003379_pt1 | contig 14436 bp, 10 predicted proteins | sample RVTome_11_FD_200261 | JGI IMG/M metagenome (GOLD analysis project Ga0302046, IMG submission 200261) | Soil microbial communities from uranium-contaminated site in the Upper Colorado River Basin, Wyoming, United States - RVT147D111 (version 2) ...
GTGGCGGTGCTGCGACGCATCACCGAGCGGCACGGCGGGACGTTCGTCGACCTCTACGGGGGCACCTTGCCCGGGCAGTTCCGTGATCTGGGGGGGCACTATGATGCGGCCGGCATGCGGCGCATCGCGATGGCGCTGCGCCCGCACGTCGCCGATGCGCTGGGCATCCCCCGGCCGGCGGCTGCCGCCGACTGGCCGCGGATGCCTGCGCTACCCCCGAAGAGGGTGCGGCCCAGCCGGGGGGTGGGCACGCCGGCCCGCTCTCCGGATCACGCCGCTGACGGATGACGGCCACGCGTGTGGTCCGGGTGCGCTCGCCGGTCGTTCGGCTCGGGGTCCCGGGCGGCACGTTGCCTCGGTAGGTTGCTTGGATGCCGCGCGCGCGATGGCGTTGCAGCCGGACCGCCGCTACTGTCCGGCGCATGTGGCGCGCGGCGAGGGGAGCGGTCGCCCTGGCGACGGTGCTCGTCTCGTGTACCCCGTCGCCGGATGCGCCGCGGCCGCCCAACTTCGTGGTCATCCTCTCGGACGACCAGGGCTACGGGGATCTCGGCTCCTATGGTGCCACGGACATCCGGACGCCGCGTCTGGACGAGATGGCCGCCCAGGGCACGCGCTACACCAGCTTCTACGCCCACACCGTGTGCGGTCCCTCTCGGGCGGCGCTCCTGACGGGCTCGTACGCGCGGCGCGCCGATCTCAGTCCGAAGTGGAGCCTGCATGCCGAGGAGATCACGCTGGCCGAGGTGCTGCGGCCGCGTGGCTACGCCACGGCCTGCATCGGCAAGTGGGATCTGTCGGAACGCCTGATCGTCCCCGACCGGCTCCCGCTGGGGCAGGGGTTCGACTACTTCTTCGGAACGCTCGGCTCGAACGACTACGGCCTGATCCCGCTCATGCGCAACCTGGAGTCGCTGGGTGCCGAGACCGACCCGGCGCGCGTGATCGCGCACATGGGCAAGGTGACGGCCCTCTACACGGACGAGGCCATCGCCTTCATGGAGCGGCACGTCGACTCCCCGTTCTTCCTCTATCTCGCCTACAACATGCCGCACGGCCCGGTCGGTGCCAGCGAGCCCTTTCAGGGCAAGTCGGGCCGCGGCCTCTACGGCGACGCCATCGAGGAGATGGACTGGCACGCCGGCCGCCTCCTGGACGCGGTCCGGCGGCTCGGCCTCGAGCGGGACACCGTGGTCGTCTTCGCCAGTGACAACGGGCCGAGGATCGCGGCGCGCCAGGCCGTGCGGGCCCTGGGCGGGCAGACGGGCCCGCTGCGCAGCGGCAAAGGGTCGGCGTGGGAAGGCGGGTACCGCGTTCCGGCGATCTGGTGGGGGCCGGGCCGGATCCCCGCCGGCCGCGTCTCCGAGGCGCTGCTGGCGACCCTGGACATCCTGCCGACGTTCGCGGCCATGGCCGGTGCCGCCCTGCCGCAGGACCGCGTACTCGACGGGGTCGATCAGACGGCGCTGGTGACCGGGGCCACCGACGAGAGCGCCCGCAAGACCTTCTCCTACTACCCGCGCGACCGCCTCGAGGCCGTCCGCAGCGGTCCGTGGAAGCTGCTGTTGCCCCGCGGGAAGCCACGCTGGCGCTGGGCTCCGGACCAGGCTCCCATCGCGGCGCCGCGTCTCTACAACCTGCAGGCGGACCCGGGTGAGACCCGGGATCTTGCCAAGGCGCACCCGGCGGTGCTGCGGCGGCTGCTCGCCCTGGCCGACCGAGTACGCGCCGAGCTGGGCGAGGACGAGGGGCTGGGAACTGGCCGGCGACGCTTCGGCGGGCCCCCGCCGGAGGGAAAGCCTCAAAGTTTGCATTGACCGCCGAACGGGCACTCGGATACGTCTCGGGAATGCTTCGATTCGCCGCCGCCATCGTGTTCGCCGCCTCCGTCTCCGTCGTCGTGCCCGTCGCCGGTCACGCCGCCGATCAGTCGATTCGCGGCAAGGTGTTTCTCGTCAAGGATCCCGGGACGCCGGCCAAGCAGAAGGTCGTCGTCAAGGCGGTGGAGTCGGGCAGCCCGGACACCATCGTCGGCGATCCCGTCGCCGACGGCGCCACCCTCACGGTGCGCACGGAGGGCGCGTCGCCGAGCGAGCAGACCTACGACCTGCCCGTCGGCACGGATGGAAACGGCAAGCCGTTCTGGAGCGGCGACGCGACGAAGGGATACAAGTACAAGGACAAGGCCGGGGCCAACGGCCCGGTCAAGGTGGCGCTGCTCAAGAAGGCGGGCAGCGGCACCTTCAAGATGAAGGCGGTCGCGCTCGGCAAGCTCGGTGCGATCACGGTCACGCCGCCGAACGACGGCACCGCCGGCTGCGCGTTGCTCGAGATCGGTGGCGGCGACTCGTACAGCGTCCGCTTCGCGGACGGGGCCGTGACGAACAACGGCGCGAAGGTCTTCAAGGTGACGAGGCCCGACACCGAGGGCTCGTGCGTGCTCTGCGGCAACGGCGTCGTCGACGCCGGGGAGCAGTGCGACGGCTCGGCATGTGGCGCGTTCGGCGGCTCGTGCCAGGCCGACTGCACGTGCACCTGCGACTTCCTCGACGCCACCGACTGTCTCCTGCCGTTCCCGAGCGATTTCCTCACCGTCCCCGACGGGACGACCGACACGGGCCGGCGGGTCCATTTCTGGGCCGAGGCCATGCCGCAGAACGCGTCGGCCGTCCCGGTCGACCCGACGCCCTACCGCGGGAGCGACGGCTTCAGCCCCGGCGCCAGCGTCATCCTGCGCGTGCCGAACGTCGACCTGGCGATGACCGATGCGGCGCCGATCACCGACATCGAGCGTTCGCTCGACGCCGACGCCCCGATCGTGGTGGTGAACGCCTCGACCCTCGCGCACCATCTCCACTGGGCCGAGCTCGACGCCAACGCGAGTTCGGAGGCCACGCGGACGTTGCTCATCCGCCCCGCCGTGAACTTCGACGAGGGGGAGCGCTACATCGTCGCCCTGCGCAACATGAAGGACGGCACCGGCACGCTCATCGCGCCGGGCGCCGAGTTCCTCGCCTACCGCGAGAACACGCCCACGGGCGATCCGGTGCTCGAAGCGCGCCGCCCGCACATGGAGGACCTCTTCACGACGCTGGCGGCCGCGGGGGTCGACCGCGACGATCTCTATCTCGCCTGGGACTTCACGGTCGCGAGCACGCGCAACGTCACGGAGCGCCTCCTCTTCGTACGCGACGACGGCTTCGCCAGGCTGGGGGGGGATGCGCCGGCCTTCACCGTGACCACCGTCGAGGACGACGTCGAAGTCGGGCCCGGCGCCCGCATCTTCCGGCGCGTCACGGGGACGTTCCAGGTCGAGCGTTACGTCGACAGCACGACCGCGCCGGCGAAGTTCGTCCTCGACGCGAACGGGCTGCCGGCGCACCAGGGGACGCCGCAGCCGGCGTCCTTCATCTGCATCATTCCGCGTGCGGCGCTCGCCGACGCGGTCTCGCCCGCCGTGCCGGCCCGGCCCTCGATCTACGGCCACGGCCTGCTCGGCTCGGAGAGCGAGGTGAACGCCGGGAACGTGCGTGACATGGCCAACGAGCACAACTTCGTGTTCTGCGCGACGAAGTGGATCGGCATGGCGAACGAGGACGTCCCGAATGCGATCGCCATTCTGAACGACCTCTCCAAGTTCCCGACCTTCGCCGACCGGCAGCAGCAGGCGATGCTGAATCAGCTCTTCCTGGCCCGGCTCATGATCCACGCCGACGGCTTCGTCTCCGACGTGGCCTTCCAGGACAGCTTCGGCGCCCCGGTGATCGACACGAGCGAGGTCTTCTTCGACGGCAACAGCCAGGGCGGCATCTTCGGGGGCACGGTCATGGCGATCGCCCAGGACATCACGCGCGGCGTGCTCGGGGTCCCGGGGATCCGCTACTCGCTCCTGCTGCGACGCAGCGTCGACTTCGACACGTATGCGTTGGTCTACAATCCGGCCTACCCGGACGAGATCGACCGGACGCTCGGGCTGAATCTCATCCAGATGCTGTGGGACCGATCCGAGCCGAACGGCTACGTGCGGCACATCAAGAACGACCCGTTGCCCAACACGCCGTCGCACGACGTGCTGCTGCACGTCGCCTTCGGCGACCACCAGGTCGCGAACGTGGCCACGGAGATCGAGGCCCGGACGATCGGCGCGTCGATCCACCAGCCGGCGATCGGGGCCGGCCGGCATTCGGACGTCGATCCCTACTTCGCCATCCCGGCGATCCCCAGCTACCCGTTCGACGGGTCGGCGCTGATCATCTGGGACAGTGGCGCGGCGACGCCGCCGATCGAGAACCTGGCGCCGTCCGTGGGCGCCGATCCGCACGGCGATCCGCGCAGCGACGCGATGGCCCGGGTGCAGAAGTCGGAGTTCCTCCAGACGGGCGGCGCCGTGGTGGACGTCTGCTCGGCGATGCCCTGCCTGGCTCCGTAGCCGGCAGGGCGACCGGCGCGACGACGGGCCCGCCGCGGCCGGGAGGTCAGGGCGCCGGAATCGCCGGGCACGTGGCCGGCGGTGCGCCGGCGGACGCCGCCTTGAACCGGTCCTGGACGTCCCACTTCTCCGCCGGGTCGTCCGGCAGGGCGGTGCTGCACCAGGTGATGCCCGTGCCGAGCGTGAGCTGCACGGCGATGGCTCCCTGCGAGGCTTCGTCGAGCGTGTACTCCCACGGGGCCTTGCCGCCCTGGACCGTGATCTTCGGCGACTTCAGCCATACCTTCCAGACCGGCGCCGAGCTGGCGTAGACGTAGCGGAAACCCTTGAACTGATCCCCGGCCACGCGCCAGTTCTCGGCCGGGAGGTCGACCGTGTAGACCTCGCCCGATCCCGCTGCGTTGTAGACCGTGAGCGTCCCGCCGCCGCCGGTGGCGCCCCCGGGCGTCGGGTCGCCGTCGCTGCCCGCTTCGGGCACCACGACCTGGTTCTCCGGAGGGGCCGTGAGGCCGCTGCGCACCTTCCAGGTGAACTTTCGCTTGCCGGCGAAGATGGGGTCGACGCTGTCGTCCTTCATCTTCATGCGGTGCGTTCCCACCAGGACGACGGTGGGCTCGGCCGGAACGGGGGGGGCGGTGAGGGCGACGGCCAAGAGGCTCGCCGCGAACGTGACGGGGCGCATGTCTCCAGGCCTAACGCGGCGACGCGCCTGCCGTCAACGTGGAATCCGCCGGAGTCCATTCCACCGGCGTGAAAGCCGCGCGGGGCGGCGCCGCGGCAAGTCGGACGACCGTGACGTCCCGCGGGACGCCAATGCGGATGCGCTGTCCGCTCACGCCGAGGCCGGCGCTGACGTGCAGGCGATGGCCTTCGGACCGGAACCAGCCCACGTCCCGGCCGCTCACCAGGATCCGGGCCATGTTGAGATGGCGAAGACCCGGCACGGCGAGCTGGCCGCCATGCGTGTGCCCGGCGAAGGTGAGCGGGAGCCCGGCGGCCACGGCGTCGTCGAAGGCGTCGGGATGGTGGGCCAGGACCACGACCGGGGCCCCGGGGGGGACGGTGGCCGCGAGGCGCGGGAGGACGCGATCGGTGCGGGGCGGCCAGTGGTCCTCCAGGCCGACGACGTACAGGGGCGAGCCCTCGCCGTCGAGTTCCAGCACCTCGTCTCGCAGCAGGCGCACGGGCGTGAGGCGCCGGATCGCCGCGGCGATGCGGTCCGCGCCGGAGTACCGATCGTGATTGCCCAGGATGGCGACGACCCCGTGCCGCGCCCGCAAGCGGCGGAGTTCGGGCAACCAGGACTCGAGGTCGGCCTTCGGGTTGTCGATGATGTCGCCCGTGATGCAGATCAGGTCGGCTTCGAGTGCACTCACGCGATCGAAGACGGCACGCACGGCCTGGCGATCCGCGAGCGGGCCGAGATGGAGGTCGCTCAGGTGCACCAGCCGGTAGCCGTCGAGGGCTCCCGTGGCGCCGGGCAGCGGCACGGTGCGCTCGCGGACGCGCAGCCGGCGGTGTCCGTGGGCGTATCCGTAGGTCATGACCAGGCCGGTCGCCACCACCAGGAGCCGGGCGGCGAGGTCGAAGGCGCTGCCGTCGGTGCCGGCCGGCGTGGCGACCAGGGGCCCGGCGACCGCCGGAGCCGCCATGAGCTGCCGCAGCCCGAAGAGCACGCCAAGGACGACGACGCCCAAGGCGGCCACGGTGGACCCGAAGCCGATCGCCAGCGCCAGGGCTCCGGCGCGCCCGAGGATCGGCGCGCGATGGCGCTCCGTGTCGCAGGCCTCGGCGGCCAGGCGGTTGAAGATCGCCAGCGCCGCCGGGACCAGGAGGTGCCAGATCGGCGCCGCGGGTGGACCGACCAGCAGGCACCAGAGCCCCCATTCGGCGCTGGCCGCCGCCAGCGCCAGGAACGACCAGAAATGCATGAACACGAGATGGAGGACGCGCGACACCGGAAGAAAGCATAGCCGGGGCGTACCGGAGGTGCGAGCCGAAAGAACCGAGGGGCATTGCCCGCCAGAGGAGGATAGGGTGGGGCCATGGAACGTGTCTTCTTCGCCTTGGGCGCCGTGCTCGGCGGGCTCGGGGTCGCGGCCGGGGCCTTCGCGGCGCACGGTCTCCGCGACCGCCTCGCGCCCGATCTGCTGGTCGTCTTCGAGACCGCGGCTCGCTACCAGATGTACCACGCGCTCGCGTTGCTGGGGGTGGCGTGGGCGTGCGGCCGCTGGCCGGGCACCATGACGGTGGTGGCCGGCTGGTGCTTCGTGGCCGGCATCGCCGTCTTCTCGGGCAGCCTCTACGTACTGGCGATCTCGGGCGTTCGCTGGCTGGGTGCGGTCACGCCGCTCGGGGGGGCGGCCTTTCTGGTGGGCTGGACGCTGCTCGCGGTAGCGGCGCTGCGCTCCTGAGCCGCGCGCGTTGGCCTGCCGCGAACCCTCTGGTATCTCGATGCGACGATGCAGTTGGCCAAGGGCTACGATCCGCACGCCGTCGAGCAGAAGTGGTACGCGCACTGGGAGGAGCGGGGGTATTTCCGCCCGGAGGCCGTCACGAATCCCACCGGGCCGCCCTTCGTCATGGTCATCCCGCCGCCGAACGTCACGGGCTCGTTGCACATGGGGCATGCCCTCAACAATACGCTGCAGGACATCCAGGCTCGGTACCACCGGATGAACGGGCGGCCGGTGCTCTGGCTCCCGGGCACCGATCACGCCGGCATCGCCACGCAGGTCGTCGTCGAGCGCCAGCTCCCCGGCGGGGCGAGCGAGCGTCGCGCCATGGGTCGCGAGGCGTTCGCCGAGCGGGTCTGGGCGTGGAAGGCCGAGTCCGGCAGCACCATCACCCGCCAGCTCCGCCGCCTCGGGGTGTCCTGCGACTGGACGCGGGAGCGATTCACGCTCGACGAGGGGCTCTCCCGCGCCGTGCGCGAGGTATTCGTCACCCTCTACGAGGACGGCCTCATCTATCGCGGCAACCGGCTCATCAACTGGTGCGTCGCCTGCCAGACGGCGCTCTCGGACCTGGAGGTCGAGTACAGCGACGGCGACGGGACGCTCTACCACCTGCGCTACGGCGACGTGTCGGTCGCCACCGTGCGCCCCGAGACGAAGCTCGGCGACACGGGCCTCGCGGTGCACCCCGACGACGAGCGCTACCGGCATCTCGTGGGCACGACGGTCACCTTCGCGACCGAGTCCGGCGACCTGACGCTGCCGGTGATCGCCGACGAGGCCGTCGACCCCGCCTTCGGCACCGGCGTGGTCAAGGTGACGCCCGCCCACGACCCCGCCGACTGGGAGATGGGCGAGCGGCACGGGCTGGAGGTGAAGAGCGTCATCGGTCCCGACGGGCGCATGACGGCGGCGGCGGGCGCCTACGCCGGCCTCGACCGCTTCGAGTGCCGCGCCCGCATCGTCGAGGACCTGCGCGCCCGCGGCCTGCTCGAGCGCGAAGAGCCGTACCGCAACCGCATCGGGGCCTGCTATCGCTGCCACGAGGTCGTCGAGCCGCTCGTCTCGCGGCAGTGGTTCGTGAAGATCGCTCCGCTCGCTGAGCCGGCGATCGCCGCCGTGCGTGACGGGCGCACGCGCTTCGTGCCGCCCCACTGGGCGAACACCTACTTCGCCTGGATGGAGAACATCCGCGACTGGTGCATCTCGCGCCAGCTCTGGTGGGGGCACCGCATTCCCGCCTGGACCTGCCTCGGCTGCCGCGAGCTGATCGTGGCCCGCGAGGACCCGACCGAGTGCCCGCACTGCGGCGGGGCGCTGGAGCAGGACCCGGACGTCCTGGACACCTGGTTCAGCTCGGGGCTGTGGCCGTTCTCCACGCTGGGGTGGCCGGCGGACACCGCCGACGTGCAGCGCTTCTACCCGACGTCGCTGCTCGTCACCGGCTTCGACATCATCTTCTTCTGGGTCGCCCGCATGATGATGCTGGGCCTGCGCTTCCGCGGCGACGTGCCCTTCCGCGACGTCCACATCCACGGGCTGGTGCGCGATCCCGAAGGGCAGAAGATGAGCAAGTCGAAGGGCAACGTCATCGACCCGCTCGCCGTGCTCGACACCTCGGGGACCGACGCGCTGCGCTTCGCGCTCGCGGCCTTCGCCGCCATGGGGCGCGACATCAAGCTCTCGCCGCAGCGCATCGAGGGCTACCGCAACTTCACCAACAAGCTGTGGAACGCGGTGCGCTTCGTCCTGATGCATCTGGAGGGCGCCGGCCCGGGCACGCGCACGACGGCCGAGACGTTGGCGGAGGGCCGCTGGCCCGACGGCCTGAACCTCCCCGATCGGTGGATCGTCTCCCGGCTCGAAGGGGTGACCGGGGCGGTGCGTGCGGCGCTCGACGAGTACCGATTCAACGAGGCGGCCGGCGCGCTCTACCAGTTCGCCTGGCACGAGCTGTGTGACTGGTACTTGGAGGCGGCGAAGGGGCCGCTGGCCGCGGGGGGGGACGCCGCCGAGCGGACGCGCGGCGTGCTGCTGTACGTCCTCGAGCGCTACGTGCGACTGCTCCACCCGCTCATGCCGTTCCTCACCGAAGAGGTGTGGCAGGTCCTGGTCGCGGAGGGCTGGCCCGCCGGGCGCCCGGCGCGATTCGCCGAGAGCATCATGATCGCGTCGTATCCGGCCGTGCGGCCCGCGCTGCAGGACGCCGGGGCGGAGACGGAGATGGTGCGACTCGTCGCGGTGGTGCGCGCGGTGCGGAACCTGCGCTCCGAGTACGACGTGCGCCCGTCGCAGGCCGTCGAAGCGCAGGTCTACGCGGCGGATGCTGCGACCCGGGCTCGCCTCGGCGACGCCGCCGCCCTGATCGCGACGCTGGCCCGCATCGAGCCGTTCACGGTGCTCGCCCGCCCGGAGCGCCCGAGCGGCGCCGCCGTCGAGATGCTCGACGGGGTCGAGCTGTACGTGCCGCTGGCCGGGCTGGTCGAGGACCTGGCCGGGGAGCAGCGCCGCCTGGAGCGGGAGTTGGAGAAGGTGGCGAAGGACCTGCGCGGCATCGAGGCCAAGCTCGGCAATCCGCAGTTCACCGACCGGGCACCCGACGAGATCGTCGCCGAGGTCCGGGGCAAGGGCGAGGCGCTCGGCGAGCGGCGCCAGGCGCTCGAGCGCAGCCTGGAGCGCCTGCGCGCACTGGAGGCCTGAACGGATCCGGTATTCGAGCACCCGCAGGTCGCACGGCTCATCGACCTGGCGCTGGAAGAGGATCTGGGAGCCGGCGATCGGACCTCGCTGACCACGGTGCCGGCGGCCGCCCGGGCGCGGGGGCGGCTGCTTGCGAAGCAGCCGCTCGTCGTCTGCGGTCTGCCCCTGGTGGAGCGGGTGCTCGGCCGGCTGGGCCCCGTCGAAGTGGTCCTGGCGGCCGCCGAGGGCGAAGCCGTGGGCGCCGGCACCGGGCTGGGAACGGTGGTCGGTCCGGCGCGCGCCCTCCTCGGCGGGGAGCGCCTCATGCTCAATTTGGTGCAGCATCTCACGGCCATCGCGACCCTGACCCGGGCCTGTGTCGACCGGGTGCGCGGGACCGGACTGGTGATTCGCGATACGCGCAAGACCCTGCCCGGCCTGCGGCGCCTGGCGAAGTACGCGGTGCGCACCGGCGGCGGCACCAATCACCGCCTGGCGCTCGACGACGCCATTCTCGTGAAGGACAATCATCTCAGCCTGGGCGGCGGTGACTTCGCGGCGGCGGTGGCGCAGGCCCGCGCCGCCTTTCCCGACCTGCCGCTCGAGGTCGAGTGCCGGACGCTCGCCGAGGTCGACCGCGCAGTGGCGGCGGGGCCCGATCTGATTCTGCTCGACAACATGTCGCCGGAGACGATGCGCGAAGCGGTCGGGCGCGTGGCGGGACGCGTGCCGTTGGAGGCATCCGGCGGCATCGGGCCCGACGATCTCGCGGCCGTGGCGGCGACCGGCGTGCGGTACGTCGCCATGGGGGCGCTCACGCATTCGGCGCCCGCCGCCGACGTGAGCTTCAAGCTCGAGCCGATCGAGTGAGCGCCGCCGAGCGCATCCTCGCCTGGCTCCGCGACGCGGACGTCCCCGTCTCGGGAGCCGAGCTGGCCCGCCGGCTCGGCTGCTCGCGTACGGCCGTGTGGAAGCAGGTGCGGGCGCTGCGCACCCGAGGCTGGGAGATCGCCGGCCGCCCGGCCGCCGGGTATCGCCTGCTGGGTGAGCCCTCGGGGTTCGACGACCCGGCGCTCGCCGCCGCCATCGACGGCACCTGGGCCCGCGTCGTGTTCCATGACGTCCTCGATTCGACGCAGGGCGCGGCCCGCGCCCTCGCGGAGGCCGGGGCGGCGGAGGGGACGGTGGTCGTGGCCGACCGGCAGACCCGCGGCCGGGGGCGTCTCGGACGGGACTGGCACTCGCCGGCGGGGGTCAACCTCTACGCGACCGTCCTGCTGCGGCCGCCGCTGCCGCCGGCCCGGGTGCCGCAGCTCGCGCTGGTGGCGGGGCTCGCGGCCGCCGACGCCATCGCCGCCGAGACCGGTGCCGCCGCGGCCCTCAAGTGGCCGAACGACGTCCTGGTCGGGGGGCCCCACGCGGCCCGTATCCTGACCGAGATGCAAGGCGAAGTGGAGCGGGTGCGGTACGTGCTCGTCGGGATGGGCGTCAATCTCAACCAGACGACGTTTCCCGCCGCCCTGCGGGACGTGGCCACGTCCGTGCGTCTCGCCACCGGCCGGCCGGTGGACCGCACGCGCTTCACGGCTCGGTTGCTCGCCGCGCTCGAGGCGCGTTATGGTCGCTTCCTCTCCGGAGGACTGGCTTCCATGCGTGCCGATTGGGAATCCCTCTCCTGTCTGCAGGGCCGCACGGTCCAGGTGACCGCGGGTGACCACGTCACCGGTGGCCGCGTGTGCGGCATCGACGACGAGGGGGCGCTGCTGCTCGAGGACTCGACCGGCGCGACCCGGCGCGTGACGGCCGGGGAGGTGACCCTGCGTCGGGAGGCAGGCGCCTGAGATGTTGCTCGCGGTCGACGTGAGCAACACGCACACCAAGATCGGCGTCTTCGCCGGCGCGTCCCTCGTGACTCACTGGCGCCTGCGCACCGACCCGGCGCAGACCGCCGACGAATACGCCGTCCTGCTGCGCGGGCTGTTCGCGGTGTCGGGACCTGCCCAGACCGACGTCGACGGCGTCATCGTCGCGAGCGTCGTGCCGCCCATGAACGACGTCATCGAGGAGCTGAGCCGCAAGCTCTTCGACATCGAGCCCCTCTTCGTGGGGCCCGGCATTCGCACGGGTATGTCCATCCTCATCGACAACCCGAAGGAGGTCGGTGCCGACCGGATCGTGAACGCCGTGGCCGCGTACGAGCGGGCCCGCGGGCCGGCCATCGTCGTCGACCTGGGGACCGCCACGACGTTCGACTACGTCACGGCGCGGGGCGAGTACGCTGGCGGCGTGATCGTGCCCGGCATCGGCATCTCGCTCGAAGCCCTCGGCGCCCGTACGGCCAAGCTGCCGCGCGTCGAGTTGGAACGCCCGCCGACCATCGTGGGCCGCAACACGGTGCATGCCATCCAGTCGGGGGTCGTGTACGGCTACACCGCCTTGGTGGACGGCCTCGTCGCGCGTATCCGGCGTGAGCACGACGACGAGGCCCGGGTCTACGCGACGGGGGGCTGGGCCCGCCTCATCGAGGCCGAGTCGACCACGATCGAGTCCGTCGACGAGTTTCTGACCCTCGACGGGCTGCGCATCATCTTCTCGAGGAACGGAGGACGCGATGGCAAGTGAGGGGATTCGCAACCTGGTGGTGGTCGGGCAGGGCGGCGTGGGCAAGACCTCCGTGGCGGACGCCCTGCTCTTCGCCGCCGGGGCGACGACCCGGGTGGGGCGCGTGGACGACGGCACCTCGGTCTTCGACACGGAGCCCGAGGAGCAGCGACGCAAGAGCTCGGTGTCGGCCTCGCTCCATCACTGCACCTGGCGCCGGCATCCCATCACGGTCATCGACACGCCGGGCTACGCGGCGTTTCTCCACGAGGCGCGCAACTGTCTGCCGGCCGCCACCGGGGTCCTCTTCGTGCTCGGCGCCACCGGCGGGGAGGTCAAAGTCGAAGCGGAGAAGCTGTGGCGCTGGTGCGACGAGCGGAGCCTGCCGCGACTCGGCATCGTCACGCGGCTCGATCGCGAGCGGGCGAGCGTCGACCTGGCCTTGGGGGATCTGCAGGGCCTGGGCGCCAAGCCGGCGGTGATGCAACTCCCCATCGGCGGCGAGGCGGACTTCGGGGGCGTGGTCGACCTGCTCTCCGGCCGCGCCTACGTCTACCAGGGCGACAGCGGCACCATGCGGGAGCAGGACCCGCCCGCCGACCTGGCCGCCGCCGTGGCGGCCGCCCGGGAGCAGCTCGTCGAAGCGGTGGCGGAGTCGGACGACGCCCTGCTCGAGAAGTACCTCGAAGGCAACGAGATCGGTGCGGACGAGCTGCGGGCGGCGCTCGAAGCCGGGACGCGCGCCGGCAAGCTCCTGCCCATCCTGTGTGCGTCGGGGACGCGGGCCATCGGCCTGCATCCGATCCTGGACGCGGTCGTCGACCTGCTCCCGGGCCCGAGCGATCTGCCGCCGTGGACGGGCACCGACCCCGCCACCGGCGAGGACGTCGAGCGGCCGGCCGACCCGCAGGCGCCGTTCTCGGCCTTCGTCTTCAAGACGATCGTCGATCAGCACGCCGGCAAGATCACCGTGGTGCGGGTCGTCTCCGGGCGGCTGACGAACGACGCGGCCAACGCCAGTCGCGACTCGCGTGAACGGCTCGGCAACCCGAGCCGGCTCGAAGGGCGCAAGCAGGTCCCCGCCGGCGAGGTCGTGCCGGGCGACGTGGTGTGCTTCACGAAGCTCAAGGAGACGCACACGGGAGACACGCTCTGCGACGACAAGCAGCGGGTCGTCTTCCCCGCGCTGCCCGAGGCGGTGTCGGCCATCTCGTTCGCCCTCGAGGCCAAGGTGAAGGCCGACGACGACAAGGTCATGCAGGGGCTGCACCGGCTCATGGAGGAGGACACCGGGCTGCACGTCCACCGCGACGAGCAGACCAACGACTTCGTCCTCTCGGGGACGGGGCAGTTGCACGTGGAGATGGCGGTCGAGCAGTTGAAGCGAAAGTACGGCGTCGAGGTGGAGCTGAAGGCGCCGAAGGTTCCGTACAAGGAGACCATTCGGGTCGCGGCGCAGGCCCAGGGGCGGCACAAGCGGCAGACGGGCGGGCACGGACAGTACGGCGACTGCTGGCTCGAGGTGTCGCCGCGGCCGCGCGGCGCCGGCTTCGAGTTCGAGAACGGGATCGTGGGCGGCGTCATCCCGCGCGGCTTCATCCCGGCCATCGAGAAGGGGGTGCGCGAGGTGCTCGTGAAGGGGCTGCTCGCGGGGTATCCGATCGTGGACGTGAAGGTGCGCGTCTACGACGGCAGCTACCACGACGTGGATTCCTCGGAGATGGCCTTCAAGATCGCGGCGGCCCTGGGCTTCAAGAAGGCCTTCGAGCAGTGCAGGCCGGTGCTGCTCGAGCCCATCATGGCCATGACGGTCACCGTCCCGGACGAGCACCTCGGGGACATCATCGGGGACCTGAACAGCCGCCGGGGCCGGGTGCTCGGAACCGAGCCGAAGGGGATCGGCAACCAGGCCGTCCGAGCGCACGTCCCCATGTCGGAAGTGCTGCGCTACGCGCCGGACCTACGCTCCATGACCAGTGGACGAGGCGACTTCGAGCTGGAACTCGATCACTATGACGAGGTGCCCGCCCACATCGGCGAGAAGATCGTCAAGGAGTCACGGACCGCCCGCGATGAGTGAGCGCGACCCCGACGAGCCCGGCCCCGACGTCTTCGCGGACGCCACGGACGCGGAGGAGCCCTTCGCCGAGGAGTTGTCCGACGAGGAGGCGGAAGCCATCGTGGCGGCCGTCGAGCGGGGTGCCGACACCCTGCAGGTGCCCGGCGAGATGGTGACGGACGAGCCGATCGTCCACGACCCGCCGCTTCCCA
>Ga0302046_10003381_pt1 | contig 14433 bp, 12 predicted proteins | sample RVTome_11_FD_200261 | JGI IMG/M metagenome (GOLD analysis project Ga0302046, IMG submission 200261) | Soil microbial communities from uranium-contaminated site in the Upper Colorado River Basin, Wyoming, United States - RVT147D111 (version 2) ...
GCTGGAACGGTGCAGGCCGGCAACGTAGCACGATTGTGACGAAGAGGCCGGACCTTGCACCCGGCGAAAGACGTTCGCTTACGGGTAACGAGCCTCTAACTAGTTGGAAACACCGACTATGGTATCGATATTGATGTCGCTGCGTACGCGGGTCCTGCTGCTGGCCCTCGTCGTCGCCGTTGCCGTATCGGGCTGCGTCGTTCAGCGAAACCCGGTCAGTGGAAACAGACGCGTGTACGGGTATTCGTGGCAGCAGGAACTTCAGATCGGCAAAGAATCCGACCCGCAGATTGTCGCCCAGTTCGGGCTCTATGACGACCCTGCCTTGACGGCCTACGTCGAACGCATCGGAGAGGCTGTGCTGGCTGAAAGTCACCTCCGTCGCCCGGATACCGATCCCGAGTTTCGCATCCCCTTTACGTTCCGCGTGCTGGACAGCCCCGTCATCAACGCCTTCGCCCTGCCGGGAGGCTATGTGTACCTCACGCGGGGGTTGTTGTCGCATCTGAACAATGAAGCACAGCTGTCGGTCGTACTCGGCCATGAGATCACCCACGTAGCCGCCCGGCACGCTTCACAGCAGGCCGCCTCCCAGCAACTCGGAACCCTCGGACTCATCGGCGCAGCCATCGGCGGGCAGGCCATCTTCGGCGGGTCGGCGGGCGAGAACATCCTCAACATCGGCGGAACGGCGGCCCAACTCCTGTTCCTGCGATACGGCCGCGACGCCGAGCGAGAGTCCGACGCGAACGGCGTCGATTATGCGGGCCGGGCCGGATATGCCCCCGATGAGGCCGCCGCCTTTTTCGAGTCGCTTAAGCGTATCGGCGAGCAGAGCGGCAGCAGTATCCCCAATTTCCTCTCGACGCATCCGGACCCGGGAGAGCGAGAGCAGACCATCCACCAGCTGGCCGCCCGATGGGAGCAAGAAGGCGCCAGCACGGTCCGGCAGGATGCCTATCTCGCCCAGATTGAGAACCTCGTAATCGGGGAGGACCCCCGGCAGGGCTTCGTAGAAAACGGCACGTTTTATCACCCGGGGTTGCGGTTCAGCTTTCCGGTACCCTCCGGCTACCAGGTGATCAACCAGCCGTCGCAGGTCGCGATGGTGGAGGCCGACCAGAAGGCGATCTTGCTCTTTGCGCTGGCACAGGATGCGACGTCGGCGCGCGACGGCGCCGCCAAGCTGACGGCACAGGAGGGCATCCAGGCTGTCGAAAGCGGACCGGCGACGGTAGGCGGCAACCCGGCCTATTATGTGCTGGCAGACGCCCAGACGGAGAGCGGCGAAGTCCGCCTGCTCAGCTATTACATCGAGTATGCCGGCAACGTCTATACCTTTCTCGGCTACGCCGGCAAGGCGTCCTTTTCGTCCTACCGGAGCACGTTCGAGCGTTCCATGCGCGGGTTCGACCGGGTGACCGACGCGCGCATCCTCAACGTTCAACCCAACCGCCTTCGCGTCGTGACGGCAGATCGCAACGCGGCCTTCCGGTCGTACTTGCCGGCCACCCTCCCGGGCGATTTCAACCCCGAGGCGTTTGCCATCCTCAACCAACTCAACCTGGACAGTCCCGTTGAGCGCGGGGAGAAGCTGAAGCTGCCCCGATAGCGGGAGACGCGATGGATAGGGTAAAAGATAAGGAGGCGTTTGCCGGGGCGAGGGAGCCGGTATCACCCAGCGGCAGGATCGTCCCCGCCGGCGGGCGGGATCATGATGGCCTCCCCGGCCAGGACCATTTTGTTGTTGTAGTAGACGTAGGTCCGCCCTTTGACGTGCTTGTATTTGTCAAGCTTTTCGGTGACTTTAAATTCTACCGTGATGTCTGAGTTGACCGGGACGGGGCGAAGAAATCGACAGGAAAGCGAGACGGCGATGCTGCCGTGGCCGGGAAAATCACGCCCCAGCACTTTGGAGATGATGCCGAGCAGCAGGACGCCGTGCACGACGCGATGGCCGAACCGCGAGTGCCGGGCGTATTCCTCATCGATATGAATGGGGTTGTCGTCGCCAGTGACCTCGGCAAAGGCGCGTACATCGGCCTCCGAAATGAAGCGCGTCGTCGAATAGGTGTCGCCGACTTGAAGCGCGTCGTAGGAGTAGATGGTTTTGGGCTGTTCGGTGCTCATCAGGAAGACGGGAGCGGGGCGAAGGAGTACATACACGCCGCCAAAGTAATAAACGAGGCCCGCAAAACGAAACGCCGCAGCGTGGGCTTCATGGATTTCGCATCGGCAAGGGGCTGTCATGGGTGCGTCTCGCCCGCATCGATGGGCGCCGGCGCGGCGGCATCGCGCGGGCCGGGATGCCGTGCCCCTTTGAGGGCAGGCAACGCACGATAGAGTGCTTCGAACGAGGCAGCGACGTGATCCCAGGTCAGGTGGGTTCGTACGTAGGTGCGCCCGGCCTGCCCGACGTCTTGCGCCAGGGCCGGTTGATCCAGCAGGCGCTCGATGGCGCGGGCGAGCAACGGCGGGCGATCCGCTTCGACGAGGAGCCCCGTCTGTTCATGCCGGACGATCTCGGGAGAGCCCCCCACCCGGGTGCTGATGACGGGTACGCCGACGGCCATCGCGCTGAGTAGCGCCAGGCTGAAGTTTTCCTCCCGAGACGGTAACACAACCATGCGAGCCGTCGTGAGCGTTCGGGCCAGCACCTCGGAGGACATCCACTCCAGGACGGTTACTTGTTCCTGCAGGCCGAGCGAATGGATGCGTCGAAGGAGCGCCGCTCGTTCCGGGCCGCGGCCGATGATGAGCGTGCGAGGCGCCCGGCTTCCGAGAAGGCCCAGCGCGTCGACCAGCGTATCGACACCCTTCGTCCGGTCGAAACGACCAAAGAACACGAGGGGACCGTCTTGGAGGGCACGCGGGTCGTGGTGATACGCGAGGACCTCTTCCGGGACGCCGTTGGGGATCACCCGTATCCGCGACGGGTCGAGGTCGAAGGCCCGGCAAACCAGGTCGGCGGCAAACGCGCTGGGCGGGACGCACAGGTCGGCGTGGCGGACGGCACGGCCTTGCATCAGATATTTTCCCTCGGTGAGGGCAAGCCGGGCCGTCTGCCAGGGCGAGCGGCGGTCGTGATCGAGCAACAGAGCCGGGTAGCGAGGATGGCGGGGGGTGGCGACGAAGCCGAAACGGTAACGCCGACGCAGGCGGTGCAGCATCCCTCCTTCTTCGCCGTTGCTGTGGACTACGGCGAGGCCTTTCCGTTCGAGCAAGCCCTGCACGACGCGGGCAACCGACAGGGCGTTGAGAGGACGCAAGGGTGCCTGACGCCGGCTTCGCAGGTCGAAGAAGGTCGCCCAGTGTACGTCGTAGGGCAAGTCGCCGGGGTAAGCGATGCATTCCCAGGGCGGCTTGGTATAGACCACCGCGACGTCGTGTCCACGCCGGCACAGGGCTTTCGCCAGGTTGTGCGTGGAGCGCTGCGCCCCGCCGCTGTATGCGGACCAGGGCGAAAAGTCGATGGTTAAGATGATGGTCATACCTGCCCGGCTATGGCCTGGTAGAGTTGATCGGCTACATGGTCCCAGGATGCTTCCTCCTCAACGCGTCGTCGGCCGTTTTGTCCGAGCCGGGCGGCGAGCGAGGCATCGGTAAGGAGCCGGAGGAGTGCGTCGGCCAGGGCCCCGTCGTCGTCCGGTTCTACGAGGAGGCCCGTCACGCCGTCCTGTACGGCGTCAGGGATCCCGCCGGAGCGCGCGCCGACGACCGGCTTGCCGCAGGCGTTGGCTTCGAGGAAGGCGATGCCGAACCCTTCTACATACGGTTTTTCTTCGCGGGAGGGCATCACGAATACGTCGCATACATTATAGTAGCGGCGTAGTTCGTCGCGCGGGAGCTTGCCCAGGAAGTGTACCCGGTCGGTCAGGTTCAGCGTGCGAGCAAGCGTTTCGAGGCGTTCCCGGTCGGGGCCGCTCCCGCCGATCAGGTAGCGCACATCGGGGCGGTGCGGGACGATCCGGGCCAGCGCACGCAGCACGGTGTCGATTCCCTTGCGCGGCACGAGGCGGCTGATGGTCAGGATGACTTTCTGGTGATCGAGGCCGAGATCGTCCCGCAAGGTCTCGGCGTTCATCGGGTGGAAATAGACCGGGTCGGTGCCGTTCCGGATCACGGTAATGCATTCGGCAGGTAGCCCCAAATCCAGGAGCAGGGCGCGCGTAAAGTGGCTTACCGGGAAGAGGCCGTCGGCCTCGTGGAGCACGTGGGTACGGATGCCGTTGTAGAGCCTACCCAGCAGCGGTATCCCGGCCATCGGTTCGAGGAGCAACTCCCGGCCGTGCGCGGCCACGAAGAGGCGGCGCGGGCCGCCGAACCGGCGAGCCAGCAACGAGCCCACCCCGGAAGACCATTGTGCGTGAAAAACCGTATCGAAGCCCCGCTGACGCGCCAGCCTTCGCACGGTCCGCCATGCTTTGAGACCGAACGTGTTGTACGATGCTCGTACCCGGAAGACGTCGCAAGGCAACGAAGCGTCCACCGCATCGGCGCCGGGCCGGGCGGGTGCGACGACGGCGAAGTCTTCACAGCGGGTAGCCAGACGCCGGGCCAGTTCGTACGCGTAGGTTTGTATGCCACCTACATCGGGAGGGAAGTCCTGGGAGATCAGAAGCAGGTGCATACAGGTCCTGTTGAACGCAAGATAGCGCGGGCGCGATCTCGCCGGAGTGGATCCCGGCAGGGTGGGCACAACGACGCCTAAGCGAGCCGCATACTTAGCCTGCGGAGCTGTTCGGCATGTCGGGCGTCGAGACGGTGCAAGAGCAGGTCGATCAGATACGGCCACGGATAGCCCAGGATCACCAGCAGATACGTGTTGGCGCTGAAGGTCAGGTTCATCACGGCCCAGATGCCGAGGTGCATCCCCACGAGCAGCATCGTGCTGATCGGCCGGAAGCGTTTGAACCACAGCAGGAAAGCGAATAACTCGGTTCAAAGTCGAACAGGTTTTTGAGCAGCGTGTGTATCATAGCGAAGCGTGACCTTCGGTATCGGTCGGGTAGGTCAGGTTGGGGCTGAAGGGCCAGAACTCACCCCGTTCATGCCGGGGGTTGCCCGGAGGCCAGCGGGTGCCCACATGGCCCAGGTGAAGGGTCACCAGCACGACCTGTAAAAGCAGCAGGCCGAGGACCAGGCGACCAGCCTTTTTGTAGGAAGGTTGCATGGTTGTACCGTCCGTTAAGACCCCTGAAGGTCGTCTTTTTGGGAAATCTTACATGAGTTTGGTCTTAGGTTGTGAAATAAATGTGCCGATTCTTTATCTATTAAGGTTATACTATTGCACGTTGCAGCGATGCCCATCGGTATTTGCAGCGCCCCACGCCCATTCACCCTACGAACCTGTCGAGATCATGGTACACCTCACCCAGAACTTTATCCAGGAGACACAGACGAGGCACTGGCTGTTCCTGATAGCTATTCTCGTGTTCTCCGCCGGCGTGCAGCCGCGGGTCCTCTCCGCGCAGAAGATCACTATCGACGAGAAAGCAGCCCACGGGGTGTCGCTGACCTACCATCAGGATCGCTACTTCATGGCCTGGACGGGCCTCTCGAACAAACTCTACGTCATGCGCTCCGACGAAGGGGTCGACTGGCGCGCCAAGATCGCACTCGACGAATCCAGCGCCCATGCGCCGGACATCGCGTCCGACGGTGAGTACCTCTACCTCGTCTGGTCTGGAGAAGATTCCGATGCGATCTACGTCATGCGTTCCCGAGACGGCGTCGACTGGGTCAACAAGGTGCGCATCGACGAGAAAACCGACGAGCGCCCGGCCATCACGGCCTCCGACGAAGGCCGTCTCCTGATCGCCTGGAAAGGCAAAGACAGCGATAAGATCCACATGCGCCAGTCGCGCGACGGGGTGGACTGGACGACCAAGATCGTGCTGGATGAATCGTCGAACAACGGCCCGACGCTGGCGGACTACGACGGCCGATTCTATGTCGCATGGACGGGCATGAGCAACAACGACATCTACGTGATGCGGTCGCGCGACGGGGTGGACTGGACGACGAAAATTCGGTTGGACGAGCAGAGCCGGAAGTCGCCGTCGTTGACGCGGTACGACGAACGGTTATACCTCGGCTGGATCGGCGACAGCGAGGGCGACATCTACGTGATGTCTTCGGAGGACGGCGTCGACTGGGGCAGCAAGGTGCGTACCGGGGAAAAAACGCTCAAAAGCATCAAGCTCAGCGGCGGGCAAAAGCTCGCCATCGGCTTCCAGGGCGATTCGAGCGACAAGGTATACTGCCTGATGTCCCGGGACGGCGTCGACTTCTGACGCCTCAAGACGTGCTGTCAACAAACGCCCTTTCATGCCCCCAACGCGCGGCATGAAAGGGCGTTGCTATGTCAACCCTGGGGACGAGTAGGTATATGCTTCAGGGTGACGCCAGACCTGACCGGTCTATTCGGTCTCGCTTGAACCGACAGGGACGGTTTTTCTCGAAAGCTGCATGCAGGTTCCGAATCTTGTAGCGCCGGAAAGCGGTAAGTTTGCTCTGCCTCGGGAACTGCCCGAGCCCCGGGTCTGTCCGAGCAGATTTCATTCCTATCACGGCACCCATGCAGTTCAGCGACCTCAAATCGAGCTGGACGCGCTTTGCTGAATCGAGCCGGGGACGCGGCACGCTGCGGGCCGTCGAGACGGTCTTTGCGCTCGGCGTCGTCGGGTACCTGGTCTATGAACTACGGGACGTAAGCTGGGAGGATCTCGCCGAGGCGCTGCCGACCCATCCCGTTTTCTATCTGCTCTTTCTCCTGCTCTACTTCCTGCTCCCCGCCGCCGAGATCGTCCTCTACCGCATCACGTGGACCTTCGACGTGTGGAAGAGCATCCCGGCCTTCATCAAAAAACGCATCTACAACAAGGACGTCCTGCAATACTCGGGCGAGGTGTATTTCTACACGTGGGCGCGGAACCGCGTCGGCCTTTCCGACCGGGAGATCGCCAGGGGTATCCGCGATCAGAACATCGTCTCCTCAGCCGCTTCGACGACGGTCGCCGTGTTGTTGTTGATCGTTTTTTTGTACGCCGGGCAGATCAACGTCGCCGCGTGGATGGGGCAGCAGGCGACGGCGTATCTGGCGGCCGGGGTGGTGGTGACGCTGCTTATGGTGCTCCTCGGCATCCGGTTGCGCCGGTATCTTTTCTCGATGGCATGGCGGACGGCGTTCCTTATTTTCGCCATTCACGTGGTACGGCTCGTCATCGGGCAGGGGATGCAGATCGGCATGTGGGCTGTTGCAATGCCCGAGGTGTCGTTGCGCGTCTGGTTCACCTACGCCGCCGTTTCGATCGTCGTCTCGCGTATTCCCTTCATCCCGAACCGCGACCTTATCTTCCTGGGTATTGGTGTGAGCCTCTCCGAGGTCGTTCAGATTTCCGAAGTCGGCGTCCTGGGTATGCTGGGGGCGATCACGGTGCTGGGCAAAGTGTTCAACGTGGTGTTCTTCGCGGTGCTCTCCGTGTTCGAACGCAAACCGCCGAGAGCCGTCCTGCCCGACGAGGCGCTCGATGCCGCCGAGCCGCTCCCGCTGGCCGAACCCGAAGAAGTACCGTAGAAATTCGAGCCTCGAATTTCTCGTGGCATAGCATTTGATCTCAGGGGAACGGTACGGCTACGCAGTGCCTCGAACCCGCGCCAGCCGAAGGGCGTAGAGGAAGGGCCTACTCACCAGATGTATCCAGGTCATGCACAAGGAATGCCGACGGTTCGTCATGTTGGGGATCTTCTTCGCAGGTGCCTTGCCGGGTACCGACGGGGCGCAGGCACAGGGCAGTCAGCGGCCGATCATCATAGACAACTTTGAAAGCTACACCGCAGGCGTGCAACCCTATCACTGGAAGCGCCCGCACAAGCGTTCGCGTTCGTTGCTGGACCTTGAGCCCGCATTGGAGCGGGACGACGATTATTTCGAGGTTGTCAGCGACGCCGGTAATAAGCGGGTGCGGGCCTATACGAAAAATGAGAGCGTACAGATCGTACGCCTCAACGGCGACGGCTATCGGTGGGACCTGCGCACCCATCCACGGCTGACGTGGGCGTGGCGGGCCATGCAGTTGCCCCGAGGTGCCCGTGAAGATGGGGAACAATACAACGATACGGGCGCTGCGCTGTACGTCACCTTCGGCAAAGACTGGCTTGGACGGCCCCGTAGCATAAAGTATACATACAGCTCCACCTTACCCGTCGGCACCACGGCCAAGTTCGGGCCGCTGTGGGTCATCGTCGTCGCCAGCGGGGCGGACGGCCTCGGCGACTGGGTGCGCATCGAACGCAACGTCGTCGCCGACTACGAGCGGCTTTTCGACAGGAATCCTCCGGACGAGCCGGTCTCAATCATGCTCTGGGGCGACTCCGACAATACAGGCGGCATCTCCGACGTGTATTTTGATGACATCGAGTTGTTGCCGGCCCGGAGCGGTTCCTGACAGGCTGCGAGGATCCTTTATCGCATCATGAGGTCTACGCTAGCCTGTCCATGTCCGTTTTCCTCAGCTGTTGCACCTTTAAGCCGGTAGATTCATGGGGCGTTTCTTTCGATCGCTGCGGCCGTTCATTCGATGGGTCGTGCGCCGTGCGGGCTGGGTGGTGGCCGTAGGGCTGGTAGGCTCGGCGCTCGGGATCTACGGGGCGCAACACCTGCGCATCGACCCGGATTTTGCGAACCTGATTCCGGACCGCTTTCCAAGCGTACAGGCGCTGGAACGCATCCGCGCCACCGTCGGCGGCGGCGAGACGTCCGTCGACCTGGCCATCGAGAGCCCTTCGTTCGAAGCCAACGTGGCTTTTGCCGAGGCGCTCATCCCGAGGGCGCTGGCGCTCCAGGGCGCACGCTACGAAGAGCCGTACTTCATCCGGACCGAACTGCGCCGAGACACCGAGTTCCTCCAGGAAAATGCCCTCTACTTCGCCACCAACGCCGAACTCGATCAACTCGAAACCTATCTCGACGAGAAGATCGAAGAGGCCAAGTTGGAAGCCAACCCCTTCTTTTTCGACCTTGACGACGAAGAGGAGGAGGATCTCGAAGCGGATCCGCAGGCTGAAGAAATGGGCGAGGCCTACGACAACATTGTCGGCCAGGAATACCGGGTCTCGCCGGACAGCACGATCCTGGTGGTGCGCTTCTTCCCCGCCGGCTCGTCGACCAACATCCGGTATATCGAAAGCCTGTACGGAGACTTCGAGCGGCTGATCGCGGAGATGGATCCGGCATCCTACCACCCCGAGATGGCGACGACGCTTGCCGGGCGGCTGTGGCGCCAGCGGATCGAGGTACGCGCCATCACGGACGACGTGCTCGGCTCCTTCGGCGCCGGCGTCCTGGGCGTGCTGCTGACGGTGGTGGTTTATTTCTTCTACAAATCCTACCGCGCCCGTGCCGGGCAGGGTTTCGACAGGCGTGTGTTCGCCTCCGAACTGGTGCGCACCCCGGTCATGGCGCTGCTGATCGGGCTGCCCCTCCTGATGAGCCTGACGTGGACCTTCGGCATCGCGTATCTGGCCTTCGGGGCGCTCAACCTGATGACGTCGACGCTCGGCCTGGTGCTCTTCGGCCTGGGCATCGACTACGGCATCCATTTCTACGCCCGCTACACCGAGGAGCGCGGCAGCGGGCTTCCCGTCGTCGATGCCGTTGAGCAGACGTTTGAAAGCACCGGCCAGGCTATCACCGTCGGTGCCTTGACCACGGCCGCGGCGCTCTACGTCCTCGTCATGGCCGACTTCAAAGGGTTCAGCGAGTTCGGGCTCATCGCCGGCACGGGGGTGCTCTTTGCCCTCGTGGCGATGATCGTGGTGATGCCGGCGCTGCTGGCCCTCTTTGAAAGGATCCGGTTGTTGAATCTGGGCGGAACGTCTTCGCCCCTGGCCGGCGCATCGGGCCGCCGGCGCTTTCCGGCGGCCCGCGGCCTGGTGCTGGGGAGTCTGGCAGCCGTCGTCGCCTCGGTGCTCCTGATCCCGCGCATCTCGTTCGAATACCGCTTCGGGGAGTTGGAGCCTACCTACCCGGAATGGGTAGCCGTCAATTCGAAGGTCGGTGAGGGTTTTAGCACCCGGGGGCGCCGCAACCCGGCCTACGTCGTCGTGGATGACCCGGCCGAGGTGCCGGCGGTGATGGCTGCGCTCCACGATAAGATCGAACAGGACACGACGCAGCGCATCATCGGGGCCGACACCTTCACCACGACGATCCTGAGCGTTGAGAGTTTGCAGGAGCGCTTTCCGCTCGAAAGGCAGGCCCAGGAGCGTAAGCTGGCCCGCATCGCTGCTATCCGCGCTCGGCTCTCTGATCCGTTCATCGAAGCGGAGGCGTCGGACGATCTCGACAAGCTCCGCCGGGCCGCCGGCACCTCGGCCCCTATCCCGCTGGACTCCGTGCCGGATTTTCTCACCAAGCAGTTTACCTCGAAGACGGGCGAGCTGGGTGGCTTCATCGTCATCTATCCGGCCGTCGGTCTTTCCGACGGGCGGCTTTCGATGGCCTTCGCGGAAGATGTGGGCACCATCGTGACCGAGGAAGGCCGGACGTACCATGCCAGTTCGACGTCGATCGTCGCGGCGGATATGCTCCGGCTCATGCAGCACGAAGCCCCTCTCATGGTGCTGGCAACGTTCGTCATCGTGGCGGTGTTGATGTGGGCTAACTTCGGACAGGTGCGCTGGGCACTCCTGGCGCTGCTGCCGCTGGTCGTCGGTGTGCTCTGGATGCTGCTCTTGATGGAAGTGTTCGCGATGCGCCTCAACTTCTACAACCTGGTGGTGCTGCCCGCTGTGCTGGGCATCGGCAACGACGCCGGCGCGCACCTCGTTCACCGATACCGCGAGGAGGGCCCCGGCTCGATCCTGGCGGTCCTGCGCTCGACGGGCGAGCACGTGACAATGGGCGCGGTGACGACGATGATCGGGTTTGGGGGGCTGCTCTTGAGTTTCCACCCCGGCCTGAACACCATCGGCGAACTGGCCGTCGTCGGCATCGGCACCACGCTCCTGGCGGCGCTCATTTTCCTGCCGGCGCTCCTTCAGTGGCTCGAAGATCGCAAGGTGCAACCGGATGCGTTGCCCGTCACGACGGTGGAGTCGGGAGGGTAAGCAGCCTCGCTCCTGGGCCTAATCTTTTGCGGTAGGTGCGTCCGGTGATCAGCCGGATAGATGGGCTGCAAGACGAAGGCAGGCCCCTGCGATCTCCAAACAAGTCGTCGCAAAAACGGCTCGGCTGGTCGCAAACGCAGGAACGTTGCCGGAAGCGCGTGTTACATTGGATCGGTTGTTGTCGCTTCGGCGGCCTCCATGACGGTTGATGCCTGACGCCACCGTGAACCGTATACTCGCGCGATTACAACACAAGCTGTCCCTCTTCTGGCTGCTCCAACTCGGCGGCTGGCTGGCCTTTGGGGTCGCGATGGCGCTGTCCCGGATCGGTACGTATCCGCTCTGGTACATGGCCGTCAACAAGACGATCCTGGCAACCCTCGGCGTGGTGGCTACGCTGGGTATGCGCAGCGTCTACCGGCGCGTATGGGTGCGGAAACCTACCGTCGTACAGATCGTGCTGCGCAGCGTCGTCTTCTCCTATGGCGTTTCGCTCCTCTGGACGGCCTTTTTCAACATCGCCATCATCGGGTACGAGGCATGGTTGCGGGGCGACGCGTTCGGTATCCGTGGCTGGTTCCAGCTGGTGGACGGCAGCCTGTACCACACCTTCGTGCTGGTAGCCTGGAGCGTGCTCTACTTTGCGATCAAATACTATCAGGACCTGCAAGCAGAGCGGGAACGGGTGCTGAAGGCCGAGGCATCCGCCCAGCGCGCCCGTCTCCGGGCGCTTCGTTATCAACTCAACCCGCATTTTCTTTTCAACACGCTCAACGCCGTCTCGACGCTCGTCGTCGAAGGACAGAACGACGCGGCCAACCGGATGATCGCCCGGCTGAGCGACTTCCTCCGGCTGACGCTCGACAGCTCCGACGAGCAAGACGTACCCCTCGTCGAAGAACTGGCGTTTACCCGGCGGTATCTGGAGATCGAACAACTTCGGTTCGGCCGCCGCCTGACGACGCGGTTCGACGTAGATCCCGACACGTACGCAGCGCAGGTGCCCAATATGATCCTCCAGCCCCTCGTCGAAAACGCCGTGAAACACGCCGTCGCGCCCCGGGAAGAGGGCGGCACGGTGACCGTCTCGGCGCAGCGCGTAGGCGGGCACCTCTTCCTCCGGGTGAGCGACGACGGGCCGGGGCTTGCCGAGGGGGCGTCCGAGGCCCTCGGGCAGGGCGTCGGGCTGTCGAACACCCGCGCCCGCCTCGCCGAACGCTACGGAGCGGCGCATCACTTCGCCTTGCAGCGGAGCGACGGGGGCGGCCTGACGGTAGTCCTGTCGCTGCCGTTCCGTACGCAGGCCGAAGCTGCACCGGCTATGCCGCTGTTCGATGCGCCGAAGATCGCCCGGGATGAGCCCTCATGACCCTTCGCACCCTGGTTGTTGACGACGAGCCCCTGGCGCGGCGCGGCATCTGCGCACGCCTCCAACGGGTGCCGTACGTCGAAGTCGTGGGCGACTGTGAGAACGGACGCGAAGCCGTCGATGCCATCCGTAGCCTTGCGCCCGACCTTGTCTTTCTGGACGTACAGATGCCGGGCCTGGACGGCTTCGATGTGCTCCGGGCCGTCGGCGCGGCGGCCATGCCGTCGGTGATCTTCGTGACGGCCTTCGACGAGCACGCCCTGCGCGCCTTCGACGTCCATGCCCTCGACTACCTGCTCAAACCCATTGACGATGATCGGTTCTACCAGGCGGTTGAACGGGCCTATACCCACCACGCACAGCGCCGGGATAGTGCCGTCGGGCGCCGCCTCTCGGCGTTGCTCACCGACGTGAAGCCGATTGCCGCCCGGCAGGAAGAAAAGAGGCCTATCCCCGCGCCGTCCCCGGCAGCCGAGCGTTTCGTAATTAAGACCGGCGGGCGCATCTTTTTCGTCAAAGCCGAGGAGATCGACTGGATCGAGGCCGCAGGCGACTATGTGTGCCTGCACGTAGGGGTGCAGAGCCACCTGCTGCGCGAGACGATGGCCGCCATGGATGAGCGGCTCGATCCCCACCGCTTTCTGCGTATCCATCGGTCCACGATCGTCAATGCGGAGCGCATCCGAGAGCTACGCGCACACTACAACGGGGAATACCGGATGCTGCTCCACGACGGCACCGAACTCAAGACGAGCCGCAGCTACCGGGATCGGTTGCAGGCTTTTTTCGGCGATACGCTTTGAGAAGACACACCATCTATCGGGTGTGAGGCACCGTTCATCGCAGCAAGGCCACGGGTCGTCGCAAACCCATATCCTGATGCCCGCCGATGCGTACCGTTTGCAACCGGGCGCTCCGATCCCAGGCGTTCACAGCCGGGCGCACGGGCTCATCGACTAACCAGGCGTGCGACGTGGCTATGAAAAGGATTCTTCTTTGCTTGATGCTGTTTCCCGAAATCGTCGGGGCACAGGTGCCGGAGGCGACGGAGGCGTCGCTCCTCGGCTACTGGGAGGGTGCCTACCTCCGCGACGGGTCGGTGCAGATCCTGAAGATGGAGCTGGAGCAAAACGACGGCAACTTGCTGGCGCGCTTCACCGTGCCGGACTGGGGCGTCCTGAAGGCGCCGGCCCGAGGCGAGGTGACCCTGGCCGACGATAGGCTCTCTTTCGATTTCTTGTATGGCCCGACGACGCTGCTCGTCGATGCGGAGGCCGGGGAGATGCGGGGCACTACTGTGCTGCGGGATTCCACCGTCCTCCGAGTCCATATCAAACGGACCTTCCGCCCGCCCGAGCCGGTGGTCGTCCAGGAAAACGTACAGTTCCGGAGCGGCGACGTCGCGATGGCCGGGACGCTCGCGCTGCCCGGCGGACCGGGGCCGCACCCGGCGGTGATCGTCGTGCAGGGGCGCGGGTACGGCAACCGCTGGGGTCAATACGCGGAGGCGCACCGACTGGCGGAGCGGGGCATCGCCGGGCTGGTCTTCGACGGGCGCGGTGTGGGTGAGTCGGGGGGAGACCGTCCGGCGACGACGGGCGAGGATCGGTATCAGGACGTGCTCGGGGCGCTCGACCTGCTCCTCGCGCGCGACGACATCGATCCGGAACAGATCGGCCTGTGGGGGATCAGCGCAGGCGGCTGGATCGTCCCCGTCGTCGCGCAACGATCCGGGCGGGTCGCTTTTCTGATCCTCGACGTCGGGCCCGCCGAGAGCCTGGCCGATCAGCAAGGCCACGTCGTCGAATACCGGATGCGGTGGTTCGCCGAAGAAGACTTTACCGAAGCAGAGCTCCGCGCCGCCTTCGACTACCAGAAGAAGCTGGTCGACCTGTCGTGGGAGGGGGCAGGTTGGGACGCTTTCGAGCCGCTCGTAGCCCACGCGCGTTCGC
>Ga0302046_10003383_pt1 | contig 14430 bp, 14 predicted proteins | sample RVTome_11_FD_200261 | JGI IMG/M metagenome (GOLD analysis project Ga0302046, IMG submission 200261) | Soil microbial communities from uranium-contaminated site in the Upper Colorado River Basin, Wyoming, United States - RVT147D111 (version 2) ...
ACGAAGCCATTACGCTGCCACGACCCGATCCGGCCCTTCAGGACGAGTACGTCGCCTACTTGAAGTCGACCCTCCCTCCTACCGTGACCGTCGGGGCGCTGGGAAGCTTCCGGCTGGCCGTGGATTTCGCCAACGGGGCCACCTACCAGATTGGGCCCCGGCTGCTCCGGGAGCTCGGGGTCGACGTCTTGAGCATCGGGATCGCCCCGGATGGCCGCAATATCAACCAAGCTTGTGGCTCCACGCATCCGGAAGCTCTTGCCCGGATCGTGACGGAGTCCCGTTGCGACTTCGGCGCCGCTCTCGATGGAGACGGAGACCGGCTTCTCCTGGTGGACCGCCGGGGGCAACTCGTCAACGGCGACGCGATTCTTCTCATGTGTGCGCGACACATGAAGCGTGAAGGCAGACTCCCAGGAGATGGGATCGTGGCCACGGTGATGAGCAATCTGGCCTTGGAGCAGGCGCTCGCGCGCGAGGGCATCACGGTCCATCGCACACAGGTAGGCGACAAGTATGTCGCCGAAGAGATGGAGCGCCGCGGGCTGGCCCTCGGCGGAGAGCAATCCGGGCACATCATCTTTTCGGAGTACGCACCCACCGGCGACGGTCTACTCACGCTCATGCAGGTGCTGCGCCTGCTGATCTCCGAGATGAAACCTTTGCACGAGCTTGCTTACCTGAAGCCGTTTCCACAGGTCCTCGTGAATGTCCCGGTAAAGGAGAAACGAGACGTCAAGGAGGTTCCTGAAATCGCGCAAGCCATGGAAGAAGCGGAACGTCGGATCGCGGGCCGGGGCCGTCTCCTGGTCCGCTTTTCCGGGACCGAGCCGCTCTTGCGCATTATGTTGGAAGGACCCGACGAAGGGGAGATTCAGGCGCTCTCCGCTTCTATCGCGGAGGCCACGCGCCGAAATCTTGCGGAGTAACGGATGGAGCTTGGTGTCACTCTGAACGCCGTCGCCCTCTTGCGTGAGTCACGCAAGGCGCGCGAACCGGACCCCGTCATGGCCGCCTTCCTCGCGGAGCAGGCCGGGGCGGATGCCATCAACGTGCATCTGCGAGGCGACCGCCGTCACGTCCAGGAACGGGACGTGAACCTGCTACGTGAGACGGTCAAGACCGAGCTCAACCTCGTGGCCTCCCCCAGCCAGGAGCTGACCCGTGTCGCGCTCACGGTCAAGCCCAACCGTGTGACTTTCGTACCAGATAGGATCGAAGAAGTCGGAGGGCCTCTCGGGGTCGACGTGATCCTCAATAGCTCCCAGCTCCGTCAGCTCGTGCGGATGCTCCGAGAAGGCTCCATCCGCTGTAGTGTCTTCATCGAGCCCGACCCCGATCAAATCCGGGAGGCACATCGCATCGATGCCCAGGGGGTCGAGCTCTCGACCGAGGCCTTCGTGGGCGCGCAGGGCGAAGAGGCCGTCGCCGAACAACTTCGGCGGCTCGCGGACGGGGCCCGTCTGGCGGAGAAGTTTGGGCTCGAGGTGGCCGCCGGTCACGGATTGTCCTTACGGACCATCCGGCCGCTGCTAGGGCTAGCCGGTCTCAAGCGGCTCAACGTGGGCTACCGGCTCGTCGCACGCTCCTTCATCATCGGGTTCGAGAACGCCGTCCGGGAAATGGTCGACCTCGTCAAGCAGCCGGTCCCGCCCCCCCGTTGACTGGCGACGCCCAGTCTGGTATCTTCAATGAATCTCGCGGTTTAGAAGCAAAACATGGAAGCGACACGCATTCGGAATTTCTCCATTATCGCCCTTGCGAAAGAACGTGATCGCAAAGTGCTACGGTGGTGATATCACGCGCAAGAGAAAGCTCCTGTAGAAGCAGAAGGAAGGCAAGCGACGGATGAAACGCGTGGGACAGGTCGACATCCCACAGGAAGCGTTTCTGACCGTTCTCAAGACGGAGGCCTTATAAGGTGAGCCCAACGGACGGGACACAGGTGGAAAGCTCCTCTCCACCGAAGTCCACATTGCGGGAGTATTTCGAATCCATCTGCGTGGCCGTGATTCTCGCCCTCTTCATCCGCACGTTCGTCATCCAAGCGTTCAAGATCCCTACTGGTTCGATGATCGACAACCTCTTGATCGGGGATCACCTCCTGGTCAACAAGATGGTCTATTCCCCGACCGCCGGCGACGTGGAAAAAGAACTACTTCCGGTCAAAGATATTCGGCGCGGCGACGTCATCGTGTTTAAGTATCCCTCGGAGCCGGAGAGAGACTTCATCAAGCGAGTCATCGGTCTTCCGGGAGACGCCATCCGGATCGAGGAAAAGACCGTCTACGTCAACGGCGAGCCTCTGCAGGAAGACTATGTCTACTACCCTCCTGGGGGAAAAGAGGAGGAAGGTTACTCGGACTATCGTCGCGACAATATGCCGGAGATGATCGTGCCCCCGAATCAGTATTTCGTGATGGGAGACAACCGCGATAACAGCCACGACAGCCGGTTCTGGGGAACGCTTCCGCGCGATCTCGTGAAGGGCAGGGCGCTCATCATTTATTGGTCCTTCGAGGCTCCCGGGGAGGCCTATTTGGCAACGAGCATGGTCGACAGAATCAAGGGATGGGCATGGATGGTGGTTAACTTCTATGACAAGACCCGGAAGGATCGGTTCTTCCGTTTGGTTCGCTAGGTATCGGGCGTCCGTCGGCGCCAACGATCCGTCAGAGGAGGGAGGTACCATGAAGAGGTTCTGGAGCACGAGGGGCGAGGTCCGGATGAGCTCACTCCTGAGCCTGGCCGTGTTGATCTTCGCCGTCTACGAGGGCTTCCAATTCGTACCAGTGCTCTTCGCGCAGTACGAGTTCAAGGATGCGATCGTCGAAGAAGCAAAATTCTCGGCATACAAGAAGCCGGAAACGATCCGGGACAACTTGCTGAAGAAGGCCGCCGAGCTCAGGCTACCGATCGAACGACAAGACGTGATCGTGGAGCGCATGCCGACCTCCACCCGCATTCGGGTGCAATACGAGCTGAGCGTGGAGTGGCTACCCGGACAGGAGTACTGGTGGGAGGTGAACGAGGACGAGGAGAGCGTGTTGTTCTAGTTCCTTCAGAGGCCCTTCAGGCGTCCATACACGGGGGATCTCACTCGTCAACTCGCCAGACGCCGGCCAGGCGGCGCTCGACCTCGGGTGCCGTGAGGTGGCGAACGAGAACGATCTTCCGGCGCGAGGTCGAGCCGGAAGCGATCTCCACGTCTCGAGAAGGCACGCCAAGGACGCGGGCAAACAACTTGATTAGAGCCGTATTGGCCTGACCCTTCGCCGGCAGAGCCTTCAGCCTCACCCGGATCTCCTCCCCGTCATTCAGGAGGATCTCTTCGTTCCGACTTCGCGGGGTGACGCGGACTCGAATGAACGTTCCTTGACGGCCGTCGGTAATGGACGGGGATTTCATTACACCAGTTCTGCCGTCAATCAGCCGGTGCGCCCCTATCGACCTAGTCAGATGGCCCGTCAGCCGTCAATACACGCAGACGCACGAATCAAGCGAGTCAGACGGCGGTGCCGCTATCAACCTGGCCAAACGGCCGTCAAGAGGACTCCGCCGTTCCCTTGCCACCGGCTCCTCGGCGTCTCAGGAAGGAAATCTTGTCCTGCTCGATCTCACTCTCCTCCATGAGCTTGATGAGGTTGCGCAGGTTGGCGATGGTAGCGAGGATGGAGTTCTGGACCTGTCTCTTCTGGACGCGCAGCTCGAGGATGTCCTTCTCGATGTCGTGCGCTTTCATTTGAGCCGCCTCGATGAGACGGTCCGCCGCGAGCTCCGCCTCCCGCAGAAGCATTTGGGACTGCTTCTTCGCGTTCTCCTTGAGCTCCTCGGACGTGCGCTGGGCCGCTACCAGAGTGTTCTTCAGAATCTGTTCCCGTTCGTGATGCTCGGTCAGCAAAGCGGAGAGCCGCCTGGTCTCCCCCGAAAGCTTCTCGTTCTCCGCCCGGAGCTGCTCCATCTCCTCGGCGACCAGGTTCAGGAAGGTCGTGACCTCGTCCCGATCGGCGCCGCGAAAACGCGTTTGAAAACTGTGCCGCTGGATATCCAAGGGGGTCAGCTTCATGTCTCACATCCTCCCGGACCGCGCTGGTCCCTGTAAGGTTCAGACGGCGTCGATGTTGCTCGGTTGCCACACTCAGAGACGCCGGGGGGCGTCGATGCGGCTCGGTTGCCACACTCAGCTTCGTCAGACGCCCGTCAGACGCCCGTTGCCGGCCGCTCTCCGAAAATTGCCGTTCCCACGCGCACGAACGTGGCGCCTTCTTCCACCGCCACCTCGAAGTCGTGACTCATTCCCATCGAAAGCTCGGAGAACGCCGGACCACCAAGGCCGCGCGAACGTGCGCCATCCCGGAGCTCGCGCAACCGCGCGAAATAGGGCCGCACGTCCTCTGGATTGGGCAGGTAAGGGGGAAGAGCCATCAACCCCAACACCCGGAGCTGCGTCAGCTCGGCCATGCGCTCCAGATTCTGATAGAGCTCGGATACCGCCAGACCCTGCTTACTCTCTTCGTCGGCAACCTGCACCTGGATGAGCACGTCCTGGGTCTTATGCTGCTCACCTGCCAGCCGGTCGACTCGCCGAGCCATGTCTAGCGTGCCGATGGAATGGATGATGTCGAAGTACTGAACTGCCTTTTTCGCCTTGTTGCTCTGGAGACGGCCCACCAAGTGCCAGACAAGATGGGGCGCCGCAATGCGGCCGCGCTTGGTCTCTGCCTCCTGGACCCGGCTTTCACCGATCTCGGTGACACCCGCCGCGATCGCCTCTTCAATCTCCTCGACCGTTCGAAACTTGGAGACCGCGACCAAACGAACCGAGCTGACCGCACGTCCCGAGCGGCGCGCCGCAGCCTCGATACGCTGACGAACACCGGCAAGTCGCTCGGCCAGGGAAGTCTTTCCGACCGCAGCGGACAAGATTCAGTCCAGCTCGAGTCACCAGTTGCGCCTATGGCGCTTGCTGCTTGAGGTGATTGATGATCCCGGTCGCCACCGCCGCGTTCGGCCCATCGGGTTGCAACTCGAGGTACTTTTCGAGCTCGGCGATGGCCTCGGCGTTCGAGCCCTTGTTCACATTGACCATCCCTAGCTGATAGTAGGCCTCCGCGAACGTAGGATCCAGCTCCAGGACTTTTCGAAAGGCCACCTCGGCGGTAGCCAGGTCTGATGCGTTCATGGCCGTCGCGCCGAGGTTGTACTGGTAACGGGCGTCGTCGGGTCGGACCGCAACAGCTTTCTGAAGCATCTCCTCCGCCTTGGCCCACTCCGTCCTCTCGGCGTAGATGTTGGAGAGCTCGATGTAGGGCTCGGGATAGCTGCTGTCGAGCTCGATGGCCTTGCTATAGGCCGCCTCGGCCTCCGCGGTCTCTCCCAGCTTCGAGTGCGCAAAGCCCTTGTTGAAGTAAGCCTCGGCCGAGCCGGGATGGATCGCGATCACTTTTTCGAAGGCGGCGATGGCGCCTCGGTAGTCCTCCGCTTCGGCAGCGGCGATCCCGGCATTGAACTCCTCGGCAATCTCCGCGTTCAGCTCCCTCATTTTCATGGCGGCTTTCATCTCTTCGGACACCCTGGGCAGCATGATCTCGCCCACGTCGAAGGGGTCGCCCACCCTCACGCGCAGGTCGGGTATCTCGAAGGACTGATGTCCTTCCTTGGAGAAGCTCAACTTGTAGTTGCCGGGTTGGAGGCCGACGCGAATGAAGTTGCCGTTCTCATTGGTCTCCGCCTTGAGCTCACGCGTCATGCCGCCGAGGAACGAGATCAGAATCTGCACACCCGCCACCGGCTGCTTTTGTTCATCGACCACGGTCCCGCGAAGGGCTCCCGTTTGCGCGTAAGCTTCGACCGTCATCAGCACCCCGAACGAAAAGACCATCAGGAGTCCCGTCCTCAGTATCCTCGCCACCATTCCCTTCCTCCTATGAACCTAAACCCCTACTCACTCACGGCCCCATTATACGACCGGCCAGCCAGGAATTCACGTCCCATCTCGATGCGGGTCGGCGCCCGCCACGTGTGGGGCATTCTTGCGCCGCCCGAACGGCGACTCTCACTTCAGAGCCTAGGGTCCGTCGGGCTCGTAGGAAGCGCTGTAGGTTGGCGCTTCCCAGACGCGCACGCGCCGGACCTCGAGCCCACGGGGAGTCATTTTCTCTTCCAACTTCTCGAAGAGCCATCGCGCCATGTTCTCGGTAGTGGGATTCAGCTCGTCGAATGGTGGGAGCTCGTTCAAATGGCGGTGGTCATAGGGCGCGAGGATGTCTCGCAAGTCCTTTTCGAGCTCGACGAAATCCAAGCCCAGTCCCAGTTTGTCCAGCTTCCGGGCGACGACCGCTGCCTCGACGCGAAAATTGTGTCCATGAAGAGGCTCGATGTCGCCTCGGTACCCCCGAAGCTGGTGGGAGGCCGAGAACGTCGTCTCCACCGTAATCTCGTAAGTTGGCTTCCCCAAAACTCGTCTCCGCTCGTGTCGTTTCGACGCATCGCGCCGCGGACGAACCGGGTCCCGGCAGCGCCAAGATCGAGTTTGGCCAATCCGTCCTGGACGGTCAAGTCGAACCGGCGCTAGCCTAAGAACGCGACCGCCTCCTCTCGCCGGTGAACCAGAGGAAAGGGCGGCAGGCTCGCCAGAAAGCGCTCGCCGTAGCTCATGCGCAGCACCCGGCTATCGAGGAGGGCGAGCACACCGCGATCGCTACGGGAACGAATGAGACGACCGAGGCCTTGCTTGAGGCCGAGGATGGCCATCGGGACTTGGTAGTCATGGAACCCGCTCGCGCCCCGACTCTCCAACCAGTCGATACGGGCCGCGACCAGAGGGTCGCCCGGCACCGCGAAGGGAAGCTTGTCGATGATCACGCAGGACAGCTGCTCTCCCACGACGTCCACGCCCTCCCAAAAGCTCGAGGTCGCGAGCAACACCGCGCCCGGCGTGACCCGGAACCGGTCGAGGAGCTCACCGCGCGGTGCTTCCCCCTGAACGAGCAGGGGAAACTGAATTCGGTCAGCGATGAGGTCCCGTGTCGCGTGGAGATTGGCGAAGCTGGTGAAGAGCACGAAGGCCCGTCCGCGACTCGCCTTGGTCAGGGCGAGCACCTCCTCGGCCACCCTTTGGAGAAATCTGGGATCACGCGGCGGTGGCATGTCTCGCGGGATGTAGAGAACGGTTTGCCGGGAAAAATCGAAGGGCGAAGGAAGCACTTTTTGATCCCGGGGGGTGCTGCCCAGGCGCTTTCGCGTGTACTCCAGCGAATCCTCGATAGACAGCGTCGCCGAAGTGAGAATCACGCTTCGCTTTCGCTCCAGGAGGCTCTTGCTCACCATCTCACTCACGTTGATGGGCGACGCGTGTAGCACGACGGAGCGCTCGCGGGACTCGCACCAAGCAACGGTTTCCTCATCGGAGCTCGTCAGGATGCGCTCCAGATCGAAAACGATTTCCGCCGATCTTCGGGCGAGAGCGACGGTGGATTCGTCTGGCTCCGGTATCCCCCTGAGATCAGCCGCCAGACGCTCGACCTCGTGACGGAGCGTTTCGTAAAGCCTCGGCGCGCCGGAAGGCTCCTTTCCCTTGGCAATACGGAATCGGTCCTTACCAATCCGATAGGCCTCGAAGAACTCCTGCGCGGCCCGCCGCACGATGCGCACTTGCTCCAGAGAACGGTGTTGCCGTCGAGCTTCCCAAGCGGACGCTACATCCCGCGCCAGCTCCTCGACTCGGAAGCTACTCACCGTCAACCCGAAGTACTCGGTGGCCACATCCTCTACCTGATGGGCTTCGTCCAGTACCAGAAAATCGTAATCCGGCAGCACCTCGCCATAGGCACCTTCTCGTACGATTAGATCCGCGAACAAGAGATGATGATTGACGATGATGATGTCGCTTCCCGCCGCCCGTTGCCTGAGCCGCGTGACCCAGCAACGCTCGAAGTCCCGGCACTCCTTGCCGACGCACGTCTCGCTCTTGGCAGACAGTCGACTCCAGAACTCGACGTTCTCCGGAAAGCCCGGGATCTCCGCTCGATCGCCGGTCTTCGTGATGGGAGCCCAGCGCGCCAACGTATCGAAGTGCTCCGCCTGGTCCAGCTCACGAAACGTGGGCTGCACGGCGAACTCGTCGAATCGGCTCACGCACAGATAGTTCGACCGTCCCTTCATCAAGCACGCGGTGAAGGGCACGCCCAGCGCCCGTCTCAGCAGGGGGAGGTCTTTGTAGAAAAGCTGTTCCTGAAGGTTCTTGGTCCCGGTCGAGACGACGACCCTCTGTCCCGACAAGACCGCGGGGATGAGGTAGGCGAGCGTCTTGCCGGTACCGGTACCGGCCTCAACCAATAGCTGGCCTCCCTCGCGGAAGGCGTCGGCGACCGCCACCGCCATTTCGACCTGTGGCGCACGATGCTCGAAGCCGGGTAGCGCAGCCGCGAGAGGTCCTCGCGGGCCGAGAAGCTCCTCGATTTCGGCGCTCCGCAGCCGGTGCAACCCGCGTCGCGCTGCCGTGGACGTGCCGGCGTCAATTTCCAGTTCAGGATCTGGCATCAGTGTTCAGTGACGTGGGGCCCCACCGCCGCCTGACGAGCTCCATTCCAAGCAACCACCTCGTTTGGCGACCCACATGCAACTACGGACCCGCCTGTCTCGCTTCAGTCAAGGCAACCACCTGTTTTGGCGGCTAGCAGGCAGCGGCGCATGGGCGCACGGCTGTCGTCAGCGCCGGGCGTTCTTTTCCATCGGGTGCTATGAAGCCCGAAGCGTGCTCTGGCTCAGGCGGCGCGGATAGAGAGCGAAGCTCACGCAGAGTTCTTTGACTTCCCCCGCGATCCCTTTGAGGGTCGGCTCATTCCCCCGGTCCCGGATCGCACGGCTTATCCAAGCGCCGATGAGCTTCATCTCCGGCTCTTTCATGCCCCGAGTGGTCACCGCCGGCGTCCCGATGCGCACGCCGCTCGCCACCATGGGCGGACGTGTGTCGAATGGGATCGCGTTCTTGTTCACGGTAATGCCAGCCTTCCCGAGGGCCTCCTCCGCCTCTTTCCCGGTCACACCCATCGCCCCAACGTCCACCAGTATCAGGTGATTGTCCGTGCCACCGGAGACCAGACGAAAACCCTCGGACGTCAATGTCTCGGCGAGCACCCGCGCATTGGTCACCACTTGCTGCGCGTAGAGCCGAAACGAAGAGTCCATGGCTTCTTTGAAACAAACGGCCTTCGCGGCAATGACATGAACGAGTGGACCCCCTTGGATTCCGGGGAACGTGATGCGATTCAAGTCCTTGGCAAACTTTTCTTTGCACAAGACGAAGCCGGACCGCGGCCCCCGTAAGGTCTTGTGCGTCGTGGAGGTAACGAAGTCCGAGTGCTCGACGGGGCTGGGGTGCGACCCGCCGGCAACCAGCCCGCTGATGTGGGCCATGTCGGTCACGACGAGGGCGCCCACCTCATCGGCAATGGCACGGATGCGCCCAAAATCGATGAAGCGCGGATACGCGCTCGCGCCAACCATGATCATCTTGGGGCGTTTCTCCTTGGCCAAGCGAGACATCTCGTCGTAGTCGATCCGCTCGTCGTCCTGACGCACCCCGTAGGGGACCACCTGGTAGAAGCGGCCGGAGAAGTTGAGCGGGTGACCATGCGAGAGATGCCCCCCGTGCGCGAGATTCATACCCATGAACGTGTCGCCCGGCTCCAAGACGGCGAAGTAGACCGCCATGTTCGCCTGCGTGCCGCTGTGCGGTTGTACGTTCGCGTGCTCCGCCCCGAAGAGCTCTTTGGCGCGATCGATCGCGAGTTGCTCGACGACGTCAACGAACTCGCAGCCACCGTAGTAGCGGCGACCTGGATACCCTTCGGCGTACTTGTTGGTGAAGATCGAGCCCGTGGCTTCCAACACCGCCTCGCTCGTGAAATTCTCCGATGCGATGAGCTCTAGTCCTTCCGCCTGCCGATGCACCTCCTGCTCGATCGCACGGGCGACTTCTGGATCCACCTCTGCTAGCGCACGCTCCATTTCAAGGCTCATCGTGACTCCCTCGGCTCCCCTGGAAAAACATGACTGCTTTGGACTTCGGCCCCGTCATCTTATAATACGCGCCTTCCTCCGGCAAAGCGGATGATGGTCGTCGAGAGATCCGTTCTTCCCTCGAGGACGCGGGGAGCCATATCGTGCCTGTAGTCAGAGTGAGTCAGCGTGGGCGAGAGCGCATTCTCCGGGGTCACCTCTGGGTCTACCGCTCCGATGTGCGGGCAACAGACTCCCCTTCTTCCGGAGACGTCGTCGAGGTTCAGGATCCGGCGGGTGGGTTTCTGGGCCGCGCGTTCTACAGCGATTCTTCCCAGATCACACTGCGGCTCATCACGACCCAGGACGAAGCCGTGGACGAAGACTTCTGGCGAAGAAGGCTCGTCGAAGCGCTCGCGCGTCGGAGCAACCTGCAACCCACCACCACCGCTTATCGTTGGGTGCATGGCGAGGCCGACGGCATCCCATCCCTGGTCGTCGATCGCTACGGAGACTACCTGTCCTTTCAAACACTGACGGCGGGAACCGACCGGCTCAAAGAGTGCTTTCTTCGACTCTCGGTGGAGCTTGCCGAGCCCGCCGGCATCATGGAGCGGAACGATCAGAAGGCGCGCGCCCTCGAGGGGCTGCCCCTCGTCAAGGGCGCGGCCTTCGGAGAAGTCCCGCCGGCGATCCCGGTTCAGGAGGCGGGCGTCGAGCTACGGGCCGACCTGCGGGAAGGCCAGAAGACCGGCCTGTTTCTCGATCAACGAGAGAACCGGGTGGCGGCGGGGAGCTACGCAGCGGGCAAGGCGCTCGACGTCTTCTGCTACGACGGCGGGTTCTCGCTTCACCTCGCCTTCGCCTGCGAGAGTGTGCTCGCGGTGGACACGTCGGCCGAGGCGTTGGTACGGCTGCGGGTCAATGCAAGCGTCAACGGGTTCCGGAATATCGAGCCCCTGCAGGCGAATGGTTTCGACGTATTGCGGGAGCTCGAGACGCGGGAAGAGCGCTTCGATACGATCGTGCTCGATCCACCCGCCTTCGCCAAGAATCGATCCTCGGTGCCCGCCGCACGCCGGGGCTACAAGGACATTAACCTACGTGCCATGAGGTTGTTACGTCCCGGTGGCGTACTCGTGACCTCGACCTGCTCCTACCACATCTCCGAGCTTGATTTCGTGAATATCCTGGCCGCTGCGGCGGCCGATTCTCGTTCCCGCATGGTTCTATTGGAGAAACGCGCGCAGTCCCGCGATCACCCCATCCTGTTGGCGATGCCCGAGACGCACTACTTGAAGTGTGTGATCTTGCGTAAATTGTAGGTTACAATGTCCTTGTTTCTCCAAATCACATCCAGGAGCTTTTCGCTTGACCGAGGACCGCGACAACGACGGCACGGACCGAGGACCAGGGGCTGGCGAGCCCGTCCCTTCTGAGCCTGGCGATCCCTTTGCGGATTACGACGAAGTCAACGAGCTCGAAGAGCTCGTACCCGATGTCCCTCCAGTGCCCGCTGAGCCCGCTGATCTCGATGAGCTCGAAGTGGTCGACGAAGCCGACCCGACTCTAGCGCCAGAACCTCTGGAGTCCCGCACACCAGCTGCCGGTCCGCCCTCCGAGCGCGGCGCACCCTCCGCGACCGAAGAGGCCGGGGAGCTCCGCAGGCAAGTGGAGGCGAAGGACGCCCAACTGGCCCAGGTCATGACCGCGTATCGAGGGCTCAAGAAGGAGACCGAGCGGCTGCGCAAGAGGATCGAGACCCACCAGAAACGCCGTTTCGAGCAATCGAAAAACGACTTCATCGGCCATTTCGTCGAGGTCCTGGACAACCTGGATCGAGCCATCGACTCCATCGAGAACAACTTCGATCCGGATTCCGTTTTGGAAGGCATCATCCTGGTCCGATCGCGATTGGTCCAGCTATTGCGCGAGGAGGGGCTGGAGAAGATCTTCGTGGGCGGACAGTCTTTCGACCCCACGCACAGCGAGGCCGCCGGTATCGAGCCGGTCGAGGATCCCTCGCAGGACAACGTCGTGCTGAAAGAGCTCCAACGAGGCTACATGTTGAAGGGAGCCCTGCTCAGGCCCGCTCGAGTGATCGTCGGCCGCTACTCCCACGCCGGGGGGGAAAACAGCACCGATGGTGGAAACGACAAGAGCTCGCCGGCCGACTCGTCTCTTGCTCCGCAAGAACGTGACGATCCGGACGACTAGCGCCCATGGCGCCTCGCATTCCGAGTCCGACTCTCTCCACGGGTGCGGTTAGTCTAGTTAAGCTTTTTCCGCCAGTAATCCAGCAAATTCCGGAGGGTTTCCGCTAGCTCGATCTCGGGCTTCCATCCCAACTCTCGTCGCAGCTTGGTGTTGTCGCCGAGCACGAGCGGGGCATCCGCGGCGTGGTAACGAGACGAGTCCACCTCGACCGGAATATCGCCGCCGGCGAGGCCGACCAACGTATCGAGGATCTCCTGAATGGAGAATGCCTCGCCGCGGCAGAGATTGTACGGATCGGCAGGCTTTCCGTCCTCCAGAATTTGAGCATAGCCGCGCACCACGTCGCGCACGTCGGTGAAGTCCCTCCGCACGTCCAGGCTACCGACCCGAATCGGCGGCTCGCGGCGGCCGGCCTCTATCTCCGCGACCTGGCGCGCGAAGCTGGAGCAGACATAAGAAGGCTCCTGCCCGGGACCGGTGTGGTTGAACGACCGTACCAGGAACACGGGCAGTCTCTCCGCCAGGAAGAAACGTATCCCTAGCATCTCTTGGGCGCTCTTGCTCACTCCGTATGGCGTCACGGGACGTTGCGGGCAATCCTCGGCGATGGGCTGTTCCTTCTCTGGAACGTTACCGTATTGCTGGCCCGAGCCGACCAGCAGCACGCGAGGCAGGATCCCGGTATTCGTCGCCGCTTGTAACAGATTGTGGCTACCGATGATGTTCGTCTCCAGCGTCCGCCGCGCGTTCTCCCAGGAGCTCTGAGGATTGGAAAAAGCCGCCAAGTGAAAGATTGCCTCAGACTCGAACTCCGAGACGATCCGGGTGAGACCAGGTTCATCGAGGATGTCCGCCTCGTGAATCTCGACTTCGGTCGGTAGATGCTCGGGGAGCTGGGCTCGGTCCTTCGCGTAGCGGATACCCGCTACGGTGTGCCCTCGATCCAGCAAGTGCCTCGCCAAGTGTGCCCCGGCGAATCCGGTCACACCGGTGATCAAGCTTCTCATCTTCTGACTATGGGTCTAGAGGTGACTCCAGGTCCAGCCCGTGCTAACTGACTTTTTCTCGCCAGTAATCGAGCATGTCGGCGAGGGTCTTTTCGTACGGTATCTCGGGTTCCCAACCGGTTGCCTCGTGGAACTTCGAATAGTCCCCGAGGAGCACCGGCACATCGGAGGGTCGGAGCCGCGCCGGGTCTTCTTTTATTTTGACCTCGACGCCAGAAATCTCGATCAGCCGATCCAGGACCTCTTTGATGGAGTACGCCTTGCCGCTGCACAGGTTGTACACCTCTCCTGCTTTGCAGCGTTCCAAGCTGAGCCAGTAACCTCGTACGATATCCCTCACGTCGGTGAAGTCCCGACGTGCCTCGAGATTACCCACGTAGATGACCGGCGGTCTCTTACCCTTCTCGACCTCGATGAGCTGCTTTGCGAAGTTGGAGGAAACGAAGACGTCACCTCTTCGGGGGCCGTCATGGTTGAAGCCCCGGGTGCGCACGACGTTCATCCCGAAGCTCATGTGGTACTGGTAGCCAAGGTAATCCTGACCGACCTTGCTGACCGCGTAGGGTGACAGCGGACGCAGCGGATTGGTCTCCTTGATCGGGAGCTCGTCCTCGTGAACCAATCCGTACTCCTCGCTGGAACAAGCGATCTGGATCCAGGGGTCGATGTCGAGCCCTCGGATCGCCTCGAAGATGTGGAGCTGACCCAGAACGTTCGTGGTGAGGGACTCGGCGGGAGCATTCCAGGAAGAAGGGACGAAACTTTGCGCCGCCAAGTGAAAGATTTTGTCGGGACGAACCTGGCCCAGCAGCGTCTTGACCGAGGTCGCATCGCGGACGTCACATTCTATCAATTGAACGCGTTGACGAATGCCCTCGATGTTCTCGGTACGGCTCCTCCAACGCATGATGCCGTAGACCTCGACGTCCGGGTGGTGCGCCAGAATGAACTCGGCAAGATGGCTTCCGGCGAATCCCGTGATTCCCGTTATCAACGCTCGCAAATTTCCTCCTCTGTGCATCAGTGCCGTGGGGACCCCACCCCCACGGCCTGCGCCTTCGTCGGCGCATTCGCGCCGGGCTCGCTCCGCTCGCGCAGGCCGGCCGCGTTTTTCATCGGCCTGCTGGGTGCCTCACTGGGCCGGGGAAATCATCAGGTGCTCACGGAGAGTCTCGCACCGCTGTCAGTGGGAGGCCGGCTCCTC
>Ga0302046_10003385_pt1 | contig 14425 bp, 11 predicted proteins | sample RVTome_11_FD_200261 | JGI IMG/M metagenome (GOLD analysis project Ga0302046, IMG submission 200261) | Soil microbial communities from uranium-contaminated site in the Upper Colorado River Basin, Wyoming, United States - RVT147D111 (version 2) ...
CATTCCGTCGATAGAGCAGGTCGTGATTAGGTCGAATTACTTCCTGTTTCGCCCTAATCACGACCTGCTCCATTATCAAATAGTTAGATCGGATTCACGCATTCGGGCCGGATAAATTTTCGATCCGGCCCGAATGCGACCCGATCCAAGCCCGGTGATCGCCGCTACGCCGCGCGGTTCCGCTCGCGCAGGCGGCGGAAGTCGTCGCGCTCGAAGAGCAGCGAGGCCAGGGTGCCGAAGGCGATGCCCCAGAACGGCGCCCCGATGGTGGCGACCGGCAACCCGGCCACGGTGACGATGAAGGCGACCAGCGCCCCCATCTGAAAGCGCCCGGAGAAGGCCGATACGAAGGCGGCGCGCAGCACCGGGAACATCCCCAGCCCGCCGATCAGCGCGATGAAGGCGGTCGGCAGCGCCAGGGCGAGCTGGGCCGCCGTCGGCGCCAGCACGCCGAAGGTCAGGATCAGCACGCCGAACACCACGCCGCCCATGTAGCGCCGGGCGGGATCGCCCGAGGTGTTGAGGATGCCGTTGACGGGGCCGGTGACGCAGGTCGACACCGCGCCGAACAGCCCGAACACGAACGAGCCGGCCCCGCAGGCCGTGGTCAGCGTGTTGATCGGCGGGTCGTAGCCGTTGTCGCGGCTGATCGCGAAGCCCTGGGCGTTGTGGATGCCGACCACGGTGATCGCCATCGGCAGCACCAGCTCGACGGTCGCCGCCCAGGAGAAGGCCGGCGCGTACACCAGCGGATCGGCGACCGCGAGCCTGAGCGGCTCGGTAAGCGTGACCTGGCCGGTCGCGACGGCGGCGCCGACCCCGGCGGCGAGCGCGGCCAGGATCGGCGGCACGACGCGCTCCAGCGCGGGCGCCAGCGAGACCGCGGCGAAGCCGCCGACGCTGGCGATGGCGATCAGCCAGTCCTGCTCGAAGCCGCTGACGATCTTGAGGCAGAAGGGCAGGAAGACCCCCGCCACCATGGCCATCACGATGTTGATCGGGATGAAGTCGGTGATCCGGCGCACCCAGCCGGTGAGCCCCAGCACCAGGATCAGCGCCGCGGTGACGTGGAGCGCGCCCATCACCTCGGCGAAGGGCAGGTGCTGGAGCGCGTTGCCGAACAGGACCACGCCCGGGATGGTCCAGCACATGCCCATCGGCATGCGGTAGAGCACCGAGAAGAGGATCGAGAGGACGCCGCCGAAGGCGTAGCCGCCGAAGATCCAGGTGGCGATGTCCTGGGGGCTCGCCTTCGCCGCCACGCCGATGCTGAGCAGGATCGCCAGCGGCCCCGTGCAGGCGAGCAGCATCGCGGTGATGCCGTTGCCGATCGCGTGGCGGTCGAGCGAGGCCCAGGCGTGGCCCCATCCCGGCAGGCCCTGGCGCGGAAATTCCAGTATGCGCATGCGTTCGGCAGGGTCCCCTTGGAACCGCGCCGTCGCCCGCGCGGCGGGCGTCATTCAAGGGGTTCGGGGGGAGGTGCGCAAGTCCGCAATGGGCCGGCCGCGGGCGCGACGCCCGGATGATGGATGCAGCTGCCGGCCTACGATCCGCAGGGCACCAGGATTTCCGGATCGCCGGGCGCGACCTCGCGGCCGTTCAGCACCGTCTTGGCGGGCGCCCAGCGCAGGCGCGCCGCCTTGGCGCCGGCGCTTTCCATGACCCGGACCTTCACGATGTCGGCGCTGCGCCCGCCGAGGGTGCCGCGGCCGGCGGTGCGGACGGTGAGCTCGCCGTTCGCCAGCCCGACGGCGCGGTAGACGAACCGGTCGGAGGCCTTGTTGAGCCGGCGGTTGACCATCTGGATGTAGCCGTCGGAGATCTTGACCTGGAGGTAGCGCGTCTTCTCGAAGCACCAGGTGCCGACGATCTTGGCGCGCACCGCGGCGATCCGGTCGGCCTCGCGCATTTCCAGCAGCCTGGGGCCGAAATACGCGCCCGCGCCGGCGACGGCGAACAGGACGAGTGCCGCGGCGATCCAGCGGGCTCGGTGCGGATTGCCGGCGCGCCGCGACTTCACGGCGGCCGCCGCCGCGAAGGCCGCCTCGGCCGGGGAGGCGACGAGGGTGTCGCTGCCGGGTCGCTCGCCGCTCTTCCCGCCGCCCGAGGGCACCGGGCGCGAGCGGCTCTCGATCGTCTCGCGCCAGGACGCCACGTCCGGCGGCCTGGTGTGCGGCGACAGGACCAGCGCCTTGTCGATGGCGTCCAGCAGGGCGGCGCTGTAGATGCCGCGGCCGATCTCGCTGGCCGGGACCATCCGGTCGCTCTCGATGCGCTCGAAGATGTCGGGCGGCGGGGCGCCGCTGATCGCGTGATAGAGCGTGGCGCCGACGGCGTAGATGTCGGTCCAGGGACCGTGCCGGCCCTTGGGCGAATATTGCTCGAAGGGCGAGTAGCCGGGCGTCACCGGGCTCGCGGCCTCGCGCCGGCGGTCGCGCACGGCCTGGCGCGAGGCGCCGAAATCGATCAGCACCGGGGTGCCGTCCTCCTGCAGGAAGATGTTGCTCGGCTTGATGTCGCGGTGCAGGAAGCCCGCCTCGTGGACCTCCTTCAGGCCATCCAGCATCGGCATCAGCAGCCGCCTGACCTCCTCCTCGGGCAGGGTGCGGTCGCGGTCGAGGCGGTCCTGCAAGGTCTCGCCCTTGGTGAAGGGCATCACCAGATAGCCGGTGCCGTTCGCCATGAAGTAGCGGTAGACGGAAATGATGTTGGGATGGTCGAAGTTGACGAGCACCTTCGCCTCGTCGCGAAAACTGTCGATGCAGAACCTGTAGGTGTCGTTGTCCTCGCGGTGCGCGGCGCGGACGGTGAGGCCGTTCTTGGCCCGGTTTACCAGCTCGCGGGGGAAGTATTCCTTGATCGCGACCCAGCGGCCCAGCTCGGTCTCGCGGGCGCGATAGGTGATGCCGAACGCACCCGCGCCGAGCACGCCTTCGAAGCGGTAGCCCTCGAACTGGTGGCCTCGGGGCAGGGCGTCTTTCGTCCGTGAAGCCATCGTCTCCCGAACCGCGCTGGGGTCGCCGCAAAGTCGCCGAGCGGAGCCACTATACACGAAAAGCGGCGATCGCTCATCGGGCGGTCGATCGCATATCGTCAACCCGGGCGAAAGGGCAATTCGTGCGGGAGGATTGGCGGGGAAAGGCGTCGCGCGGGGCGCGCCGGGCCTGGCGGGTGCCGCCCGGCTGGAGGCGGCGCCGGATCAGGCGGTCGCCGGGGCCCCGCGCGGGCGGCGCTTGGGCGCCTTGGCAGGCTTGACCCGGCCGGCCAGGCGGCGCTTGCGGGGCGCGGCCGCCTCCTCCTCGCGCAGCACCAGGGTCACGGTCTCGGCCGTGCAGGCGGGCTTGTCGGCGCCGTCGACCTCGATGGTGACCTGGGACACGAACCGGATCGCGCGCTTGCCGACGCGCCGCGCCGAACGCACGCGCAGGCCGAGACGAATGCGCGAGCCGACGCGTACCGGGCGGAAGAAGCGGACCTTGTTGAGGCCGTAGTTGATGGTCGCGGAGATCCCGGTGAGCTTGTAGATCTTCCTGCACAGCCGCGGGATCAGCGACAGCGTCAGGAAACCGTGCGCGACGGTGCCGCCGAAGGGCGACTGCTCGGCGGCTCTTTCGACGTCGGTGTGGATCCACTGGTCGTCGCCGGTCACCTCGGCGAAGCGGTCGACCATCTCCTGGGTCACCTCGACCCATTCGGACTTGCCGATTTCCTCACCTGAAATCGACGCCAATTCTTTAAAGCCATTGATAACACGCACGTTACATCTCTCCGCAGAGTGGAACGCCATCGTCACCGTACTCCGCCGTCCGCTGGAACGCCAGGGTGCGTTCGTGCAGCGGATAGCCGGCCGATGGCCGCCGCCGGATCACGCGGCGGTCGACCTGCCTACCATCATTTAGTGAATATTAGCTCCAGATCGAGCCGGCGGATCGTGCTGGCCCCATCGGGCGTGTCGTGGGCCGGCCGTCCCCCCGGCCCGGCGCGGGCATGGCGGCCCTGCGCGCGTGCGGGATTGCGGCGCGGCGGCCGGAGCGCTATCGAGACGCTATCGAGACGGCGGCCCCACCGCATTGAGACGCCCATCCTCCATGGTCGAGCCGGCGGGCACGAGTACCGTAAGCATCGATGCGCCGGCGGTCCCGGAGACCCACGCCGTGCGCTCGGCGCTGTGGGCGCTGGGCGCGATGGGCTGCTTCACCGCGATGATCGTGATGATCCGCTACGTCTCCGACGTGATGACGGCGTTCGACATCGCCTTCTACCGGGCGGTGGTCTCGGTGCTGGTGATGCTGCCGGTGATCTTCCGGGGCGGCCTGGCGGCCGGCATCGGCCAGCTCAGGACCAAGCGGCCGGGCCTGATGATCTCGCGCGGCGTGCTGACCTATTTCGCGCTGGTGGCCTGGATCTACGCGGTCGCCAACATGGTGCTCGCCGACGCCGTGGCGCTCAACGCGACGATCCCGCTGTGGACCGTGATACTGGCGGCGCTCGTGCTGCGCGAGCGCGTCCCGGCCCAGCGCTGGCTGGTCATCCTGGTGGGGTTCGCGGGCGCGCTGGTGATCCTGCGCCCGGGCTTCGCGGCGATCACCCTGGCGGCGGCGGCGGCCCTGGTCTCGGCCTTCTTCTATGGCTCGACCAGCGCCGTGTCGAAGGCGCTGACCCGCACCGAGCGCACCGGCGCGATCGTGTTCCACACCAACCTCACGCTGGCGGCCGCCGCGGCGGCGCCGGCGCTCGTCTGGTGGAACCCGCCGGGCTGGGCGGAGCTGCCGCTGGTGATCGGCATCGGGGTGACGGGCGCGCTGGCGCATGTCTGCATCACCCAGGCCTATCGCCACGGCGATGCGAGCTTCGTCGCCCCCTTCGACTTCGTGCGGCTGGTGCTGATCACCGCGGCGGGCTACCTGCTGTTCGGCGAGGCGGTGAGCATATTCGTCTGGGTGGGTGCGGCGCTCGTCATCGGCAGCGCGGTCTATCTGACCCGCGTCGAGTCGCGCGGCCGGTGATTCCGTGGCTCAGCCGCCCGCCTCGTCCCATAGCCGTCGCACCATGCGTTTCGCCAGCACGTTGGCGACGCGGCGGCGGTACATGCCGGGGGTGAAGGTGGTCTTCATCGCCATGACCTGGTCGCGCACGAGGCCGTCGAGGCCGTCGAGCACGCCGTCGTCGAGCGGGCCGCCGCAGAGCGCCTTCGTGCCCTCGAGGCGGACCGGGCGCGGATTGGTGCCGGTGATGGCGACGCGGAGGTCCGCGAGCGTGTCGCCCTTGCGCTTGAGGGCGACGGCGACGCCGGCGACGGGATACTCGATCGAGCGGCGGATGCGCACCTTGTCGTAGGCCGAGACGAGGCCGGCGGTGTTCTCGCCGCGCACCGCGGTGACGAACTCGCCGGGCTTGAGCGCGAGGTAGTTTTTGCCGTCGCCGGTCGAGCCGTCCTGCCTGGCGTAGCCGATGTAGAGGTCGGCCAGCGGGATCGTGCGCTTGCGTTGACCGCCGGCGAGGTCAATCTCGGCGTCATAGAGCAGGAGGGCGGGGGCGAGGTCGCCGGAGAAGGTAGCGAAGCAGACGCCCTTCGACCTGGGCGCGACGTGGCACATCTCGCCCACGGTCTTCAGGCAGTCGTTGTTGGCCGTGCGCCACCACTCGCTCTGGTTATAGAAGATGCAGCGCGTGTCGAGGCAGATATTGCCGCCGACCGTGCCCATGACCCGGTGCGTCGGACCGGCGATTACGCTGGCGGCTTGGGCGATTACCGGGAAAAGCTCGTGCAGCTTCTCATGTTCGGCGACGGCAGCCAGCGTGGCCGAGGCGCCGATCTCGAAGCCCTTGGCATTGGCCTGGATGCCGGTCAGCTCCGCGACGCCGTTGGTGTCGATCAGCGTCTCCGGCATCTCGATGCCGCGGCGGATGTTGACCAGGAGATCGGTGCCGCCGCCGATCAGGCGCGCGTCCGGCGCCTTGCGGCGGGCCTTGACCATCTCGTCGAGCGTGGTCGGCCGGATCAGCTCGAAGTCGTGAAGCGCGTCCATCAGCGCGCACCCCGGCGGCGGCGCGCCGCCTTCATGGTCTTCGACTTGCCCTCGATCGCGGCCAGCACCCGGTCGGGGGTGAGCGGCAGTTCGAGGCAGCGCACGCCGATCGCATCGGCCACGGCGTTGGCGACCGCGGGCAGGAAACCCGCGAGCGAGCCTTCGCCCGCCTCCTTGGCGCCGTAGGGGCCGTTCGGGTCGTTCGATTCGACGATGTGGGTCACGATGGGCGGCGAGTCCTGGATCGTCGGCACCCGGTAGTCGAGGAGGTTGTTCGCCATCATCAGACCATCGTAATAGCCGGTCTCCTCCGACATCGCCTGGCCCAGGCCCATCCAGACCGAGCCCTCGATCTGGCCCTCGACGGTGAGCCGGTTGAGCGCCTTGCCGCAGTCGTGGGCGACCCAGACCTTGTCGACCGTGACCTCGCCGGTCTCTTCATCCACGGTAACCTCGACCACCTGCGCGGCGTAGGAGTAGCCCATGGTGCCGCCGATGGCGGCGCCGCGGTATTTGTTGCCGCCCCAGGATTCGGGGAGGGTGTTGTAGTTGCCCTTGACCGTGATGGTGCCGGTGTCCTTGAGGGCCTCGGAAACCACCTCGTCGAAGGTCATGCCCTGGTCCTGCGAGGAGGCGCGGTAGACCTCGCCCAGCACGTCGATGTCGTCGGGCCGGGCGTCGAGCTTGCGCGCGGCGGCCTCCACCAGCACGCGTTTCAGGTTCTGCGCCGCCTCGATCGCGGCGTTGCCGACCATGAAGGTGACGCGCGAGGAGTAGGAGCCGTTGTCCTTGGGTGTCACCTCGCTGTCGCCGGTGACGACGCGGACCCGGCCCATGTCGAGGCCGAGCACGTCGGCCACGGTCTGGACCAGGATGGTCGAGGAGCCCTGGCCGATCTCCGCAGCACCCGAGAGCACGACGACCGAGCCGTCATGGTCGAGCTTGATGTTCACCGTGGCATGCGGCTCGCCCGTCCAGTTGACCGGCTTGGAGGCGCCGGAGATGTAGTGCGAGCAGGCCATGCCGAGGCCCTTCTTCTTGGCCGGCCCGGGGCTTTCGATCCTGCCTTTTCGGGTCTTCCAGCCGCTGGCGTCTTCGGCCCAGTCCATGCATTCGGGCAGACCGTAGCTGTTCACCATGAGATCGTTCTCGGTGAAGGTCGGCGCGTGCAGCAGGTTGGCGCGCCGCACCGCGAAGGTGTCGAGGCCGAGCTCGCCGGCCATCTCGTCGAGCAGGCTCTCGAAGGCGAAGCGCACGTTGACCGTTCCGTGGCCGCGGAAGGCGCCGCAGGGCGGCGTGTTGGTCAGCACGCGCTTGCCGATATAGCGCACGTCGGCGATGTCGTAGATGGCGTAGATCATCGAGCCGGCATAGAGGATCGTCACCACGCCGTAGCCCGAATGGGCGCCGCCGCGTTGGTAAGTCTCGCATTCGACGCCGGTGATCCTGCCGGCCTTCGTCATGCCCATCTTCAGGCGGATTTCGGTCTCGGGCCGGCCGCGATGGGTGATGAAGGTCTCCTCGCGGTTGACCACGGTGCGGACCTTGCCCCCGGTTTTCTTCGCCAGGAGCGCGGAGATCAGCTCGACGTTGAGCGTCTCGGTGCGGCAGCCGAAGCCGCCGGCGACGAAGGGCTTGATCACGCGGATCTGCGACTTCGACATGCCGAGCACGCGGGCGAGCTGGATGTGGACGTAGAAGGGGACCTGCGTGGAGGCGTGGACCGTCATGCGGTCGCGCACCGCGTCGTAGTCGGCGACCGCGGCGTGGAACTCCATCTGCGCCTGGCAGACCTCGGGGCAGAAGTAGTCGCGCTCGAGCACGAGATCGGCCTTGGCGAAGGCCTCGTCGACCTCGCCGAGCTCGTAGAAGACGTCGCGCTCGACGTTGCCCGGCCGGTTCGCGTGCAGGTCGACCGCGTCCTCGGCGAGCGCGTCCTGGGCGTGGAAATAGGCGGGCAGCTCCTTGACGGTGAGCTTGATGCGCCGGATCGCCTCCCGCGCGGTCGCCTCGTCGACGGCGGCGACGGCGGCGACGGGCTCGCCCTTGTAGCGCACCTTGTCGCGGGCCAGCGGGTGCTCGCTGTAGGCGATCGGCAGCACGCCGAAGGTGACGTCGCAGTCGGCGCCGGTGACGACGGCGACCACGCCGGGCAGCGCCTCCGCCGCGGAGGTGTCGACCTCGACGATCTCGCCGTGGGCATAGGGGCTGCGGTAGATGCGGCCGACCAGCGCGCCGGGCGCGGCGATGTCGGCGGTGTACTGCGCCCGGCCGGAGACCTTCTCCGGGCCGTCGACCATCGGCACGTATTCGCCGATCGAACGGACCGGCTTGATCTGCTCGTTCATGCCGCCTGCTCCCGCATCCTTTCGGCGGCGTAGTGGACCGCCTCGATGATCTTCACGTAGCCGGTGCAGCGACAGATGTTGCTGCCGAGCGCCGTCCTGATCTCGTCGTCGCTGGGATCGGGATTGCGCCGCAGCAGGCCTTCCGCCGCCATCACGAAGCCGGGCGTGCAGCCGCCGCATTGGGCGCCGAGCTTCTGGTGGAAGCCCTCCTGGACCGGCGAGAGGCCGCGCCCCGCGAGCCCCTCGACGGTCTCGACGCGCTTGCCGTCGACCTGGCCGACCAGGGTGAGGCAGGACAGGCGCGGCCGGTCGTCGACCAACACGGTGCAGGCGCCGCACTCGCCGCCGTCGCAGGCGGTCTTGGTGCCGGTGAGGCCGAGTGTCTCGCGCAGGTAGTCGAGCAGCAGCCGGTTGTCGGGCGCCACCCCGTCATGGGGCCGTCCGTTCAGCGTGAAGCTGACGACATGCTTGGACATGAAGCGAATCCCCTTGATTTTCGTCGCCTGGGCGTCACCACGCGCGACGGTCCGCCCAGGGGCCGGTCACGCGCAAATCCGTAATTGTTCGTGTCACAAATTATTTGTAACACATACTAATTAACCGTGGGAAATCTGTCCAGCGAATTTGCGCGCGGGCGCCCTGGTGTCCCGATCCTGAAAATCGATGCATCGCGTCTCAGAATGTCCCGGACACCGAATACATGAGCCTGGATCGCGTGAATCTGCTCTATTATCAAATAGTTAGATAGGATTCACGCATTTGGTGTGATCCAGCCCTCGAAGCTCGTCACCCCGAAGGTGACGAACGTCGAATCCATCACACTAGCAGAGCCGTTGCAGCCAGCGGATCCATTTGGGGCCGGTGTTGATATGCCCGAACGTATGGGTCCGCTTGCCCACCTTGAGGCGGCGGGTGGGGTTCGCGCCGTTGCTGGCGTGGAAGACCCGCCCGCCGTCGAGCGACACGCCGGTATAATAGATATGCCGGTTCTTGGTCAGGAAGAGCTGCGAGCGGCGGCCCGGATTGATGCGGATCCAGTCGGTGAAGATCCATTTCTCCGCCGGCGTCTTCAGGTGGACGACGACGCGCACCGGATAGGCGCAGGCATTGTGGATCTGGAAAGAGACCACGTTGACGCCGGGCTTCAGGGCGGCGGTGCTGCCGCCGCCGGTGCTCCCCCGGCCGGCCTCTTCGCGCTTGCGGCGCTCTTCCTCGGCGCGCCGGCGCTCCTCTTCGGCGCGCCGGGCCTCCTCGGCACGGCGGCGTTCCTCGGCGGCGCGGCGCGCTTCCTCGGCCTTGCGGCGTTCCTCGGCCTTGCGGCGCTCCTCGGCGAGGCGTTCGGCCTCGGCGCTCTTCTCGACGATGTAGTAGGCGCCGCCGCCGGCCGAGGCGAGGACGATCACCGCCAGGATGATCAGGACAAGTCGGGTCGGGAACCCGCCGCCGCGGGCGGCGCCCTGCGCGTCCGCCTGGCCGGCGACGCGGCCGCCGCGCACGGCTCGCGCGGTGGCGGCGGCGTCGCGCGGGGCGGTGACCTCGTCGTCGTCGCCGACGGGCGCCCGCATCGGGCGTGGCGCGGCGCGGCCCTCGAGGATGTCGGTGAACTCCTCGATGCTCTGCGGGCGATCCTCCTCGTGGACCCGCAGCGCGGAATCGACCGCGGCCTGAAGCTCGGCGCTGTAGCGTTGCTTGCGCGCCGCCTTGGCGACGGGCCGGTAGGGATCGTCGGTGACCCGGCCGGTCGCCTCGGGGGGCTTCTCGCCGGTCATCGTGCGGTAGAGCATGGCGCCCAGCGAATAGACGTCCGAGGCGGGGGTCTGGTGGCCGTCGGCGATATACTGCTCGAAGGGCGCGTAGCCGCCGGAGACGATCGAGGTGAGGCTCTGGCTGCGCGCGCCGACGGCGTGGCGCGCCGAGCCGAAGTCGAGCAGCACCGGGGTGCCGTCGGTGCGGATGTAGACGTTCTCCGGCTTGATGTCGCGGTGCAGGAAGCCGGCCTTGTGGACGCGGCTCAGGCCGTTCATCAGCGGGTAGAGGAACTCGCGCACCTCGTCCTCGGGCAGCGGGCCGTCGCGCGCCAGGATCGAGGCGAGGCTGTCGCCGCGCTCGTACTCCATGACCAGGTAGGCTGTGCTGTGGGCCTCGAAGTAGCGGTGGACGGCGACGATGTTCGGGTGGTTGAAGGCGGCGAGGGTCAGCGCCTCCTTCTCGAAGCGCGAGAGCCCCCAGTCGAAGTCCTCGGCGTCCTCGGGGCCCGTCGGATGCACCGAATACTTGGAGGGATCGCGCGTCGCGAAGCCCGCGGGCAGGTACTCCTTGATCGCGACCAGGCGCTCGTTCGCGAGGTCGGTGGCGCGGTAGGTTATGCCGAAGCCGCCGTGCCCGAGCACGCCCTCGATGCGGTAGCCCTCGAATTCGTAGCCGGTCGGCAGCGCGTTGCGGTGTTCGATCGCCATGTCCGATGGGTGCCGTGAAACGCCTTAACAAACGCTTAAGCATGACGGGGCCGGCGCGGGCGCGCCGACCCGCGCGTACATAACCATCATACGGACAAGCGGTCCAGATCGCGGGATGACGCAGGGCCGTCGCGGCGTTTGTCGCGCCGTTCGCGCTGGGCTAAGCTTCGCGCCATGCGCAAGGTATTGAACAGCTTCGGCCAACGCGCCGTGCCGGCCGGAGCGGGGGCGCTGCTCGTCGCGGCGGCGATCGTGCTTGCAGGGCCCCAGGCCGCCGCGCGCTCGAAGATCGCGTCGTGCCGGATCGTGTCCGGCGGCAAGGTGGCGTTCAGCGGCCGCTGCCGCTTCACCGCGGAGCGGGACGGGTCCTTCTTCCTCGAGCCGGCGCGCGGCCGCGGTCGGCTCTTCGGCGCCATACTGTCGGTCAGCGTCACCATCGTCGGCCGCGGCGTGGCCGAGGTGCGCGGCCTGACCAGTGCGGGGGTCAGTTCGCATTGGGGGCGGGTCGTGCGCTCGAAGCGCGACCGGGCCTGCTGGGTCGGCACCGACATCCGCGTCTGCGCAAGGTGAGCGAAGGCGCCGCTGGGCGTCTTGGAGCAGGTCGTGATCAGGTCGAATTACTCCTTGATCCGACCCAAATGCGATCCGATCTAGTCCGCGCGCAGCTTGAAGCGCTGGATCTTGCCGGTGGCGGTCTTGGGCAGCTCCTCGACGAAGTTCCACCAGCGCGGATACTTGTAGGGCGCGAGGCCCTTCTTCACGTGCTCCTGAAGCTCGGCCTCGAGCGCCTCGCGGGCGCCGTCGTCCTGCGCTTCGCCGTTGTCCTTGAGGACGATCCAGGCCTCGGGCTTGATCAGGTCGTCCTTGTCGGCGCGGGCGACGATCGCCGCCTCGAGCACCTTGGGATGCTCGACCAGCTTGCCCTCGATCTCGATCGGCGAGGTCCAGATGCCGCCGACCTTCATCATGTCGTCGGCGCGGCCCTCGTAGACGTAGTAGCCGTCGTCGTCCTGGCGGTAGGTGTCGCCGGTGGCCAGCCAGTCGCCCTCGAGCATGGTCTCGGCGGTCTTCTCCGGCTTGTTCCAGTACTGCCGCGCCGTCGAGTAGCCGCGGATCAGCAGCGTGCCGGCCTCGCCGTGCGGAACCTCCTTGCCGTCGTCGCCGACGATCTTGGCCTCGTAGCCGGGCACGATGTGGCCGCTGGTGCCGGGGCGCTGGTCCTTGGGCCGGTTCGACATGAAGATGTGCAGCGCCTCGGTCGAGCCGATGCCGTCGAGGATGACGAGGCCGGTCTTCTCCTTCCAGCGGCGGAAGATGTCGGCGGGCAGGGCCTCGCCGGCGGAAACGCAGTAGCGCACCGAGGAGAAGTCGGGCGTGGCGTTCTCCAGCATCGCCAGCTGGGCGGCGTAGAGCGTCGGCACGCCGTAGTAGAGCGTCGGCTTGAAGCTCTCGATGACCTCGACGGTGAGCTCGGGCGTCGGGCGGGCGGCGGCCAGGATCGCGGTGCCGCCCGACCACAGCGGGAAGGTCATGGCGTTACCCAGCCCATAGGCGAAGAACAGCTTGGCGGCGGAGAAATGCACGTCGTTCTCGGTGACGCCGAGCACGTCGGTGGCGTAGAGCTGGCAGGTGGTCGGGATGTCGCACTGCTGGTGGACGGCGCCCTTGGGCCGGCCCGTGGAGCCCGACGAATAGAGCCAGAAGGCATCGCTCGTCGCGGTCGCCGCCGCCGGCTCGAGCGCGGCGTCGGCGGCGTTGATCAGCGAGCGTATGGTGGTCTGCGCGCCCTCGGTGCGGACCGCGTGGCGCGGCTTCTTCTTCAGCTGGTCGAGCGCCGGCTCGACCTCGCCGGAGAACTCCGGGCTGTAGGCGACGATGGCGGCGCCGGAATCCTCGATCATGTAGGCGTAGTCGTCGGCGCGCAGCAGCGTGTTGAGCGGCACCGGGACGATGCCCGCCTTGATTGCGCCCCAGAAGAGATAGAAGAACTCGGGGCAGTCCTTCACCACCATGAGGAGGCGGTCGCCCGGCTTGACGTCGAGGCCGAGCAGCGCGTTGCCGCAGCGGTTGACCGAGCGGGCCAGCTCCGAGTAGGTGACGACGACGCCGTCGACGGTGCGGATGGCGATCTTGGCGCCGCGGCCTTCGCCCAGATGGCGGTCGATGAAGGGCACCGCCACGTTGAAGGTATCGGCGTATTCGAGGCGCGCGCCGCCGCCGCTCCGGTCGCCCGGTATCACTTTGACCGTGTGGTCGGCCATGGAGTCCTTCCCTTCGCCTGTTCGATCGGACCGCCGGCTTGTCTATACGCCGAAGGACGCGACTATTAAAGCGCCCGGGATCGCGGCGGCGTTTTGACCCAGGCGAAGGCGCTGGATGGGCGCGGCAAGGGTGATAAAGTCCGCGGCCGGCAGCCGGGACGGACGGACGGGCCGGTGGGGGCGACGGGTGTTCGGATGACGATGGCGGCGCCGGAACGGGTGAGCGCGCGGGCTGCCGCGAGCGGTGACCGGGCGATCGCCTGGTGGCTCCTGGCCGTGGCGCTCATGGTCTTCGCCATGGTGGTGCTGGGCGGGGTGACGCGGCTCACCGAATCGGGCCTCTCGATCGTCGACTGGAAGCCGCTGCTGGGCTGGCTGCCGCCGCTATCGGAGGCCGAATGGCAGGCGCTCTTCGAGCGCTACAAGCAGTTCCCCGAATACGCCGAGAAGAACGCCGGCATGGACCTCGCCGGCTTCCAGGCGATCTTCTGGCTGGAGTACCTGCACCGCCTGTTCGGGCGCATCATCGGGCTCGCCTTCTTCCTGCCGATGGTGTGGTTCTGGGCCCGGGGGCGGGTACGGCCGGGCCTGAAGGCGCGCCTCCTCGCGCTCTTCGTGCTGGGCGGCATGCAGGGCGTGCTCGGCTGGGCGATGGTGAAGTCGGGGCTGGTCGACCGGCCGTCGGTGAGCCAGTACCGCCTGGCCGCGCACCTGGCGCTCGCGGTGCTGATCTACGGGGCGCTGATCTGGACCGCCTGGGGGCTCTTCGCCGGAGGCCGGGCGCCGGAGGTGAACGCGCCGCGCTGGCTGCGCGTCTTCGCGGGTCTCGTCTTCACGATGATCTGCCTGACGCTGGTCGCCGGCGCCTTCGTGGCCGGGCTCGACGCCGGGCTCATCTACAACACCTTCCCGCAGATGGGCACGGGCCTGGTGCCGCCCGACCTGTGGGATTCCGAGCTCGGTCTCCTCAACCTCTTCGAAAACCGGGTGACGGTGCAGTTCCAGCACCGCGTGCTGGCTATCGCCACGCTGTTCGCGGCCTTCTTCTTCTGGAGCGCCTCGCGGACCCTGCGCTTCCCGCCGGCCTCCGGGGCCCCGGGGCCGCTGCGGCGCCTCGCGCCCGCCGAGCGTCTCGCCTGCTCGACGCTGATGCTGGTGGCGGGGCTGCAGGCGCTCCTCGGCGTGGCGACGCTGGTGATGTTCGTGCCGATCTGGCTGGGCGCGCTCCATCAGGCGGGGGCGCTGCTGCTTGTCACCGCCGGGCTGTGGGTGCTGCGGCGCTTCTATCCGGCGCCGATGACGGGACGCTAGAGCATATTCCGCTCACGCGG
>Ga0302046_10003386_pt1 | contig 14422 bp, 13 predicted proteins | sample RVTome_11_FD_200261 | JGI IMG/M metagenome (GOLD analysis project Ga0302046, IMG submission 200261) | Soil microbial communities from uranium-contaminated site in the Upper Colorado River Basin, Wyoming, United States - RVT147D111 (version 2) ...
CCCCCCGCCGCCGACGCCGATCACCTTGATCTTCGCGCTGGGCGTGAAGTTTTCCATCATCTCAAACATTGCATTTCTCCTCTCGCTTCGCTCGCCTTTTTTAAAGGGGCTTCAATGCCCCATGACTAAAAAATCAGAATTCTCCGCGGAACCAACTCTTGACCCGGTCTACGAACGAGTCTCCGCCGGTCCCGGTGATCATGGCCCGCCGGGAATCCGCCCGGCTGCCGTATAACAGCAGACCCACGCCGGTGGCGTGGATCGCGTTGGAAACCACTTCCGACAAGCCCGTGACGTACTGGGGGGTGGCCAGCCGCACCGGCATGTGAAAAAGCTCCTCGGCCAGGTCTTCCGCCCCCTCGATCTTCGACGCCCCGCCGGTCATGACGAGGCCGGCGGCGACCATGTTCTCAAGTCCGCTCCGCCGCAGTTCCGACTGCACCAGCGAAAACAGCTCGCGGTAACGGGCCTCGACCACCTGCGCCAGCGTCTGCCGCGCCAGCCGCCGCGAGGTGCGGTCGCCCACGCTCGGCACCTGGATGGTCTCGTCGTGGCGGGCCAGCTGCTCCAGCGCGCAGGCGTAACGGATCTTGATGTCCTCGGCGTGCTGCGTGGGGGTGCGCAGCGCGACGGCGATGTCGTTGGTGACCTGGTCGCCGGCGATCGGGATGCAGGAGGTGTGGCGGATGGCGCCGTCGGTGAACACCGCGATGTCGGTGGTGCCGGCGCCGATGTCGACCAGGCACACGCCCAGGTCCTTCTCGTCCTCGGTCAGCACCGCGTTGCTGGCCGCCAGCGGCTGCATGATCAGTTCGTCCACGGTGAGCCCGCAGCGGGCCAGGCACTTGGAGATGTTCTGGGTGGCGCTCAGCGCCGCCGTCACCACGTGGACGTGTGCTTCCAGGCGCACACCGGCCATGCCGATGGGCTGGCGGATGCCGTCCTGGTTGTCGATCACGAATTCCTGCGGCAGCGCGTGCAGGATCTTCTGGTCCGCCGCGATGGGCACGGCGCGGGCGGCTTCCAGCACGCGCTCGACGTCCCCCTCGGAAACCTCCGAGTCCTTGATCGCCACCGTGCCGTCGGAGTTGAGGCTGCGGATGTGATTGCCGGAGATCCCGCAGAACACCGAGTGGATCTCGCAGCCGGCCATCAGCTCGGCCTCCTCGACGGCGCGCTGAATGGCGTGCTCGGTCGAGGCCATGTCGACGACCACGCCGCGCTTGATGCCGTGCGAAGGGTGGGAGCCGAGGCCGATGACTTCCACGCTGCCATCAGCCTGTATCTCCCCCACGATGGCGACGATCTTCGATGTGCCGACATCGAGGCCCACTACCAGTGAATTTTCTGCTTTCCTTGCCATTTCTCAGCCGCTCACCCCTTGTTCTCCTTCCTGTTCCGATTCCCCCGGCCGACGCCAGTGCACCGCGATGCCGTTGGTGTAGCGCAGGTCCACCGACTGCGGGGGCACTTCGCGGCCCTCCAGCAGCACCGGCCAACTCGCCAGCAGACGCGCCAGGCGCTCCCGGTTGTCATCCCTGCCAATCCGGATGCGGGTATCGTTATTCAGGGTCATTTCCCAACTGCCGCGCTTGTCCTGCCTGAGCCGCGCGATTTCCAGCCCCTGGGGGGCCAGCGCCTGGCTGTACTCGGTCCAACGTTGCAGGACCTCGTCGAACCTCTGGTCTTCGCCCTCGAGCCAGGGCAGGCCCTGCAGCTTGCGGGCCTCTGGCACCGCGAACAGCTCCCCGTGCACCGACACCAGCCGGCCTTCATTCCAGTGGGCCACCGGGCGGTATTCCTCGACCGTGACCACCACGGTGTCGGGCCAGCGCTTTTCCACCCTGACGGTCGACACCCACGGCAGGCGTGCCGCCGTCGCTCTCAGCTCGTCGAGATCGAGGGTGAAGAAGCTCGAGTGGGTGAGCGGCAGCAGGGAAGCACGCAGCTGCTCGGCGCTGACCCGCTCGAAGCGGCCCTGCACCTCCAGCCAGCGGATCGGCCAGCGGTCGCGGGTGGTGATGCCGAGGCTGACCCAGGTGCTGACGCCCAGAGCCAGCAGGAGCAGCACGAGCACCATCACGAAACCCTTGTCTGGCCGGTGGTTCACAGGCTCGTCTCCAGGATGCGCCAGACCAGTTCGTCGAAATCGATGCCGACCTGCTCGGCCTCCTGCGGCACCAGGCTGTGGTCGGTCATGCCGGGGATGGTGTTGACCTCCAGGAACCACGGCTGGCCGTCGGCATCCAGCAGGAAATCCACCCGCCCCCAGCCGCTCGCCCCGAGCACGTCGTACGCGCGCAGCGCTTCGGTGCGCAAGCGGATCTCGGTCTGGGGATCCAGGCCGCAGGGGCAGTAATAGCGCGTCTCGGCGGATTCGTACTTGGCTTCGTAATCGTAGAAGGCACGCGGGGTCTCGATCTTGATCAGCGGCAGGGTCATGCGCCCCAGCACGCCACAGAAGTACTCGCCGCCCGCGATTTCGGGCTCCATGATCAGGACATCGCAGTAGTGGCGCGCCAGGGCGGCGGCGTCCTTGACTTCCGCCTCGCCCTCGAGGCGCGAGACGCCGATGCTCGAGCCCAGGCCCGACGGCTTGACGTAGAGCGGAAACCCGAAGCGCCCCACGGCGCGCTCGTAGTCGTCATCGTCCCTGCCGAACATCTCGAACGGCGGCGTGGAGATACCCAGGCGCTGCCAGATCCACTTGGAGCGCACCTTGTCCATGGTCAACGCCGAGGATTTCATGTCGGCGCCGGTCACCGGCACACCCATCAGCTGCAGGGCGCCTTGCAAGGAGCCGTCTTCGCCGCCCGGCCCGTGAATCAAATTGAATACCCGGTCGACGCGGCCGTCGCGGATACCTTCGAACAGCGCCCCCGCTCCGTCGAACACCTCGTGCTCGATGCCCAGGCGGCCGAACGCCGCGGCCACCGCCCGCCCGCCGTCAAGCGATACCTCGCGCTCGGCGCTGTCGCCTCCGACGGCCAAGCCGACGCACCCGAACACGGCGGGATCGTCGAACCGGGGCGCGGCAATCCGCTCGCTGTCGGCGCGGGATGTGGGGTGGATGCTCATATCCGCTCCGCCCCTGGCAGGCCTTCGTCGCGGATCGACTGGGCCACGTGGCCGATGCTGCCGGCGCCCATCATCAGCACGAGGTCGCCCGCTTCCAGCATGCTGGGCAATTCTTCGGGCAGGCGCTCGACGTCGGGCACGAAAATCGGCTCGATCCGGCCCCGCGCTCGAATCGACTGGCACAGGGCGCGCGCATCGAAGCCGTCGAGGGGCGCCTCGCCGGCCGGGTAGACCTCGGTGACGACCAGCTGGTCGGCGTGCGAGAGCACGTCGCTGAAGTCGTCAAAGAGATCGCGGGTGCGAGTGTAGCGATGCGGCTGGAAGACCAGCACGATCCTGCGGCCCGGCCAGCCCTGTCGCGCCGCGTCCACGGTGGCGGCGATCTCGGAAGGATGATGGCCGTAATCCTCGATGATCATGACCTCGCCATCATCGACCGCGTAATTGCCAACCTCGGCGAAGCGCCGCCCGATGCCCGAGAACTCCGCCAGCGCCGGCACCACCGCGGGGATATCGATGCCGAGTTCCCAGACGGCTGCAATGGCGCCCAAGGCGTTGAGCACGTTGTGCCTGCCCGGAATGCTGAGCACCACGGGGATGGCGTCGTCGGTGCCGGGCAGGTGAAGCATGAATTCCATCACCCGCCCCTTCTGCACGATGTCGGTGGCGCGCACGTCGGCGTCCTGGGAAAGCCCGTAGCTGACCGTCGCACGGGTATTCTCGGCCGCCAGGGCACGACAGTAGGGATCATCGATGCAAAGGATCGCGGTGCCGTAGAACGGCAGGTGGTGGAGGAACTCCAGGAAGGCCTTGCGCAGGGCCTCGAAACTGCCGTCGTAGGCTTCCAGGTGATCGCGGTCGATGTTGGTGACGAGCGCCACCACGGGCTGCAGCAGCAGGAAGGAACCGTCGCTCTCATCGGCCTCGGCGACCAAGTACTCGCCCTGGCCGAGACGGGCGTGACTGCCCCAGGCGTTGACCAGGCCGCCGATCACGAAGGTCGGGTCGAGCCCGGCCTCGGCCAGCAGGCTGGCCGTCAGGCTGGTGGTGGTGGTCTTGCCGTGGGTGCCGGCCACCGCGATGCCGCGTCGAAAACGCATCAGCTCGGCCAGCATCTCCGCGCGTGGCACGACGGGGATGCGGCGCTCACGGGCGGCCGCGACTTCCAAATTGCCTTCGGGAATGGCGTTGGATACCACCAGCACGTCGGCGCCTTCGACCTGCGCCGCATCGTGGTGGTCGAACACCTTGGCACCGAGTTTCTGCAGGTGCCGGGTGGTGCGGTTCTGGGCCGTGTCGGAGCCGGTCACCTCGAAGCCCTGGTTGACCAGCACCTCGGCGATGCCGCTCATTCCGGAGCCGCCGATGCCGACGAAATGCACGCGCCGAATGCGGCGCATGGGCGCCAGGTGGGTGCCGCGAACGGTCGGCTGGCCGGCCATTGGTGAATTACTCACCGGGCCACCTCCAGGCACAGGCGCGCGACGCGCTCGGCGGAATCGGGCACCGCCACCGACCGCGCCGCGGCGGCCATGCTCATGAGGGTTGCCCGGTCACCCAGCAGCCTGCGCAGGGTCTGCGCCAAGAACTCCGTGCCCAACTCCGGCTCGGGGATGATCTCCGCGGCGCCCGCCTCGGAAAGGAATTCCGCGTTGCTCGTTTGGTGATCGTCCACGGCATGCGGGAAAGGCACCAGCACGGAGCCGATGCCCGCCGCCGCCAGCTCGGACACCGTCAGTGCGCCGGAGCGGCACACCACGAGGTCGGCCCAGCCGTAGGCGCCGGCCATGTCGTCGATAAAGGCGCTGACCTGGGCCTCGATGCCCAGATCACGGTAGGCCTGCGAAGTGGCCTTCTCATCGCGCACGCCGCTCTGGTGGCGAACCACGGGCCGCTCGTCCAGGCTCAGCAAAGCCAGGGCCCGCGGCACTGCGCGGTTCAGCGCCTGCGCGCCCTGACTGCCGCCCGTGACGAGCAGCCGTGGAGGCCCCTGGCGCCCCACCAGTCGCTGCTGCGGCGGCGGCAGCGCGACCACATCGCGCCGCACCGGGTTGCCGCAGGTTTCCAGCTTTGGTGAAGACGGCCAGGTGCCGGGAAACGCCTGCAGCACCTTGCGGGCGATGCGGGCGAGAAACTTGTTTGTCATGCCGGGCACGCGGTTCTGCTCGTGTACCAGCAGCGGGATGCCGCGCAGGCGGGCGGCGAGCCCGCCAGGACCGGCGGCGTAACCGCCGAAACTGACCGCACAGGCCGGGCGGTTACGTCTCAGCACGCCCATGGCCTGAACGATGGCGCGCGTCAGCCTGAGCGGCGCGAGAACCCAGCCCAGGGCCCCCTTGCCGCGCAACCCCGATATGTCCACGGTGTCGAGGGCGATCCCGTACTGCGGCACGCGCACGCACTCCATGGCGCCTCGGGCGCCGAGCCAGCGCACGGGGGTGTCCAGCGCTCGCAGAGCATCGGCCACGGCGAGCCCCGGGAAAATGTGACCGCCTGTGCCGCCGGCCATGATCAGGACGGGCTGTGCCTTGGCTTGAGCGTGTGGACGGGGCATCAGGCGCGCCCCTCCGCGCCGGCCAGGCGGCGGGCCGGGGAGCGAGGCTTCCCGGCCACCGCCACCTGCCCGTCGCGGTCGAGTTCGTACTTGACCCGCAGCACCACGGCGATGGCGATAATCGTCATCAGCACGCTGCTGCCACCGGAGCTGATGAGCGGCAGCGTGAGCCCCTTGGTGGGCAGCACGCCCAGGTTGACGCCGATGCTCACCAGCGCCTGCAGGCCGATCCAGATGCCTACGCCGTAGGCCAGAAAACCGGCGAATGGACGGCCAATGCGGTGGGCCATCAGGCCGATGACCATGATGCGGGTCACCAGCAACAAGAACAGCCCGAGCACCAGCATCACCCCGAGGAAGCCGAATTCCTCTGCCAGCACCGCGAAGATGAAATCGGTGTGGGCTTCCGGCAGGTAAAAAAGTTTCTGGATGCTGGCGCCGAGCCCGACGCCGAGCCACTCGCCCCGCCCCACGGCGATCAACGCCTGGGTGAGCTGGAAACCGCTGTTGAACGGATCCGACCAGGGGTCCATAAAGCTGACGATGCGCCTGAGCCGGTAGGGCTCCATCGCCGCCCAGCCGAACGCCGGCAGCGCCAGTGCGCCCAGCACGAAGATGTGGCGCCAGGCGGCGCCCGCCAGCCACACCATGCCGAAGATGATCGCGGTGATGATGGCGGCGCTGCCCATGTCCGGCTGAAGCATGAGGATCAGGGAAAGCGTCGCGGCCAGGATCAGAGGCTTGAAGGTGTCGAAGAATCGCGATTGCACGAGCTCGCTCTTGCGCGCCAGGTAGCCCGCCAGGTAGATGATCACCATCAGCTTGGCGGCCTCGACCACCTGGAAATTGAACGGGCCGAGACGGATCCATCGGGTGCTGCCGTTGACTTCGTGGCCGAGGCCGGGCACCAGCACCAGCAGCAGGGCCAGGGTGGCGAGCAGCAGCATCGGCCGGCTGACGCGCTCAAAGAAGGCGATCGGGATGATCCTCAGCGACAGCGCGAGGACGATCCCCAGGCCAATGAAAATCGCATGGCGCGCCAGGTAATACCAGGCGCTAACGCCCTGGCCCTCGGCGACCGCCACCGAAGCCGAGCCGACCATGACGAGCCCGAGGCAGGTGAGCAGCAGCGCCGGCACCAGCACCCAGTAGTCGGGCGCGATCCGCGCCGGCGCAGTGCCCGCGTGGCGCGCCTGCACCTTGCTGCCGGGTTTGACGATCGAGCGCTTCATCGGATCTTCAACGTTGAAAGGCCGGCCAGCACCAGGATGACGGTGATGATCCAGAAGCGGACGATCACGCGCGGTTCCGGCCAACCCTTGAGCTCGAAGTGATGGTGGATGGGCGCCATGCGGAAGATACGCTTGCCGGTGAGCTTGAAGGACGCTACCTGCAGGATCACCGAGACGGTCTCGAGGACGAATATGCCCGCCATGACCATAAACACCAGCTCCTGGCGCACCACCACGGCAATCACACCCAGCGAGGCGCCGACTGCCAGCGCGCCGATGTCGCCCATGAAGATCTGCGCCGGGTAGGTGTTGAACCACAGGAAGCCGAGCCCCGCCCCGGCCAACGCGCCGCAGAAGATGGCGAGCTCACCTGCGCCGGGGATGGTCGGCACGCCCAGGTAATCGGAGAACACCACGTGGCCGGCGATGTAGGCGAAGATCCCCAGTGCCGAGGCGACGATCACCGAGGGCATGATGGCCAACCCGTCGAGGCCGTCGGTGAGGTTCACCGCGTTCGAGAAGCCCACAATCATCAGGTAGGTCGTCAACACGTAAGCCAGGCCGAGCGGAATCACGATTCCCTTGAAGAAGGGCACGATCAGGTGGGTCGCCGCCGGGATGTCGGCGGTCAGGAACAGGAACACCGCGGCGGCGGCGCCGACCACCGACTGCAGCAAATACTTCCAGCGCGCCGGCAGGCCCTTTGAGTCCTGCAGCACCAGCTTGCGGTAATCGTCCAGCCAGCCGATCAAACCGAAGCCGAGCGTCACGAACAGCACCACCCAGACGTAACGGTTCTTGAGATCCGACCACAGCACGGACGACACCACGATGGCGAACAGGATCAGCGCGCCGCCCATGGTCGGAGTGCCGGATTTGGACAGGTGCGTCTGCGGCCCAAGGGTGCGGATGGGCTGACCTTTCTGCCGGCTCGACAGCCGGCGGATGAAGGCCGGGCCGAGCAGCAGCGAAAGCGCCAGCGCCGTCAGCGCGGCCAGGATGGTGCGCAGCGTGATGTAGCTGAAGACGTTGAAGCCCGGATCGACGGCCGTGAGGCTCTGGAACAGCCAGTGCAGCATCAGCCGGCCTCCCGGATCTCGGCGCGCTCGTCGCCGGCCCGCTCCAGCGCCTCGACCACGCGCTCCATGCCCATCGAGCGCGAGCCCTTGACCAGGCAGTTGATGCCCGGCCTGATCTCCGCCAGCAAGGCCTCGATCAATGATTCGCGGTCAGAAAAATGCTCGGCGCCTCGGCCGAAGCTGTCCACGGCGGCGTCGCTAAGATCACCCACGGCGAACACGCGCTCGACGCCGAGGCCGCGGGCGGCGTCGCCGACCTCGGCGTGCAGCTTGCGGCTGTCCTCGCCGAGCTCCTTCATGTCGCCCAGCACCAGCCAGCGTTTGCCCTGCATCTCGCTCAGCACCTTCAGCGCCGAGTAGAGCGAGGCCGGGTTGGCGTTGTAGCTGTCGTCGATCAGCGTCCATCCGGCCGGAGTCGATTTCATCTCCAGCCGCCCGGGCGCCGGGTTGAAGGCCGCCAGCCCCTCGGCGATGTCATCGATTGCAATCCCCAGCGCCAGGCCGATCGCCGCGGCGGCCGCCGCGTTGACGCGGTTGTGCATGCCGGGAACGGGGAGCTGCAGTCCAATCGTACCTTGCGGCGTTTCGAGCGCGGTTTCGTTCCTGACCTGAACGTCGTTGTCGGCACCCTGACCGAAGGTGATGACGCGCCCGGCCTTGTTCATCCCCCGCCACAGTTCCGCCCAAGGCTGGTCGCCGAAGATGATGGCGCAGCCGTCGGCCTTGAGCGCCTCGAAGATTTCGCCCTTGGCGCGGGCGACGCCCTCCTCGCTGCCGAAGCCCTTCAGGTGGGCCGGGCCCACGTTGGTGACCACGGCCACGTCCGGCTGGGCAATGCCAGCCAGGTAGGCGATATCGCCCGCCTGGCTGGCGCCCATTTCGAGCACCGCGTAACGGTGTCGTCTTTCGAGCCCGAACAGGCTCAGCGGCAGTCCCAGTTCGTTGTTGTAATTGCCGCAGGTGGCGAGAATATTCGATTGGCGTCGCAGGACGGAGGCGACCATCTCCTTGACCGTGGTCTTGCCGTTGCTGCCGGTGATGCCGACGACGAGCGGGTCGAGCCGCAGGCGCAAATCCCGCGCGATGGCGCCCAGGGCGGCCGTCACATCCTCGACCACCAGCACGGGCACAGACTTGTCGCCCTTGAATTCGATTTCGCGGCTGGCGAGTACGGCGACCGCGCCCAGCGCCACGGCCGTCGAGGCGTAGTCGTGACCGTCCACCCGGTTGCCCTTCAGCGCCGCGAACAGCGTGCCGTATCGCACCTTGCGACTGTCGTTGACGATGGAGTCCACCGTCGGGTTGCCCTCCGGCAGCGGGCAGGCGAGCAGGCGCGCGATGTCGTGGAGTTCGAGCGGGATCATGCCGCCGCTTCCAGCGCGGCCAGCGCCGCGGCCTCGTCACTGAACGGGACGCGCCTATCGCCGAGGTCCTGGTAGGTTTCGTGGCCCTTGCCGGCGATCAGCACGATATCGCCCTCGCCGCTGCCGCGGACGGCCCGGCGGATGGCCTCGCCGCGGTCCGGTTCGAGCAGGGCCTTGTCGCGCGCCGTCATGCCGGCGACCATGTCCGCGAAGATGGCATCCTGCGACTCAAAGCGCGGGTTGTCGCTGGTGAAGATCAAGGTATCGCAGCGCGATTCGGCCACCTTCGCCATCATCGGCCGCTTGCCGCGGTCGCGGTCGCCCCCGCAGCCGATGACGCACACCATGCGGCCGTGCAGGTGAGCCCGCAGCGCTTGCAGGGCCTGTTCCAGGGCATCCGGGGTATGCGCGAAATCGACGACCACCACCGGTTGCCCGCGTTCGCCGCCCAGGCGGTGCATGCGCCCCGGCACCGGCTGCATCAGTTCCATCTGGTGGAGCACTTCGCGCCAGTCCATGCCGAGCAGCGCCAGGGTGCCGCCCGCCGCGATCAGGTTGGAGACGTTGAACCGGCCGAGCAGGCTGCTGCGGACCGAGCCCGGGCCCCAAGGGCCCTCGATGCGGATGGTCATGCCGCCGGAGTCCAGGGACGACACCGCGGCGCGCAATTCGGAGGAGCCATTGCTGCCGTAGCTCAGAATCTCCATCGACGACGAAAACTCCTCGATGAGCTGCTTGCCGAAGGCGTCATCCTGATTGATTACGCCGAAACGCGGCTTGCAGTCCGCGAACAGGCGCCGTTTGGCGGCGGCATAGGCCTCCATGCTGCCGTGGTAGTCCAGGTGATCGCGGCTCAGGTTGGTGAAGACGCCGGCCTCGAAACGTACGTCGTCGCAGCGTCCTTGCGCCAGGGCGTGAGATGAAACCTCCATTGCGAGGTGCTCGACCCCGTCATCGACGCATTGCGACAGCATGTGCTGCAGGCTGATCGGGTCAGGCGTGGTAAGCCTGGCGGGTTTCAGGCGGCCAAAGGGGCCGCTGCCGAGGGTGCCGATCAGCCCGGCATTGCCGTTCGCGCGGTGCCAGGCCTGGGCCAGGAAATGCGCCGTTGAGGTCTTGCCATTGGTACCGGTGATGCCGCTGATGCTGAGGTGCTCAGAAGGCGCGTGGAAGAACCGGGAAGCCAGGCTGGAGAGGTGGTGACCCAATCCCGGAACTTCCACGCAGGGTATGCCCAAGGCGGGCACCGAAAAAAGGGCGTCGTGGATGACGACGGAGGCCCCGGCTGCTTCGGCCTGGGCCGCGAATTCGAGGCCGTGGGACTGTCCCCCGGCGACGGCAAGAAAGGCCATCCTTGGCCGGACCTGGAGCGAATCCAGGGTGATCCCTTCCAGAACGAGGTCCGGCACGTCGTCTCGCCAGCCTTCCAGGAGGGTACGAAGGCTCATGGGGCAGCTCATGGCTGCCCTCCTTTCGTGCCGGGCTCGCTTTCGCCCAATATTCGACTCGTGCTGTGCGCAAGAACCCGCTGGTAATCGTCTGGGGCAATGTCGAGGAGCCGCAGGGCCCCGCCCATGACGGTTGAAAACAGCGGTGCGGCCACCTGCCCACCGTAGTATTCGTCGCCGGTCGGGTCGTTGATGACCACCACGCAAACCAGCTTTGGATCGCTCGAAGGCGCGTAGCCGGCGAAGCTGCCGATATAGCGCGAGGCGTAGCCGGCGGCGCTGGCCTTGCGCGAGGTTCCGGTCTTGCCCGATACGCGATAATTCGACACACGCGCCGACTTGCCCGTGCCGTCCGGGCCCGTGACCGTCTCCAGCATCACGGCGACCTGCCGCGCGATGCGCGGCTCGATCGCCGACACGGCGGGGTTGTCGGCGCCCTTGATCAGGCTCGGCCGGCGCATCTTGCCGTCGTCTGCCACCGCGGCGAAGGCGCTGGCCAGCTGCAGGGTGGTGACCGACAGGCCGTAACCATAGGACAGCGTCGCCTGCTCGACCCGGCGCCAGCGCTTGTGGTTGCGCAACACGCCCGCGGATTCGCCGGGGAAGCCGGTTCCGGTGACGTTGCCGAATCCGAGGCGGTCGTAAGTGTTCCACATGTGCTCGGAATCCAGCGCGAGGGCGATCTTGGTGGCGCCGACGTTGCTGGACTTGGTGATCACCCGGGTGACGTCCAGCGGCCCGTAGTTGTGGTGGTCGCTGATGGTGTATCCGCCGATGCTGATCCGTCCCGGCGTCGTGTCGATGGGCGTATCCGGCGTCACGATCCCGGCCTCCAGCGCGGAGGCGATGGAAAAGGGCTTCATCACCGAGCCAGGCTCGTAGACGTCGGTGACGGCGCGGTTGCGCAAGCCCTCGCTGTCGATGCTCGGCTGGTTGGGGTTGTAGGAAGGCCAGTTGACCATGGCCAGCACTTCGCCCGTGTCGATGTCCAGCACGACAACGGTTCCCGAGCGTGCGCCGTGCTTGAGCACGGTGCGCTTGAGTTCGCGGTAGGCGAGGTACTGCAGGCGACGATCGATGGTGAGCTGCAATTCCTGGCCGGGCACGGATTCGCGAATGAGTTCGGCGTGCTCCACGGTGCGCCCGAGGCGGTCGCGGATCACGCGTTTCACACCGGGCTTGCCCTGCAGCCAGTCGTTATAAGCCAGCTCCAGGCCCTCCTGGCCAATGTCGTCGATGTTGGTGAATCCGATGACATGGGCCGCCACTTCGCCGGCCGGATAGAAGCGCCGGTATTCCTTTTGCAGGAACACTCCCGGCAGATTCAAGGCTTGGATCTGGGCTGCAAGGTCGGGATGAAGCCTGCGCTTGAGCCAAACGAATTCCCGTTGCGCGCGTTGCGTCAGCCGCCGCTGGATCTCATCTGGATCGGCGCCCAGCACCGCCGCCAGCCGGACAATGTCTTCCGGCGACTGCAGCAGCTCGCCGGGGTTGACCCATACCGAATCCACGGGCGTACTCACGGCCAAGGGCTCGCCGTTGCGGTCGAGGATATTGCCGCGCCGAACTGGCACTTCCACTTCCCGCATGAAGCGCGCCTCGCCCTGCTCTTTGAGGAAATCGGTTTCCGTGATCTGCAGGTTGAAGGCGCGCGCCGCGAGGCCGAGGGCGGCCAGCAGGACGATCGCCAAAAAAGCGTAGAGCCGCGTCACTGGAACCATGATCTCGTTCTGCTCGCTCACGGCTCGACGACCAGGATTTCGGTATCGGCGGGCTGGTCCATACCCAGTTCCCTACGCGCCTTGCTCTCGACATGGCTGGCGTCGGCCAGCCAGGCCTGTTCGAGTTGCAGGCGGCTCCACTCGGCGATGGTCTCGTCGCGCGCGTTCTCGAGCTCGCCCAGTTCCACGGCGAGACTGCGGCTGTGGTGGCGCGTATAGACCACGCCCAGTGCGCTGGCGGTGACCAGTGCGAGCAGTATGAGGGTCAGGCTGAGCCGGGCATTCAAGCGAGTTTCTCCGCAATCCGCATCACTGCACTGCGCGCTCTGGGATTGGCGGAGAGTTCTCGCTCAGATGGACGAATTGCCTTGCCGACAGCCTTGAGGCTGGGTCGCTGCGTTGGGTGCTCCGGGATATTCCTTCGGACTACGCCTGGCCGTGCGGCTTCTCTGATCGTCCGCTTGACCAGGCGGTCCTCGAGGGAGTGAAAGCTGATGGCGACCAGCCTTCCTCCCGGGCGCAACCCGCGTATCGCGGCAGCCAGTCCTTTTTCGAGGCTGGCCAATTCGTTATTGATGTAGATCCGGATGGCCTGGAAACACCGCGTTGCCGGATGTTTGTTCTTTTCCCGGCGGCCGACTGTACCCTCGATCAGTTGCGCCAACTGAGCGGTGGTTTCCAGCCGTTGCTGCTGCCGGGTCATGGCGATGCTCCTGGCTATCCTGCGCGCAAAGCGCTCCTCTCCGTACTCCCAAAACACACGGGCCATTTCCCGTTCCGGCGCCTCGGACAGCCATTCGGCCGCCGAAACGCCTTGCCTTGGGTTCATTCGCATATCCAGCGGGCCGTCCCCCATAAAGGAGAAACCCCGTTCCGGATCGTCCAGTTGGGGCGAGGAAACACCCAGATCCAGCAAGATGCCATCCAGGCCTTCCTCGATGCCCCATTCCAGGACAAAGCGTCCCATATCCGCATAATTTCCCTGGTCGATAAGAAACCGCGCATCGTGCTGCGCGAGCTCTCTCCCGGCCGCTACCGCTTCCGGATCCCTGTCCAGGGAAAATAAGCGTCCCTGCTCAGTCAGCCTGGCCAAAATCGCCCGGCTGTGTCCTCCCCTGCCAAAGGTGCCATCTAGGTAGATCCCGTCCGGTTTGATTGTCAGGGCCTCCACCGCTTCTTCCAGCAGAACCGGCTGGTGGCGGTATTCGCCCATTAGCCCGGACTGGCACCCCTGGTCCGTTTTTCCCGTCTGTCGGCCATTCGCTCAAAGTGACTCGGATGGCTACAGGACGAGGCGAGACATCTCGTCGGAGGCCGCCTCACTGAGGCCCTTCTCCTCTTCGACTCTCTTCTGGTTGAGCACCGTTTCATTCCAGATCTCGAAACGGCTACCCATCCCTAGCAACACGACCTTCTTTTCGAGGCCTGTTACTTGCCTTAGTGTTTGTGGCAGTTGAATCCTTCCGTTTGTGTCGGGTTCTGTGCCACTGGCGCTCCCCACTAATCTTCTTTGCAAACTTCTGTGGGCGGGGTTGAAGGTGCTCAAGCTCGTAACTGCATCCCGTACGCGCTTCCACTCGTCTTCCGGGTATAACCAGAGGGCCCCGGAATCAAAAGCGCTATAGGTGAGGACCAGCCGCCCATCACACGCTTCCTGGATCGCCTCCCGGTAGCGTGTCGGGACTGCCAGACGCCCTTTCGCGTCCAGGTTGATGGCGGTCTCACCAAAGAACACCTTCTCCCCACTTGTGGTCCACTAATTCCCACAAAAACCCACAGAACTGCACGATAGAGTTAATCCCGGCAAATGTCAAGCAAGTCAAATAATTATGGAAATTAGACCAGAATGGGGTGTCAGAACCCGGCCACGAATGTGGCAAGGGGGGGTCAGAGTAAAGTGCCGGAGTAGATTACTGGGGCACTTTACTCTGACTCCAGAAAAGGGG
>Ga0302046_10003389_pt1 | contig 14420 bp, 8 predicted proteins | sample RVTome_11_FD_200261 | JGI IMG/M metagenome (GOLD analysis project Ga0302046, IMG submission 200261) | Soil microbial communities from uranium-contaminated site in the Upper Colorado River Basin, Wyoming, United States - RVT147D111 (version 2) ...
GCGAATGACCGATGCACTGAAGGATCTCGAGCTGCTCGTCCGCTCGCGCTACGGTCTCATCGTCGTGGACACGGCGGAGGACGAGCGCATTGCGACGCTGCTCCGGCTGCTCGCGGACCGGCTCTCCACCGCACTCTTCTTCTGGAGTCGCACGCGCGGGATGCGCCGCGATGGCCTCGACAACGCGGTCTACGGCACGAGCGATCCGTCGCAGGCGCTCGCGCACATCACCGGGTCGAACGTTGCGGCGCTCTACTTCCTGGAAGGCGCCGGCCCGCTCCTCGGCGACGCGGTGTTCGCGGAGCAGCTGCGCGATGCAGTACGCGCCATGGGCGAACGGCCGGGCGCGATCGTGCTGGCCGGCGCCGGCCTCGTGCTGCCCGATCCATTGCTCCGCCTCGCCGCGCACTTCCGCCTGCCGGCACCCGCGGAACACGAGTACCGCGAGTTGCTCCAGCATCTCCTGCGTGATCTCGGCCAGCGCATGCGCGTGCGGAGCGAGCTGAGTCCCGCCGATGAGGCGAGTCTGCTCGCGAACCTGAAGGGCCTCACGCTGCTCGAGGCCGAGAAGCTGCTGACCAAGGCGATCATCGAGGACGGCCGACTGGGTGCGGACGACATCGCGCACGTCATCGCGGCCAAGCGCATGATCGTCGAGCGCGAGGGCGTGCTCGAGTACTACGCCGTCGAGGACACGCTAGAGCAGGTCGCCGATCTCGCGGGCCTCAAGGACTGGCTCGCGAAGCGGACCGAGCTCATTCGCTCACCGGCCACCGCGGCGCAGTATGGCCTCGCCTTTCCGAAGGGCGTCCTCCTCATCGGCGTGCCCGGCTGCGGCAAGAGCCTGTGCGCCAAGGCCGTCGCCATGGAATGGGGACTGCCGCTGCTCAAGCTCGATCCCGGTTCGCTCTACAACAAGTACATCGGCGAGACCGAAAAGAATTTCCGGCGCGCGATGCAGACCGCCGAGCGCGTCGCCCCGTGCGTGCTCTTCATCGATGAGCTGGAGAAGGCCTTCGCTGCGGGCGGCGAGGATGGCGGCGTATCCCAGCGCGTGCTCGGCACGTTCCTGTCGTGGCTGCAGGATCGCACCGGCGATGTCTTCACGGTCGCCACCGCGAACGACGTTTCGCGCCTGCCTCCGGAGTTCCTGCGCAAGGGTCGCTTCGACGAGATCTTCTTCGTCGACCTGCCGAACGGGGAGGCGCGCCGCGCGATCGTGCACATCCATCTCGTGAAACGCAGCCAGGATCCCGCCCGCTTCGACGTCGAAGCCCTCGTGCAGCGCACGGACGGCTACAGCGGCGCGGAGATCGAGCAGGTCATCGTCGCGGGACTGTACACCGCCATGGCCGCCCGCGCCGCACTCGATACCGCGACGCTCCTCGACGAGGCCGCACGCACGAAGCCGCTCTCCGTGGTCATGGCGGAGAGAGTGGCTGCGCTGCGCGGCTGGGCACAGGGGCGCACGGTCGCCGCGAACTGACCGCCTTCACCGACCATGCGAGGCCGTCACCACCCGGGCGCGAGCGAGAAGCCGAGGTGTCCGCCCTTGTCCGGCCGCATGAACGGATACGCGTAATACATCTCGAGCACGAGGTAGCCGAGGATGTTGAAGCGTGACGTCATGCCGGCGCTCACGACGGGGACGCGCTCGGGCGAGTTGCGGTCGAGCTTCCAGACGACGGGATCCTCGCCGCTCCATGCGACGCCCGCGTCGATGAACGGCGCGACTTCGACCGGCAGGAACGGGAAGTTCAGGATCCCGAATTCCGACACGCCGATGAGCGGGATGCGGAACTCGAAGTTGGCGACGATCAGGCGCGTGCCGACGAGCCGGTCGAAGGCGGGGCAGCGCGTCGGGTCGGTGCCGCACTCGGCTCCGCTGAACGACTCCTGCGCGTAGCCGCGGATCAGCGTTTCGTAGCCGAGGAACAGCTGCGACAGCACGCGCTGCTGCTGGCACTGCTGCGTGCCGTTGAACTCCTGGCAGATCGGCTCGCCGAGTCCATCCGCGTTCTTGCCGTACCGGCCGTAGTGCATGCCGCGGAACGCGAAGGTGAACGGCTTCTTCATCACATAGCGGCGCCAGTCCGCCAGCAGCGAAGTGTAGGAAAGCGTGCCGATCGTGGGCGAGACCTCGATGCGGAACCGCTCGCCCGCGACGGGACCCGTGAACGCGAAGTGGCTGTTGTCGCCCACCAGCGCGATGGTGCTCTCGAAGAAGTTGAGTCCGGCCGGTGCTGTCGTATCCACCACGGTGAGGTCGAGGATGCGGCCGCGCTCGTCCGTGATGTAGCGCTGGATCTCGCGGTCGAAGGTGTAGCGCGTGTAGCCGGCGCCGAACTCGAGGCGGCGCGTCGTCGAGATCGGATAGCGCGTGAGCAGCGCGCCGCGGTCGATGTAGATGCGGTCCAGGTAGTAGTCGATGTAGCGGACCGGCTGGCCGTTCGCGATTGCGGTCTGCACGGTCGTGAAGCCCGTGAGATACGGGATGTGTCCGGCGCTCACACCCCAGTTCAGCCGGCGCGATTGGTTCCAGTACAGCGCTTCGCCGCCGATGTCCTTGAACGTGCCGTTCGCCTGGATCGCGGTGCCGAGGAAATGGTTGCCCAGCATGTCGCCGAAGTAGGCGGACACGCCGCCCTGCACGCCCGCGCCGTACACACCGTTCACGCCCACACCGAAGGACGGCGGGCCGAGGTAGTCGAGCGCGAGGCTCGTGTTGTAGGGCGCCGAATCGAAGGTGCGCTCCTCGGGCAGCCCTTCCTCGGGCGACTCGAGGTAGGAGCTGACGATGTCGAACCCGCGCGCCTGTACGGGCGGCAGCAGGCCTCCCGTCGCCCGCTCCGTCGCCGCCACCGGGGTCATGCGCTCGCCGCGCGTGCGCTCCGCGTCGATGCCGTAGATGTTGTGGCCCGAGTTCTCGAACACCGAGAACATCATGCGCCCGCTCTGGCTCGCCACGCTCATGGCCGGTGACAGCGCCGTGATGCCGCTCACGCCCGTCGCGACCCGCGTGATGCGGAAGATCTCGTTCGTCGACAGATCCATCCGGAAGATGTCGCTGAAACCGTCTGGATCCGCGACGAAATAGAGGTCGCGGCCGTCTGGCGAGAACTGCGGATTCACATGCTTCGTTTCGCCGAACGGCGCAACCAGCCGGATCGCGCCCGATGCGACGTCGTAAAGGCCGATGCTCATGCGGCCATAGACGAGGCGGTCGAAGCTCGTGCCGGGCCCGCGGTCCGTCGTGAACGCGATCGTGCGGCCGTCCGGCGACCACGTCGGCTGCAGGTCGGCATACTTGTCGTCCATCAGCTGACGGACCTCGCCCGACTCCAGATCGAGCAGATGCAGATCGGAGATCCCGCCCTTCATGCCGGAGAAGACGATGCTCCTGCCATCGGGCGACCAGGACGGATTCGAGATCGCGCCGATCTCCTTCATCTCGATGCGGCGCTCGATGTCCGTCGACCCGACATCCATGATGGCGAGGCGGTTGTCACCCTGCTCGAAGACGACGAACGCGAACTTGCGACCGTCCGGCGACCACGTCCCCGCCGACGCGATGAAGCTGAGCGCGTCGAAGTGCTCGCTCCGGTTCGGGCTCGTCAGCTTCTTGATCACCTCGCCCGTACGCGAGTCCGCCACGTAGATGTCGACCGTGAAGATCTCGCGCCGGCCGAAGAACGCGACATGCTCGCCGTTCGGGCTCACCGCCGGCGACAGGTTCATCGCGCCGATCTCCTCATCGACGATGATGGGATCGCCCGCATCCTCCGGACGCTGTCTGCCCTCGAGCAGCGGCAGATAGGTCGCGCGGATCTCCGTGATCCAGTCCTCCGACAGCCGGGTCGGCGAAACGCCGAGCACCCGCTGGAGCGCGCTCTGGAAGCCCCAGCGCGTCGCGCCGCGGTACGTGTCCGCGACTGCGCGGTCGCCCCAGCGGCCCGCCACGTACGCCCACAGCGCCTGACCGTAACGGTACGGGAAGAAGCGCGTGTCCTTCGTCAGCTGCTCGATCGTCGGCAGCTCGCCCCGCAGCGCCGCGTCCCGCAGCCACATCGCCGTGTGCGGATCCTCCCGCCCCAGCGACAGATACTCCGCCATTCCCTCGATCAGCCACAACGGAAGCGTCGCCAGCCCCGCGAATCCGCCTCCCGATGGCGATGCCGCAATGTCGTACTGGAACACGTGCACGAGCTCGTGCCCGAGCACGTGGTCGTTCTCCGCGTAGACTCCCGTATACGGCATGATCACGCGCGTACGCAGCGACTCCGTGACGCCGCCCGTACCCTCGCTGATCGACTCGCCGATCACGTTCGTCTGCTGGAAGTCCGGATGGTCCGCGTACAGAATCAGCGGCTTCTCGTCGAACTCGTGCTGGAAGATCTGCGACAGACGCGTGTACCAGCGCTCCGCCATGCGCGCCGCGTCCTGCGTGAGCTCCAGCGACGCCGGGTAGTAGTGGATCTTGAAGTGCGACGCCTGCAGCACGTGCCAGTCGAACGTCTCGTACTGCACCTTCTGGCGTCCGAAATACTGCGCGGCCGCCGGCACCGGCAGCGCAACGGCGAGCATCAGGCCTGCGATGAGCGGGAGGCCACGACCCCTTCCCGTGAGGAGCGACATCCTGGACCTCCCCGTGAAGTTCCGTTTCGTATTCTGTGCCGGCGCGCAAGTCCCTTCGGCGACGACCCCGTTGATACAGGATCCGTTCTCCGGCGTTCCGTACGCGGCGACGTTTCTTCGGAGCTGGCCCGGCAATCCGTCCGGGCGCGAGCGCTGGCCAACATAGCGGCATCCTGCCCGCCCGGACCAATGGCGCCCGGGCTCGCCTGCTCCTGAAGTCTGGACACTCGGGGTCCATCCGGACCCCTATCGGGGCCGGGTCCCTGTCGTTTTGCAAGAAATGACTGTTGCAACTTGCGAGAGGGGCCGATACTAGACCGGGATGCCCGTGACGCGCACGGGCGGAACTCATTGAAGGATACACACGTCGGCGGATGGGGCAGACCCTTCGCATGCTGCGGTGGCTGTATATCGGCCGCCTCACGCTCGCGGCCGGGATCTTCACCGGTGCGTTGGGCACGTGGTCGGTCGCGGCGGCCGGGACGACGCTGATCGCGACGCTGGGGCTGCTGGCGTCTCTGGCGGTCACGCTGGCGAGCGTCTGGTGGACCGAGGGCCTGGGGCGCGCGGCGAGCCGGGCGTTCCTGTACGGGCAGCTGGTGTTCGACACGCTGCTCGTGACCGCGGTGGTGCACATCACGACGGTGGGCGGGGCGCCGAGCGACTTCTCGTTCCTGTACGTGCTCGTCATCGCGTCGGCGGCGCTGCTGCTGCCGTTGCCGGGCGGTGTGGTGATCGGCGCGCTGGCGTGCGTGCTGTACTTCGTGGACATGGCGTGGCTGCAGCCGGAGTTCGAGCTGTCGATAGCGGCGGCGACGCAGATCGGGCTGTTCGTGGTGCTGGCGCTGGTGACGGCGGTGCTGGGGGATCGGCTGAGGCGTACGGGCCGGGCGCTGGGCGAGATGGAGACGCAGCTGAGGCAGCTGCGGACGGACACGAACGAAATCATGGAAATGATGGACACAGGGCTGCTGACGGTGGATTCGTCGGGGCGTCTGGTCCATTCGAACCGGGCGGCGCAGACGCTGCTGGTGCTGGACGATCCGTCGTGGCGGGGGAAGCCGGTGCTGGAGGAGCTGGACCGGCGAGCGCCGGGGCTGGGCTCGGTGGTAGCGCGGACGATCGAGACGCAGCAGGCGGTGCGGCGGCACGAGATCCGGCTGCCGTCGGTGGACGGAGACCGGTTCCTGGGGCTGCGGACGACCGTGATGTCGACGCGGGAGAGTCCGTGGGTGACGGCGGTGATCCAGGACGTCACGGAGTTCAAGCAGGTGGAGGATCTGGTCCGGCGCGCGGAGCGGCTGCAGGCGGTGGCGGAGCTGGGCGCGTCGCTGGCGCACGAGATCAAGAACCCGCTGGCCTCGATCCGCAGCTCGGTCGAGCAGCTGGCCGGGGATCGGCTGTCGGCGGAGGATCGCGACGTGCTGCGGCGGCTGGTGCTGGGCGAATCGGACCGTCTGTCGCGTCTGCTTTCGGACTTCATGGAGTTCAGCCGGCTGGAGCTGCGGCGCTGGCGTGTGCTGGACCTGCGGGATGTGGTTTCGCAGGCGATCGGTCTGGTATCGCAGCATCCCGACGCGGAAGGCGGGCCGTCGATCGACTTCGAGCCACCCACGACGCCGGTCATGGTGGATGGCGATGAGGATCTGCTCCATCGCGCGGTGTTCAATCTGCTGCTGAACGCGGTGCAGCATTCGGGTGCGGGTGGTCTGGTGCTGGTGAACGTGGGGCCGGCATCGGAGCTGGAGATGCCGGCGAGCGTGCGGCTCGAGGGACCGGCGCGCATCACGGTGCAGGACTCGGGGCCGGGCATCCGGGAGGAGGACATTTCCCATCTGTTCGATCCGTTCTTCACGACGCGGGAGAACGGGAACGGGCTGGGTCTCGCGATGGTGCACCGGGCGGTGGAGGCGCACGGCGGCGCGATCCTCGTCGATGGCAATCGAGGCGGTGGTGCGAAGTTCACGGTTTACCTGCCGTCCCAGACGGGCCTGAGGAGATGAGCATGAAGCCGAAGATCCTGGTGATCGACGATGAGCAGTCCATACTGGACACGATCGGGATCCTGCTGCGGAGCGAGGGCTTCGAGACGCATCTGATGCAGAACGGTCGGGACGCCCTGGATCGTCTGCGGGAGGTCCGGCCGGACGTGGTGCTGACGGACATCCGCATGCCGGCGATGAGCGGGCTGGACATTCTGGAGGCGGTGCGGGGATCGGACCCGGAAGTGCCGGTGATCCTGATGACGGCGCAGGCATCGCTGCAGTCGGCGGTGAAGGCGGTGAACCAGGGCGCGTTCTACTACCTGCAGAAACCGTTCGCGAACGACGACCTGGTCGCGCTGTGCCGGCGGGCAGCGGAGACGCGCCGGCTGTCGACGGAGAACACGGCGCTGAAGAAGGAGATCCGCCGGCGCGAGCTGGGCGATGCGGAGCGGCCCGTGGGCCGGAGCCGGATCTTCCTCGACGTGCTGAAGCTGGCGGAAACCGTCGCGCCCACGGACTCCACGCTCCTGATCACAGGCGAGAGCGGAACGGGCAAGGAGATCCTCGCGCGCTACATCCACCGGTTGTCGGACCGTGCGGGCGGCCCGTTCGTGTCGATCAACTGCGGTGCGCTGCCGGAGAATCTGCTCGAGTCGGAGCTGTTCGGGCACGTGAAGGGCAGCTTCACGGGCGCGGTGCGGGACAAGGAAGGCCTGATGACCGTCGCGGGCGGGGGCACGTTCCTGCTGGACGAGGTGGCCGAGATGTCACCGGCGCTGCAGGTGAAGTTCCTGCGCGCGCTGCAGGAGCGCGAGATCGTGCCGGTCGGTGCGACGGAGCCCGTGCGCATCGATGTGCGCATTATCGCGGCGACGAACCGCGACCTCGAGCAGGAGATCCGGCGCGGCGCGTTCCGCAGCGACCTGTACTACCGTCTGAACGTCATCACCCTGCACCTGCCGGCGTTGCGCGAGCGCATGGAGGACATCCCGCTGCTCGCGGAGCATTTCCTGCGCGCAATGGAGCAGGATCGTGCGGGCGCGAACGGCAAGGGCGTGCAGGCGTTGCACCTGAGCGAGGCGGCGCTCGACGCGCTGGGCCGCTACGACTGGCCCGGCAACGTGCGCGAGCTGGAGAACGCGCTCGAACGTGCGGCCGTGCTCTCGACATCGGAGGAGATCTCGACGGAGGCTCTGCCGTCCCGCATCACGGACCCCGTCCCCGCGCCGCTCGTGTCCGAGCGCGTGCCGCTGAATCCCACGCTCGAGGTCATCGAGCGCGCCTACATCCTCTGGGTGCTGGATGCGGAGGGCGGCAACAAGGCCCGTGCGGCGGACGTGCTCGGCATCGACCCCTCCACGCTCTATCGCAAGCTCAACCGCTACGGGATGGCGGAATCATGAGTGTACGGGCAGGGGATCGGGACGGCGCTGCGCGCGCGGCGGAGCGTTCGCTCCGGCTCAGTGTGGTGATGCCGGTCTACAACGAGCGGGCGTCCGTCGAGGACTCGATCGCGCGCGTGCGCAGCGTGTCGTTGAACATCGAGCTGGTCTGCATCGATGACTTCTCGCTGGATGGCACGCGTCCGCTCCTCGAGCGGCTGCACGCGGAAGGGGTCATTGACACGCTGCTGCTCCAGGACCGGAACCAGGGCAAGGGCGCGGCAGTGCGGCGCGGCATCCACGCAGCGAGCGGCGACGTCATCGTGATCCAGGATGCGGATCTCGAGTACGACCCCGCCGAGTTTCCCGTCCTGCTCAAGCCGATCCTGGATGGACGCGCGGATGCCGTGTTCGGCAGTCGGTTCCTCGGAGGACCGCACCGCGTGCTCTACTTCTGGCACAGCGTGGGCAACGGCCTGCTCACGCTGATCTCGAACATGTTCACGGACCTGAACCTCACGGACATGGAGACGTGCTACAAGATGGTGCGCGCGGATCTGCTGAAGAGCCTGCCGCTCTCGGCAGACCGGTTCGGCATCGAGCCCGAGCTGACCGCACGTCTCGCGCAGTCCCAGGCGCGCATCTACGAAGTGCCCATCAGCTACGCGGGCCGCACGTACGCGGAGGGGAAGAAGATCAGCTGGAAGGACGGCGTCGCGGCGTTCTGGCACATCGCGCGCTGCAACCTGACGGGAACGCGGCCGCCCATCTACCGCAGGGGCAGCGCGCATGCCGCGGTCGCGCCGCCGGATGAGCGGGCCGTTGTCCGCACGGGCGCCGGGCGCGACAGCGAGTGAGCGCAGAGCGCGTGTCCCGCGTTGCGACACGCCTGCGCCGTCTCGGCGCAGGCGTGCTCGCGCTGCTCGGCACGGTTCCGCTCGTCCGTGTGCTCGAACGGCCGGAGGCAGGGCTCGCCGGTGCGGCGACTGCCGACCAGAGCGCAGCCTACGCGTCGTTCCTGTGGGCCGGCACTGCGGCGCTGATCGCGCTCGGGCTTGTCGTCGCGCTCGCCGTGCCCGTCGAGCGCATCGAAGGCATGCTGCTCCGCGCGGGCCAGCGGCTCGCGCGCGTTCCGGCCGTGCGCTTCGCCGTCGTGCTCGCACTGTTCGCGTTTGCGGGAGCGGCCGTTTTCTCGCATGCCGTGCTGGGCGCGCAACCGAACCTGATCGACGCCATGAGCCAGCTCGTGCACGCGCGGTTCATCGCCGCGGGCCAGCTGTCCGGCCCGGGCGCCGAGCACGGCGCGTTCTGGCACATGCAGCAGGCGCTCTTCACGGAGCACGGCTGGGTATCGCAGTATCCGCCCGGCCATGCGATCCTGCTCGCGGCCGGGATCCGGCTCGGCGCGGTGTGGGCGGTCGGGCCGCTCATGCTGGCGTGCACGGCATTTTTCGCGACGCTCATCGCGCAGCGCCTCTTTCCCGAGCGGCCCGCGCTCGCGCGGCTCGGCGCCGTGTTCGCCGCGCTGTCGCCGTTCCTCCTCGCACACGCCGGCGCATACATGAGTCACGCGAGTGCCGCCGCGTTCGCGACGATGGCGATCTGGTTCGCGCTGCGTGCGCACGATGCGCCGTGGAGCGCTGCCGCAATGGGCGCCGCCGCAGGTGCGCTCTTCACCGTCCGTCCGCTCACCGGCCTCGCGGTCGGCGCCGTCGCGGCTGCTGCGCTGCTAACTTCCAGCCAGCCGGGGAACCGGCGCAACGCGGTGATCGCACTGGCGGCGGCCGCGCCGTTTCTGCTGGGCATCGCCCTCTGGAACGTGCACTTCTTCGGCAGCCCGTTCCGCTTCGGCTACGACGTCGCGCTGGGGCCCTCGGGAGGGCTCGGTTTCGGTGTGGATCCGTGGGGAAACGCGTACGGCCCGATGCAGGCCGTCGCGTATCTGTCCGCGGAGCTGAGCGCACTCAGCCTGTTCCTGCTGGAGACGCCGCTGCCGCTCGTGCTGCTGATCGCGCTGGCGCTGGCCAGCGCGCCGCGTCTCTCGCGGGGCGAGCGCATCCTGGGCGCGTGGGCGCTGGTGCCACTCGCGGCGAGCATCGGCTACTGGCATCACGGGCTCTTCATGGGGCCGCGCATGCTGGCGGACGTTGCACCCGCATGGAGCCTGCTGGCCGCATGGGCCGGTGTCACGCTCGTGTCGCGCACACCGCGTGCGGTCGGTGCAGTTCGCATCTCGCCGCGCGGCGTCCTCGCCGCCGCATTCGCGGCAGCGCTGATATGCGCGCCCGCACTCGCGGCGGTTCGCCTGGGCAGCTACGGCGCCGGTACGCCCGCGCTCGCGGTCGAGGCCGCACGCGCGCCCGCGGGCAGCCTCGTGTTCGTGCACGGCGGCTGGCCCTCCCGCATCGCGATGCGTCTCGCCGCCCACGGCATGAGTCTCGACTCCGTCGAGACCGCGCTCCGGCGCAACGACACGTGCCGGGTTCATGCGTACACGGAAGCCCGCATTGCGGGCGGCCAGCGCGCACGGCTGGACTTCGAGCGGCGCGCGGGGCGCGCGGCCGTGCTGCAGCGCGTTGCGCTGTCCCCCGGCAACGAGGTGAACGTCGAAGCGGGCGCGACGATCGAGCCGCGCTGCAGGAACGAGGCATGGTCGGATCGCTTCGGTGTGATCGAGGTGGCGCCGATCCTGTGGACCGGCGATCTGCCGGGCTTCGAGCACGGCCGCGCGATGTTCGTCCGTGATCTGGGTCCGGCCGCGAATGTGCGCCTGATCGCTGCGCATCCCGGGCGAGTGCCCATGATGCTGCATCTGTCCACGCCCGATGGTGCGCCGCGGCTGGCGCCCTACGAGGAGGCGATGCGCGCGCTCTGGACGGCTGCGGAGGCCATGCCATGAACGGGACCGTGCTCGAGGTGCCCGCCGTGCCGGCGCCGTCCGACGCCGCGCCATTGCGCCTGAACCGGACCGTGCCGCCGGTCGTGCTGCTGCTGCTCATCACCCTCTTCTCGGGCGCGGCCACTCTGCTCGCCATGCGGCGCACCTCGCCCACGTTCGACGAGATCGTGCTCGTCGCGGGCGGGGCGCGCGGCTACCACACCGGCGTGTTCGATCTCGCGCCGGATCACCCGCCTCTCACGCAGTATTTCTACGGGCTGCCGGTCTTCCTGTCCGGGCCCACATACCCCGACGAAACCGCCATCGACTCGGTGACGCAGAGCGCGAGCGGCTACCGCTACTGGTACGCGCAGCAGTTCTACTACGGCGTGGGCAACGATCCCGAGCTGATCTCCTTCCTGGGCCGTCTGCCGGCTGCACTGTTCGCGGTGCTGCTCGTGCTCATGACGTTCGTTGTCGTGCGCAGCCGATTCGGCACGAACGCGGCGCTGCTGGCTGCCGCGATGGTCGCGTTCCTGCCCGACGTTCTCGCCCACGGCGGCGTCGCCTACAACGACCTGCCGCTCACGATCGGCTATCTCGTCGCGCTGTTCGCGCTGGACGGTGCGATCCGGAGACCCACACTGCTGCGCGGCCTGGGCGCCGGTCTGCTCACGGGCATCGCGCTGGGCACCAAGATCAGCGCCATCGCGCTCGCGCCCGCGGCCGTGCTCTTCCTCGTCATGGAAGCCGTTGCGCGCAGGCGCGACCGGGAATGGCGCGTCGCCATTGCGCCTGCCGCGATCGCAGCGCTGGCCGGCGTGTACCTTGCCCTCGTCGCCGTCTTCCTCGGCGACTTCGCTCTCAGCGAGTTCCGCTACGGTCTCGAGTTCCGGTTCCGCCACTTCACGGGCGGACACGGCACGAACGCATACCTGCTCGGTCGGCAGAGCCCGACCGGCTGGTGGTATTTCTTTCCGGTCGCGTTCCTGTTCAAGACCTCCGCGGCGCTGCATCTCCTCATGCTCATCGCCGCGGTGGCGTTCGTGCAGGACCTCGTGCGCGATCGTGCCGGCGCGCTCGCATCGCACCTGCGGGTTCCCATTATCGGCGTGCTCGTGTTCGGCGCCGTGCTGCTGCGTTCGAACCTGAACATCGGGTTCCGCTATGCGATGCCCCTGCTGCCGCTTCTCTGCGTCGTGACCGCGGTGGGTATTGTGCGCTTCTGGCCGCGTGCCACGCGCGCCCTGCGTGTCGTGATCGGGGTCGCAGGGATCTGGCTCGTCGCGCAGCCGCTCTCCTACTATCCGCACTTCCTGGCGTACATCAGCGAGTACGGTCCCGGCCGCGATCGCAACTACGAGGTCCTGATCGATTCGAGCCTCGACTGGGGACAGGGCCTGCTCGAATTGCGCGACTTCATGCGCGCCAACGACATTCCACGCGTGTACCTCGGCTATTTCGGATCCGGCGTGCCTTCCGCGTACGGGATCGAGTACGTCCCGTTCCAGAGCTTTTTCACGCTGGCGACGCCGCCGGCGACGAATGATGCGGAGCCGGAGTGGATCGTGATTTCCGCATCGCTGCTCCAGGGCTCCTATACCGTGGGCGATCCGTTCCATGAGCTGCGCGAGGTGGAGCCCGACGCGGTGATCGGGCACACCATGCTCGCGTGGCGTGTGAGACGCTAGACCGATGCAGATTCGCCATCTCGAATACCACGACGCCGCCGAGGCGAACCACTGGTGGTTCGCGGCACGCCGCCAGATCGTGCTCGACCTGATTGCGCGGATCCTGAACGGCACGGCGCGCGACGATATCCGCCTGCTCGACATCGGCTGCGGTGCGGGCGGCATGCTGAACTACCTCGCACGCTGGGGCACGGCGGTGGGTGTCGATTCATCGGCCGCTGCCGTCGAGCTCGCGCGCCGCAAGACGGATTCGCAGGTGCTGCAGGGCTCGCTGCCGGACGGCGTGCCTTTTGCCGATGCCGCGTTCGACGTCATCACGCTGCTGGACGTCGTCGAGCACGTGCAGGAAGATGTCGGCGCGCTCGATCGCGTGGCCCGCATGCTGCGCCCGGGCGGCTTCGCCGTGCTGACCGTGCCGGCGTACCGCTTCCTCTGGAGCGAGCACGACGTGGTGAACGAGCACAAGCGCCGCTACACGCGGACGGAGCTGCGCCGGAAGCTGGAGGCGGTGGGTCTCGTCGTGCGCAAGATCTCCTACTACAACATGTTTCTGTTCCCGCCCATTGCGATGGTGCGCCTGCTCCGGCGGCTGGGCCCGCAAACGGCCCGTGCAGATGAGGGACGCGTTCCGCCCGTGATCAACGCCATCCTGCGCACCGTATTCGCGTCGGAGGCGCACCTGCTGAACCGGACCTCACTGCCGTTCGGAATCTCGGTCATTGCCGTAGCGGAGCGGCCTGCGGGCCGCCCCGACGGCGGAGGGAACGTCGATGATGCGTGACAGAGCAGGAGCGCGCACGCTCGAACCGGCAGCCGCGCCCGAACCCGCGCCCGCGCCGGACGGCGCGGTCCGGCTGTCCATCGTCTGCCCCGTCTACAACGAAGAAGCGAACGTCGATGAGCTGTACCGCAGGCTGGACGCGGTGCTCGCGCAGCCGGCGGAGATCATCTTCGTCGACGATGGCAGCACGGATGGCACGTATGCGCGGCTGGCAGCGATCGCGGCGCGCGATGCGCGAGTCCGCGTGGTCGGGTTCCGTCGCAACTTCGGTCAGACCGCCGCACTGTCGGCGGGCATCGATCATGCCCGCGGCGAAATCATCGTTCCCATTGATGGTGATCTCCAGAACGACCCCGCGGACATTCCGCGTCTGCTTGCGAAGCTGGACGAGGGCTACGATGTCGTGAGCGGCTGGCGCGTCGACCGCAAGGACCCGTTCCACCGGCGCCTGCCCTCCGTGCTCGCGAACCGGCTGATCTCGCTCATCTCCGGCGTGCGGCTTCATGACTACGGCTGCTCGCTCAAGGCGTACCGCCGCGAGGTCCTGAGGGACGTGCGTCTCTATGGCGAGATGCACCGCTTCGTGCCCATCTATGCGAGCTGGGAAGGCGGGCGCGTGACGGAAATGCCCGTCACCCACCACGCGCGCACGCGCGGCAAGTCGAACTACGGCATCGAGCGCACCGTGAAGGTGGTGCTCGATCTCATCGTCGTGAAGTTCCTGACCTCGTATGCCACGAAGCCGATCTACGTGTTCGGCGGCTTCGGCCTGCTGTCGCTGCTCGCGGGCGTCCTCGTGTTCTTCGTCATGCTCTACCTGCGCTTCACCGGGATCGCGGACTTCGTCCAGACGCCGCTGCCGCTCGTGACGGTAATGCTGTTCCTCGTGGGCTGCCTGAGCGTGCTGCTCGGCCTCGTCGCGGAACTGACGGTTCGCACGTACTACGAGTCGCAGGGCAAGCGCACCTACATCGTCCGCAGCACGGAGAACATGCAGTGAAGATGTCGCTCCTCGAGTTCCTTGCCTGTCCACTGTGCGCCGCGGACCTCACGCTCGCAATCGGGACG
>Ga0302046_10003390_pt1 | contig 14414 bp, 14 predicted proteins | sample RVTome_11_FD_200261 | JGI IMG/M metagenome (GOLD analysis project Ga0302046, IMG submission 200261) | Soil microbial communities from uranium-contaminated site in the Upper Colorado River Basin, Wyoming, United States - RVT147D111 (version 2) ...
CGACCAATATGCCGTTGCCCTGGCCCTGGTTGAAGAAGGCGAAGTTGTTCTCGGCGTCCTCGGGTGCCCGAACCTCCCGCTCGAGGCGACTCGCCCCGACGGGACCAAGGGGAGTCTCTTCGTTGCTATCAAGGGTCAGGGGGCGACGGTGCGGCGATTCGACGATCCCTCCGAGCAAAGGATCATCGTGGCGGAGAGCGCCGACCCTGCCAAGGCGTCCTACTGCGAATCGGTCGAGGAGGCGCATTCCTCCCACGAGTTGACGGCGCGGGTCGTGGCGCTGTTGGGCGTGGAGACACCACCGGTCAGGGTCGACAGCCAGTGTAAGTATGGATTGATCGCCCGCGGCGACGCCTCGATCTATCTTCGATTTCCCCGGGCCGGCTACGAGGAGAAGATTTGGGATCACGCGGCCGGCTCGATTATCGTGAAAGAGGCGGGGGGTGAGGTGACCGATGCACATGGCCGCCCACTCGACTTCTCGCGCGGCCGGACCCTTCATCACTCCGCCGGCGTTGTGGTCACCAACGGCAAGTTCCACGCTCGTGTCCTCGCTGCTGTCCGCCAGGCCCTGTCACCGGCCTGATGATGCACGCTGATCATCTCCTGGCTGTCCTGATCACGTCAGAAAAGCAACTTGACCCCGGTGGCGAGCGAGGTGAGAATATAGCTGAATTTCGGAGGAGGGACAATGGAGTCACTCGTTCAGGATTACCCCGCCGTCCTCTTGGACGTGCATGAGCCTCCGTGCCTCTCGCTTTACCAGCCGACTCATCGGCATCATCCGGAAAACCGGCAGGACCCGATCCGGTTTCGGAACCTGGTGAGGGCGATGGAAGAGTCGGTGGGGCAGAAGTACCCGACGCGTGAAGTCCACGGGCTTCTCGAGCCGTTCCGGGCATTGGCCGGTGATCGCGACTTCTGGAATCACACCCTGGACGGGCTGGCCGTGCTGGGTGCCCCGGGCCTGTTCCGAGTCTACCGGCTGATGCGCATCCTGCAGTCGGTCGACCGCTTTCACGTCCTCGGCTTGAGCCGGCGCGAGGTCAAGCTCTTCGAGGGCAATCGCGATGTCCTTGACGAGATCGAGCTGGCCCCCGGTGTTCCGCGGACGATTATTGAGGCGCTGGGCGAGGAATTGACCGAGCCGCATCTCACCGTCGCCTCGTACGGTACAGGGGCTGGCGGGCCGGCGATGCACCATGGCCACGGTTCCAAAAAGGATGAAGTGGACATCGACGCGGAGCGATTCTTCCGCGCGATTGACCGGGCGGTCCTAGAGCACCATTCACAGCCGTCGGGCCTCCCCCTGATGTTGGCGGCATTGCCTGAACACCACGCCCTCTTTCGCCAGGTCAGCCACAACCCCTTCCTCATGACCGCAGGGATCGATATCCACCCCGATGCCGTGTCGCTCGATGCCCTCCGCGAATCGAGTTTGGTGCCCTGGCAGACCCGGAGGTTGACGATCTGCTCGACGACCTGGGGGAGTTGGTGCTGAAGAAGGGTGGTCAGGTCGTTGTCGTCCCCGTGGGGCGGATGCCGACACAGACGGGTCTTGCGGCGATCTACCGGTTTTGAGCCGGAGTCGCTCCCACTCGCATGGTGATTGTCCAGGACCGGGCGGATGGTGTGGGGTGTGTGCCCCTTAGAGGACGCTGGCGATTGCTTCGCAAAGAATGGGCATGTTGGCTTCAGTCATTCCCGAGATGTTTATCCGCCCGGAATCGACTACATAGATCGAGGATTTTTCGCGAAGAGTCCGGATCTGCTCCTTGCTTAAGCCGGACATCGTAAACATCCCCCTGTGCTCTCCGACAGAGGAAAAGTCTTGCCGGACGCCCTTCGCTCCCATGGATTGGACAAACAGCCGGCGCATCTCATTGATGCGGGCGCGCATCTCCCGGATCTCTTCCGCCCAGAGTGATCGCAATTCCGCATCGCGGAAGACGGTCGTGATGATGGTTCCGCCATGGGCCGGTGGATTCGAATAGTGTGCCCGGATGCACACTTTGACGTGGCTGAGGACGGCCTGTGCGTCTTCCTGGGACCTTGCCAGTATCGTTAAAGCCCCCACCCGCTCATTGTAGAGGCTGAAGTTCTTGGAGAAGCTGCTGCAGATCATCATCTCGCAGCCGGGGCCGCAGAGCTCTTGGAGCCCGGCCGCGTCCTCTTCGACCCCGTCGCCGAAGCCCTGGTAGGCCAAGTCCACGATGGGTAAAATCTTGCGCTCGGCTAATACGGAGGCGATCCGAGCCCATTGCTCGCGGTTTGGGTCGATTCCTGTGGGGTTGTGGCAGCACCCGTGTAACACCACAACGTCCCCAGCGGGGATTGCCTTGAGGGCTTGAAGACACCGGTCAAAATCCAACTGGTTGTTTGCCTGGTCAACATAAGAATAGCTCCTCACCTTGAGGCCGGCCGATCGGAAGATATTGGGATGGTTGGCCCATGTGGGATGACTCAACCAGATTGTCGAAAGGGGTGAGTGCTGTTTCAGATAGTCGGCCACGAGCCGCAGGGCCGCCGTCCCTCCAGGCGTGTGTGCCGTCGCGCATCGCCGGGATACGACGACCTCATGGCTGCGTCCAAAAAGCAGATCTTGGACCGCCTCACCAAATTCAGGTGCCCCCTGAATCGGCTTGTAGCTTTTCGTCATCTCCTCTTTGAGGATGCGCTCTTCCGCCCTCTTCACTGACGCCAGGACCGGTGTGTTCCCCGAAGCGTCCGTATAGATACCGGTCGCAAGGTTGATCTTTGCCGGATTGGTGTCTTGGGCAAAGGCCTCCATGAGACCGAAGATCGGATCCGGGGGCGCCATCCCGACTGATTCAAACATCGCGTTACCCTCGCAAGAGAACCGTCTATATAATCCCCGACGCAGAGACCGAGGGGGGGCTGCGCGAGCGTTGTCTCACGGACGCACGCCCCACGCATGCAGGAAAGCGAGAGCAGTATACCCAACGGGTCGGAGTTCGACAAGTGTCGGTCATCTGTAGTCGATCTCGACTCCCCGCAGGAACATGAGGGAACGGGATGCGTCATAGACCATCGAGAACAGGGAAAGAAGACGGGAGATGGTTTGCTTCCGGTGGGGTGGGGCGGGGGTCGCCGGGACCATCGCCGTCCTACTGGAGGGTCTCGTTTTCTTGGGGGCAGCCCGGTCCCCTGGGGGTTGCCGTGTGGCTTTTTGTCCAAGTCTAAGCTATGTAAATATTTAAAAATAAGGATTCTTCCTGAATATGAGTCTATACGACTAATTTTTTCTTCTAAGATATTGACAGATTATGGCGCATGGTTATAATCTTGGAACGAAGGAAACAAAGATGCCTTCCGGAGTGGCGGGTTACGATCGTATGAAACAACACAAAAAACAACACAAGAGGAGGAATAACAATGGCACTATGGAATGAGCTCGAGTCGCTACGGAAAGAGATCGACCGTGCCTTTCAGGACTTCGAGGGCGGCCGGTGGCCGCGGATGTGGCGTAGTGCTTTTCTTCCCGGCACGGCTGGGCGCCGGTACCCGTTGGTGAATCTGAGCGAGGACGCCAACAACGTATACGTCGAAGCGTTGGCCCCGGGGGTAGATCCCAAGAGCCTGGATCTGTCCGTCCTCCAGGGGCGGCTGAGCATTCAGGGGGAGAAGCCCGGCCTGGAACAGGTGACCGCGGAAGCCTACCATCGAAACGAGCGGGCGGCGGGGCGCTTTCACCGTGTCATCGACTTGCCCGTGTCCGTGGATGCGGACAAGGTGAATGCGGATTACAAAGACGGCCTGCTCCTGATCACGCTGCCGAAGAGTGAGGCGGCAAAGCCCAAGCACATTGCGGTAAACGTCGAATAGGAGAAAGAAGAGGAGGTGAGGATGATGGTGGAGAAGACGGTTCCCGAGGTCCGGCAGGAAACGGCGCCCCGGCGGGAGGAGACGCGGGCGCAGGAGCGGTATGTCACCCCGCCGGTGGACATCTACGAGGATGGGACAGGGTTGACGGTGGTGGCGGACATGCCCGGCGTGGGGCGTGACGGGCTGGATATCCGCGTAGAGGACGGCATTTTGACCCTCAAAGGGGTAACGAGCCATACGGCCCCGGGCACGCCCATTGCGCGGGAATACCAGCTCATGAACTTTTTCCGGCAGTTTGAGCTGGCGGAAACGGTGGAGGTCGATAGGATCCGCGCCGAGCTAAAGAACGGGGTCCTCACGCTGTACCTGCCCAAGAAGGAAAAGGCAAAGCCCCGTAAGATCGAGGTCAACCTGAACTAGACCCCAGCAACGGACGGTCAAGGCATGACGGCACCGGTTGGGCCGAGCGGCCCCGGTGCCTTTTTCTTTGACGGCTGCCGTGACGGCCGGATATCGTTCGTCCGTGGTTTCCTGCGGAGATGGTAGTGCAAGCGTCAAACGCGCATGCTGGTGGTCTCATGCCCGTCATTGATATTTCCGTCGCCTTGCTATAGTGTGTATGTTTCCAGTGATCGGAGGACGAGGAACGTGAAAACCTTTTGAGTGCCTCGTGTCTCTATGGACATGGATGGCGGGAAAAGGTGTTCACTACATACATAAAGGAGGCCACAATGCACTTCAAGCGTTCCTTCGGATGGTTGATTATTGCGGGATTTCTCGCCGTTCCCCTGAGCTTGCCTTTCACGGTCGGAGCGGACGATCCCGGGAAGCAGTGGGAAAAGCAAGCTGAGGAAACGTTTTACCTTGGCCAGGGGATGGGCCGGCAGCTCATGACGCAGGAAGAGTGGCAAGAACACCGGCAAAAGATGCAGACCATGGGCCCCGAGGAGCGCGCAACATACCGCGAAGAATGGCATAAGAAGATGATCGAGCGGGCCAAAGAGCGAGGCATCACCATGCCCGAAATGCCGGGCCCTCACCGCAAGGGGAAGGGCACCAAGGATGGCGACACGGGCGGCTATGGCGGCAGCGTCTACTAGAGAGCAAAGCCTTCAGAGAATTCTCATCAAAGCACCGGGAGGCCGCTGAAGGCCCCCCGGTGCTTTGTCATGATCGGAGGCGAGCAGCATGACGGCACTCGAGGTGATCGGAGCCATCTTTGCAATCTTCATTCTGGTAAAGGTTCTGATCGTTCTGATCAAACCCCAGTTGTGGATGAAAGAGGTGGCCGAGCCACTCTTGCGCAATCCTGTATTGGCGACGGCGGTGTATGGGATTTTGGCGATCATGGTCGGGTACTTCGTTTTTGCGCGCCTGCGTGTTGCCGAAGTCGCCGCGGTGATGTTCTTTACCTCGCTCTTAATGGGCGTCAGTCTCCTACCGTATTCAAGAGCGCTGCTGAAAACGGCCGAGGAAATGTTGGCCAGTCGATCCGAACTGCTGCGCAGAGCGTGGCTGCCGCTCGTCATCTGGGTCGTCATCGCCCTCTGGGTCCTCTCCACCGTCTTTGCGTAAGCTCGCAACCCTGACCGGGGCTAGGCGCGTAGGGCGGGCGCGAGCACGTCCTTGACGAAGGTCTCGAAGGTGGTGGGCGTCGTCGTGTCCGGCGACCGCTCGACTTCGTCCGTGATCGTGCCGGCCTGGAAGCCGGCATACATCTCGAGCATCGTATCGGCCACCGCCTCACTGGCTCCCGTCTTGAGCATGGCCTCTTTCGCCTGGGCGGGCGTCACCTGGACGTGCCTGATCTCTTTGCCGATCCCTTGACTGATGATCCTGGCGCATTCATCCATGCTGTAGTCTCTCGGGCCGTGCAGTGAGATGTTTATGGGCCGGGAAGGCGGCGGTCCGGTGATGACGCGCGCGGCGCGCTCGGCGATATCGACCGTGGCGATCATGGGCACCGTGACGTCTCCGGACAGGGGCATGAAGATGCTGTTCATGTTCTTGATCGAGTCGAGGTGCCAGAGGTGGTTCTCCATGAACCAGCCGGGGCGCAGGTTGGTCAGGCCCTTGGTCACCTGGGCGAAGATCTTTTCGGCGTCGTGGAGACCGAGGATGGGTCCCGTCCCTTTGCTTAGATGCGCGCCGACGCTGGACAGGAACACGGTGTGCTTTATCGTGTTGGTCTTTACCGCTTGGGCGCCGGTCTTGGCAAGCTCGTTGTAGTAGGCGCGGTAGTCGGGAACGCCGTAATAGTCAGGTGGGCAGAGAAAAAAAAGCGCGTCGGCACCGTGGGTTGCTTTACTCACGTAGGCAGCGTCGCGGAGACCCCCCTTGATGACCTTCGCCCCTCGGGCCTGCTCGTCCTGTAACTTGCCGGGATTGCGCGCGAGGAGGATCAGCTCGTGGCCCCCTTGGTCGAGCAGCCGCTTTGTGAGGTTCCGTCCGATGTTTCCGGTCGGCGTGGTGATCGCGATTCTCACGGGTCCCTCCTTGAGTGCTGGTGGGGGAACAGGCTCAAGCATCGCTCACTCATCCACGACTGTCAAGCGCCAGATAAAGCATGCCCCGGCGGCCGCTGCTGGCAGGTTTTGGAATTGACAGAACAACCCGAATACCTTAAGTTGGCGCAATATTGTCTCTCTCTCATCCCTCTACCACGAATTAAAGTCGGAGTAACCGCCCCCGTCGGATAATTCGCTGGACCAAGAAAAGGGGTGGGGGACAAGGGCAGGAAAACTCCAACGGCACTTCTGTTGCAAACCATGCTGAAAGGATTCATCCTCTTGCTTTTCCTGGCTCTGGCGATCCCTGCCCTGGCGCAGATCGATCCCGAGCCGCGGAAACTGCTTCACTTGGGATACAACCACCCGCTCAGGAAAAGGGGTCCTCACGAGATATATGCGTTCTACTACTGGAATATTCCGGACATCGGAGGAAGTAATAAAACCCTCCGCCTGGTATTCGCTCCCACGTTCTTTACCAGCGAGCTGGGCTTTCGGGGCCTGCTGGGCGAGCATACCGATTTGGCCGTGGAAGTCTTCGGGGGCGGCTTTTACAACAACTACGACGAGGTGCGGGGCGGCAAGTATTTCCGCGATGAATCCTTCGTAGGCCACGGCGGCGGTGTCAACGTCAGTATTTATCACCTGCTCAATCCCGGCGGTGCGATTCCGCTGAATGCCGTTTTGGCCGGTAAGGTGGACTACCACCTCTTTACCGAAGACAGTAGGACGGCGGACACATTCGAGTTACCCAACGACCAGCCGTTTTTGACCCTGCGGGGAGGGCTTCGTTTCGGAGGAAGGGAGCCGGTTCTGTGGCCGCGCCTGGCCTTGGAGGTGTCCACGTGGTACGAGCTGCACCACCGTCCCGACAGCGGTCGCTACGGCTTTGCCGGTGACCGCGAGCTGAAGCCCACCAGCCACCGGGTCCTCGGGCGCATTGAGCTGGCCTATACGATGCTCGAGACCAAACATCGCTTTAACTTCGGAGTGATAGGAGGAGCCGTCCGGGATGCCGACCGTTTCAGCGCCTACCGCGTAGGTGGCAGCCTGCCCTTTGTCTCGGAATATCCGCTGTATATGCCGGGCTACTTCTACAAAGAGCTTTCGGCTGAGAAGTTCGGCTTGCTCTACGGCAACTACACACTGCCATTGGACTCTGCCGAACGGTTTACATTCGTCGCGATAGGCGCCACGGGTTGGGTGGACTATCTCGACGGCCTGGAACAGCCGGGCCACTGGCATTCGGGGGTGGGCGGCATCCTCGGGTACACGACCCGAAATCGGCGCTGGCGCTTGGGCATCGGCTATAACTACGGGTTTAATGCCATTCGGGACGGTAGTCGTGGAGGGCACAACGTCGGAATGATCTTCATGTACAACTTTGGCGATCCCAAAACCGCTTCCGACCGCGTGTTCGACCAGCTATTGGATGTCCGCACTCCGAGACCCGGGCGATAGAGCCGCGCGAGAAACCCATCGCCCCGCACCTTCAGAAAAATCCTCTGCCCCACGTCACCCTTCCCCCCGGCCTTTTCGGGTTGACAGGGTGCTCTTAATTACTTAACTGAGTTTCAATGAGATATGGGGTCAAATCTGCTCTTGACTCAGGTTGCTCGGGCCATGGACTTCCAATCGGCGATTCTTGAGGAGAGGAAAAGGGAACAGGCTGTTTTATAGGGACGATGGACGGCCTCTCGGATTGTATCGTAGGTCATTCTGGAACGAGCCCCAGCTCTCAACCCCTTACAAGCAGAAGTAATGGGATCGGGGTGTCCATAACACCCGGTCCACCGCAGACACAATCGAGGTGCACCAACCATTCAGACGCGTTCGCGTGCGCAGTCCGCCCCGCGACGGCGTTTTGCTTTCATATGGAGACTGTGGATGCCTCCGTAGGGAAGGAGAGAAGGAGGAAGTGGAGTATCTCTTTGTCCGGCCGGATGAAGTGCGGGCGATTGCCCACGGTTTTTCCCTTACCTGTCCGGATGACCAAGAAAAGCTGAAACACGAATTTCCGATGTACGATGCCCTCTACGCCTGGTGTCAACAGCGGGTGAAACAGTAGCTGAGGGCTTGGGGTCAAAGGCCGGAACATCATCCCGGAGGGGGGATTTGCCCCAGAGCCGGCTGAACTTCCTGTCTTCCGCACGATCATCTGGGGAATGGCTGGCGGGTATTTCGGGTTTCTCTACTTTTTCCGGGTCCGCTTTCTTTCCCCCGAGATGATTCGTCGTCGAATGCACGGCTCGGTAGGCCAGTACATCAACACCTGGACCATGGTACTGTTCGTAATGGCCCAAGCGGTCGCCGTCTACGGACTTCTGCTCTTTCTAGTCGGGGCCCTGCTCGCCGACTTCCTTGTCCTAGGCGGGGCCTCGCTCGTAACCCTGCTGTGGCTGCGACCGCAGGAAGACAAATACTTCGCCCTAGTCCGTCACGCCGCCAATCTCTGAATTCGATACCCAAGGATGGAACGAGCTCAGAATCGAGTAGGGTCGATGGGGGGATAGGGTCTGTCCCCGATTGTTCGCCCCTGGATTAGATGGTGTAAGCGGAGGTCGGCCTGGGCGGCTGCTGGACGTTGACCTCTACCGGTTGGACGTGGCTGATCATGTAGGTTCCACGATGGGGGTCACGGTGCATGGGTTGCACGTGCCCACGCGCATCGGTTGCCCGCGCCATCACGATATGACGTCCCACGCGTGGAGGGGTACGCCACCGGTATTCCCACAAGCACCACGCATACCTGGACGACGCGCTGAGCAATTCTGCTGCCTCCCACGTGCGCCCCGCATTCGTGCTGACCTCTACCTTGGTCACCTCCGATTCTCCGGCCCACGCCGCGCCGTGCATCCGATACACCGAATTCGCCGGGACCACTTCGTGCAGAGCGGGACGCGCGATCTGGGCTTTAACCTCGAGCTCGGTCACGGGCAACAGTTGAATCGGTAGCCCCTGGCGCTGATCCCAGTAGGTATAATCCGCCGTCTGAAAGTAGCCCCGGAAAACGCCATCAGTGACTATGATGCGGGTGAGCCATTTGACCGACGCCATGGCATACCAGCCCGGCACGACGGCCCGCAGGGGGAAGCCATGGGCAACGGGGAGCTGCGTGCCGTTCATTTCGTAGGCGAGGAGTACCTCTGGCCGCAGCGCTTTTTCCAGCGGCAGGCTGCGGGCAAAATGGATCTTGCCGGGCGATTGCGAGTCTTTTTTGATCTCGCCCGCGTCCGCTCCTTCCAGGATCACCTCGACCGCGCCGGGGCGCACACCGGCACGTTCCAACACGGCCCTGAGGGGGACGCCTGTCCATTCCGCGTTACCCACGGCGCCTAACCCCCATTGCACCCCGCCGACTTTTGGCGTCAGAAAAATACGGCTGTTGCCCGCGCATTCGAGGGTTATCATCACCGAGCGGGACGGCAAGCTCAGCAAGTCGGTGTAATTGATTTCCAAAGGGCGATCGACCAAACCCTCGACCTTGAGCCGCCAGCTGCGGGGATTGAGTTTCGGTACGGGAAAATGGGAGCGGATGAAGAACTGCTCGTTCGGTGTGATGAAAGTGGAGAGCGTGGAGAAAGGAAATTCCAGATTCTCCGGGTCCTTCTCGCGAAGGATCAGCCCGGAGAAGGAGACGGGATCTGTCATCCGGCGGTGCTTATCGGCTTTGCGTCCCACGATACACTCGAGCGTTAATGCCGTCTTGTAGGGCCATTGAGTATCCCCGAGGCCGGTGGCGGTGTCAAGCCCCGGGCCCGCCGTGCGCGTTACCCTGAGCTTGTCGAGGGGGCTGCACGCTGCCCGCACGTCGGACCTCGTCCTGATTCGCGATGGGGAATTAGCCTGATTCGTCGCCGTGGACTAGCGCGGTCACGATCTGTTGCGCGGCGTAGGGCCGGGCGAGACGGCGGACGTTGGCCTGCAGTGCGGTAAAGCGGGCGGGATCATCGAGCAGGCGGTCGATCTTGTACGGGAGGACCGGCAGGTTGTTGCAGCGGATGGCGGCGCCTTCTTCGAGGAGGTGATCGGCGTTCCGCTCTTCCTGGCCCGGGATGGGATTGACGATCACCATCACGAGCCCTTTGGCCAGCGCCTCCGAGGTCGTGAGACCGCCGGGCTTGCCCACCAGCAGGTCGGCCGCGGCCATGTATTCGTCCATCGCGGTCGTATAACCTACGATGTGGAGGGTAACCTGTTGATTGGGGGCAAGCGACCGCGCCAGCCGGTCGAGCCGGCGCTTGAGCTCTGCGCCACGGCCGCAGATCACCACGACCTGGGCCCGGCGCCGAAGCTGGAGTAGCGAGCGGACCAGGCGCTCGACGGGCCCGACGCCAAAGCCGCCGGCCGACACCAGAATCGTCGTCCGGTCGGGGTCAAGACCGTATTTGAGCCGCATGGCCCCGGTCTCCTTGGCCTCGGTAAAGACGGGGTCAATGGGGATTCCGGAGACCGTGATCCGCTCGCCCGGTATCCCGAGAGACTCGAGGTGCGCGCGCGTCTCGTCGAGGGCGACGAAGTATCGGTCGACGTTTCGACAGAGCCACATCCCGTGGAGGTCGAAGTCCGTGACGATGACGGCGTGCCGGGTGCTGAGGCGTCGCTTGCCCTTGAGCCACGACACGACCTCGGCCGGCAGAAAGTGGGTGCAGATGGTCCACTCCGGTCGGTACGTCTCGAGAAGCTTTACGAAGGGCTGCATGTTGAGCTTGTCCAACGCCAGGCGCAAGCGCTCGTGCTTCCAGGGCCGGTCGAGGTAGTCGTAGATCCAGCCGAGCACCTCCGGGGCATGGTTGCACATATCGACGTAGGCCTGGGCGTAGAGACGCCGGAAGAGCTTGGTGGTGTACTGCAGTGCATCGACGTGGCGGACGTCGCGGGCGACGCCGGACTCGTGGAGGGCATGCTCGAGCGCTGCTGCTGCCCGGACGTGCCCCGCCCCGGCCGACGCCGACAGGACCAGCACCCGCTCCAGCATCACATCTTCTCCGCACTCATTGCACACACACGTGGCGAAGGTTCGCGCCTGCTTCTCATACAGGATACCCGATACCAGATGCGCGGGCAACGTTCGGGAGGGGAGGGAATGTCGTCAGAGATTTTGAGGAGGGTCGGAAGGGGGTTGTCGAAGGGCTTGACAGGGTGGGTTGACTGGAGCATACTCACCAGCCGCAACAGAGGAGAGAAAGGGATGGAAGCGGGGGTCATCATAACCCCCGGCCCCCCTCATGGGCAACCGACGGCGCGCGAATCGGTCAGACGCCCTCTCAGGCGGAGCCCGGCCTGGGCCGGCGCTTTTTTTTCAGGGGTTAGCACCCAAACAGCTCGCATCGGGCCGACGGCCCCGCAAAAGGAGGAACGATGAGCTACCTTCGTGAAGTGCCGCTAGACGAAAAGGACATTCCTCCACTGGCGTTCATCAAGAGCGACTACGGGTTCATCCCGAACTTCTTTCTCGGGCAGGCGATGCGCCCCGATTTGCTCGACGCCGAAATCCAACTTATCGGTGCCATCTTGATCAAAGAAGGCGCTCTTACGCGCCGGGAGAAGGAATACATTTTTCTCGTCTGCTCGGCGTCGAATCTCAGCACGTATTGCGTAACCGCCCATTGCGAGATCGTGCGCATGCTCGGCATCGAGGGGCCAGAGCCGGAGCAGATCGCGATCGACCACACGGCCACGGATCTTCCGGTCGTGCTCAAGGCCCTCCTCAATTTCGCGGTCAAATTGAACAGCCAGCCGACGAAGGTAAGCCGTCGCGACATCGATATCCTGCGCACGTACGGGTATAGCGACGAGCAGATCCTCGAGACCGTGGTGATGGTCGGACTGGCGAAGTTCGCCAACTTCATCGCCTTCGGGCTTGGCACGGTTCCGGACTTCCATTCGTCCAAGATTGCCCTGGGGCACACCAAGGCCGGGACTCACCAGGGTACGTGACGAATACGATTGAGCCTGTAGAATCTACTGTAAGAACTTCCTCTGCATCTGAAATTCCGGAATACTGACCACCAGGAAACATTCGCTGCACTTTTGGGCCTCACAGGCAATCGTCGAAGGCGTGATCCCCACTTTGCAATCTCCCTCCGACCGGCACGCGCATTCAAACGTTCCCGTGATTTCGGCGCTGGCTCTTTTCATGACGACGGCCTTTCATGATTCCCTCTCTCATTGGCAAAGGCTTGCCGCGGGCGAACATATTTTTGGAGGAGGTGCGCCCGCCTGACCCTTGTCATCTTATGGGGACGACAGACGGGGGTCACGTCGAAATAGCGATCATGTCTCGCAGCCTCTCCCCCGGTAAACCTTGGGAGGACCAAGCTTGCCAAAGCACACCATTTCAGTATATACCTCATTAGTTTCGAGAGTGCGGGCAATGCTCCTTCAGGAGCCGGTTTGCGCCATTCCGGTACACGCTCGGACATGATGTTCTATGATCTACGATGTGATCGTCATCGGAGTCGGGGGCATGGGCAGCGCCACCGTGTATCACCTGGCGCGCCGGGGGGCAAAGGTTCTGGGATTGGAACAGTTCGATATTCCCCACGACCGTGGCTCGTCGCACGGCGTCAACCGCATTATCCGGCTGGCGTACGCGGAGGATCCGCGGTATGTTCCGCTGCTTCGACGGGCCTATGAGCTGTGGCGGGAAATCGAATCCGCGGTCAACGAGCGTCTGTTGTTCATCACCGGGGGGATCGATGCCGGCACCCGGGACAGCGCGACGGTGGCCGGCTCGTTACGGTCGTGCACGCTGCACCACATACCCCACGAACTTCTGGATGCTCCCGCTTCGGCGCGGCGGTTTCCAGGATACCGGCTTGCAGAAGATATGGTGGCGGTGTATCAGCCGGACGGCGGGTTCGTCCTGGCAGAGCGGAGCATTGAAGCGTATGTCACGGCGGCCCGGGCGTTGGGAGCGGACGTCCAGGCCCGCGAACGTGTATTGGAATGGGAGGCCGGGGGCGCCGGGGTGCGGGTGTGGACTGGTCGAGGCAGCTACCGGGCGGGAGCCCTGGTCGTGACCGCGGGGCCGTGGACCGCAGAGATGCTTCCGAATCTGGCACCCCTCTTGACTCCAGAGCGACAGGTCTTGATGTGGTCGCAGCCACGACGCCCGGAGTACTTTGCACTCGACGTCTTTCCGGTGTTCAACATGGAAACACCGGAAGGGCGGTTCTATGGTTTTCCCGTCTACGGAGTTCCCGGGTTCAAGATCGGAAAATACCATCACCTATATCAACGGGCAGACCCGAACCGCATGGACCGGGAATGTCATCCCGAGGATGAAAAGGCCTTGCGCGACGCCGTTCGTCGTTACTTCCCGGATGCGAATGGCCCGACCATTGCGCTCAAGACATGCCTGTTCACCAATACGCCCGACGAACACTTCGTGATCGACCACCACTCGGAATTCCCGCAGGTGTGCATGGCCGCCGGCTTTTCCGGTCATGGATTCAAGTTCTGTAGCGTGATCGGAGAGATCATGGCCGAGCTGGCGCTGGAACGCGCCACGCGATGGGATATCAGCTTGTTTCACATGCATCGCCTGCTTGATTGAGATGGTGTGGCGCCGATGATCGACCGTCATCTGGTGGAATTCCGGCATACGGGAGCGAGTCCGAAGGTGGCACGCTATCAGAGTGCGGACGGCACAGGAATGCTGCTGGTCGGTGATAGCCGGACCTTGCCGGCGATTCCGAGCCGTTCCGTCGGGGTCATCCTGACCTCTCCCCCGTATTGGGTTCGCGGGCGGGGGCGCCGGTCCGTTTCGCGCTACGCCGAACGGCTCGCCGTCGAGTACGGTCGTGAGTGGCACCGGGTGCTGTCCCCTCATGGAGACCTCTGGATCGTCATCGGAGACCGCCACGACGGGCGCGAGTGGGTCGGGATGGATGGGGTCGTGGCCGACTGGTTCCGGCGCACCGGCTGGTCGCTACAGGCCAAGGGGCTCTGGGCCGAGCACCCCTCGAGGGCGCGGTGGGATGAGCGCGTCAATTACCTGCTGCGGTTCAAGAAGGCGGGCCGACGAAGTCTTCCGCCGAGGAGCACGCTCTGCTG
>Ga0302046_10003391_pt1 | contig 14411 bp, 11 predicted proteins | sample RVTome_11_FD_200261 | JGI IMG/M metagenome (GOLD analysis project Ga0302046, IMG submission 200261) | Soil microbial communities from uranium-contaminated site in the Upper Colorado River Basin, Wyoming, United States - RVT147D111 (version 2) ...
TCACCGAGCGGTTCACCGCCGTGCCAGTCACCGTCCTCTGCAGCGATCATCCAGTTGCTGGTGCTCCCAACGCGTTCGCGCGGAGCAGGGAAGTCCACGGTAATGGCTGCCTGGGGATTTACGACGACCTTTTCCCACGTGTCTCCATCGTTGAAAGCAATCACCGCGCCCGTGCCCTGCACGACGCCTGATGTCTGTCCCGTGAACACGCTCGTGATCCCGTTCGCTCTGGCCACGTTGAGGCTTGGGTAGTGCGGCATCACACCGACAATGGCACGAATGTGCGGATTGTATTCTCCCACTTCACTCTGATCCGTTGCCTGTCCGACGGCGCCGAATTCCAGAAGGCCAACGGTGGTCAGCGGATCGATCATGCCTGGATAGACGTGCTTGCCCGCGGCGTCGATCCGCATTGCGCCGGACGGGACCGTCACGTTTCCGGACATGCCAACGTCCAGGATGCGTCCTCCCTGCAGTACCACGACCCCGTTGGGGATTGGTGGGCCGGATACCGGATGTACCGTTCCACCAACGAGCGCGGTCACCTGTTCCTGAGTTGACTGTTCGTCGCCGTTCCCGTCGGAGGCGGCATTGTCATTCTCGGGCGCTCGTGTGCCCGGCTGTGTCGATGAGATCGGCGTGGTTGGTGTCACGGTGCGAGGGTCAGGGAAGGGGTTGAAGGGCTGGTCCCTTGTGCCCGCCTCATCTGATGCATCGTAGTATATGATTCCGTCGACGATGGTCTTTTCGACCCTGGCATAACTGTTGAAGGGCGACTCGGTCAACAGGACGACATCGCCCTCCTTCCCTGCTTCCAGGGATCCTATCTTGTCATCGATGTACATCATTCTCGCCGGGTTGAGCGTCAACATCCGGAGCGCTTCGAGTTGAGACGCACCTCCATACTTGACCGGCTTCGGAATCTCCAAATGCATAAAACTCTGCAACCATGGAATGTCCGAATTGATTCCTGTAAGCACGCCATGTTGTGACATGATGGTTGCGTTGTGCGGGATGGCATCGAATGCTTCACGTTTGTACTGCCACCAGTCGGTGAACGTGGAGCCGGCTGCCCCGTGTTCGGCCATTTCCGTCGCGACCCGGTACCCCTCCAACACATGCGTGAACACGTCGATCCGGAAACCGAACCGTTCAGCGACGCGCATTAACATGAGAATCTCATCGCTGCGATACGAGTGCGCGTGAATGCGAATGCGACCTTCCATGATGTCGACGAGGGCCTCCAATCGCAGATCGTGACGAGGCGGAACCACAAAATCTCCCGGCTCCTCGCGATACCTGTCCCACTCGGCCTTGTATGCCCGAGCGGCCGTGAACGCCTCGACATAGATGGCTTCCACGCCGGGTCGCGAGTATGGGAACCTGCTGCCGGCGCTTCGTGACTGGCTCTTACGTGTCACATTTTCGCCCAGCGCGAATTTGACGAATCGCGGCGCTCCGGGAACAAGGAGCTGATCGCCGGATTCCACCCCCCACCGGGTTTTGATGACCGCACTCTGACCGCCAATCGGATTGCTGCTGCCATGCATGAGTCTGGCCGTAGTGACCCCGCCCGAGAGCGCCTGGTAAATCCCGTAGCTCTCGGGATTGAGGGCATCCAGTACCCGTACCTCCGGAACGACGGGTGCCGTGCCTTCGTTGGTCGCCGAGATTGCAATATGGGAATGCTCATCCACGATGCCCGGAATGGCATGCAGGCCGGCTCCATCCACGATGGGTATGCCGTCCGGTGCGTCGATGGCCACTCCTATCGCTTGAATGACTCCGTCACGAATGAGAATCGATCCACCCGGAATGGGATCTCCTGCCGCGGTCCATACGGTATCGAGCCCGGTGATCAACAAACTTCCGGTAGGATACGTGCCCGCGCCCTGCGGCAACTGCACGTCGAATGCCGGCCGCTCCTGTGCCGAGAGTGGCAAGCACACGACGGCGAGTGCCACCACCGAGGAGTTGAACACTTTCGTGGTTTTCAAAGTGCGACCTCTCACATCGTTTCCTGTGTATGCCCGGTTCATCCCGCACCTCCCGGATCCCTCTCTCCCGTCATCGTGAACGCACCGAACTGACTTTCGCCATTTCCGGAGATACGATCCCCTTCAACGGAGCCCCGTCCGGAGAGTTCAATCGACTGTCCGCCAAACGATATTGTGATCGTAAAGTTCATGCTCGCTCCCGACACTCGGCCGCGCATCGGGGCCGTGCCGAACTGGGCGTTGGCTACGGAACCACGAAACGTACCGTCGGGATCCATCGTCAGGGTGGATTCCAACTCGAACTCCATTTCGCCGGACGTCATGGTGAAGGTCCAGTCGCCGGTTACATTGACGGTCGGCGCGTCGCCGCCGCTGCCGCCGTTCCCTTCTTCGTATCCGCCCTCGACGAACGTGTGCGCAATCTCCACGTCGTCTTCAAAGAGCGGACCGGTCGCGGCAATGAATGTCGCGGGTGATCCCGGTTCCAGTCGCGCAACGGGACCGATACCAAGCAGATCCGACGGGACCGCTGTAATGGCCCGCAGGGCGACATCAGGGGATAACCCGTATTCGATCGAGAGCCGTGTGGCCTCGAGTATGTCCCCGTCTCCGTTGCCCGAGGCAATGGCGAACCGGACCCCCGCGGCCGCCAGTCGGCCTGCATTGGATCTGATGTCCTCGATGCGTTTCTTCTCACGTGCGGCGCCAGGCTCCAACGGCTTGGCTTGCACGACCGAGTCAGATTCCGGCTCGTCCGGTTCCCACTCATCCGGCTCGGGGAAGTCACCATCGACAATTACCGGAATGTCTCGACGGGCGAGTTCGTCGGCTACACGCCACGCCTCGTGGCCTCCGACAACGACGGGCGAGAAACCGTACTCGTCAGCCAGGTCCAGGACGCGACGGATGTCTTCCGCCCCGTTGGCGGCAAAGAAAACCAGAATCTCTCCGGCCATTGCTCGCTGAAGGACGGCATAGTCCGGATCGAAGCCGGGCAGGCCGATTGTGCCTGGATGGTCCGCATGTACCTGCCTGACGAGGGCGTCCCGTTTGGCGTCTTCGAACGACTGGCGCAGGTACGCGATGACGCCGAACAGCGTTGCGGGATACACACCCTGTCCACCCTCGAAGGCCATTGCCAACCCTATGTTGTCGTTGACCACGAGCTGCCAGGCCCTGGTGACGCCTCTGCGGTGCAGGATAGCCGCGCCGAGCCCGGCGGCCATGCCACCCCGGGGAAGGATACCGGACGCAACGATGCCCTTAGCCCGTTGCTCGTTCGCAGCGGCCCCTTCCTCGTCGAGATAGTCCGCGACTCGGCGGTGTGCCAGAAACCCCTGAACGTCTCTGGGGGCATGCCACGACCGCACACTGTCGCTGCGTTCGATTTCCGGAAAGGCGACATCCGCTGCCCCGTGCGCGTCGACGATTCCCGGATAGATCCAGAGGGAGTCACCTTCCAGGAGCAAAGCATCTCCGGGAATCTCGATCGTGCCTCCCATGGATTCGATCAACCCACGACGCACGACGATGTCGGTACCAGTTTCGACCCGGCCATCCGGGTGCACAACCGTCACATTCTGAAGGACGTACGCAGGGGGAGGGGGGAGTTCACGGAACTGCGCAATCCCGGCTGTAGGCAATGCGCAGAGACCTCCGAGGAGGCAGATGGTGGCGAACCTCATGATTGGTTTTCCATTGGATCGGGTCTCACGTGCCGAACGATGTGCGTTGTACCGAAGTCAAGTGACTCGGCTCGGCTGCACGTGTCAAGCGGAGGGATGCGGGCGACCACAGGTCTTTCAGGATCTCCAACCCCGGGGTCGATAACAGAACAAACGATGGGAAACGTCATGAAACCGCCGCATCGCGTCCTGTTCGTCGAGGACTATCCGCCATTCAAACGCTCCTTCTCGCGGCTGCTCGCGCGGGGGTTTGGACTCGACGTCACGGTGGCCGACAGCGGTGAAGAGGCCATCGGTGAGTTCGGCGCGATCAATCCTGAACTCGTCATCATGGATCTCGGCCTCCCCGGTGTGGGTGGGCACGAAACCCTTCAAGTGATCCGCGCCCTCCCGGGCGGCGACTCGGTTCCGGTGATAGTGCTCACCGGCTCGAACGACCCCGAATTGAAGCGCGCTGCGGCTCAACTCGATGTTGAAGGATACGTCCTGAAGGAGAACGCCACGGATGAGTTCGCCGGTCTCATTCTGTCCGTGTTCCCTGATCTGGGTGAGCCGATCCGTGAACGCTTTCGGTCTCTGGTGGGGTCAGCCGACTTCAACGATGCACTCGGCATCCTCGAAGAGAATGCATTCGTAGTCGGTCGCATTCCGCTATCGAAACGGGCCAACCGCGTCCTCCTCCCTCCAGAGGCTCCTCCACGACGTCCGGCCATTCGACCGTGGCCACGTCGATTGGTACAGCGATTCCTCGGCGTCTTCCGTCGCAATTGAGGTTCAATCCCCGTCGTGGCCATCGGCTATGTGTGGCTATCGACTACTTAAGGAATACGCTCGTCGGAATGTCGTGCCGGCCGACTTGCCCAAATCGCGTATTTTCTCGTCGAAACCTTTCCGAGGGATGAATGCGTAGGTATCCCGTCCCTCGCCGTCCCCCTCGAAACCCCATATCTTCACGCCCAATGCTGCTGAAAAACACCCGGATCTTCACCATCCTCGCCGGCCGTCTCACGCTTGCCGGGGTTCTCGTAGTGCTGTCCGGCTGCGCCGCAGCCCAGGACGCCCAGAGGTTGCGCGCGACGTGTGAAGATGGTGACGCGGCGGCTTGCAACGAGCTCGCGCTCAAGGAGTTCCGGGGCGAGCGGGTGCTTCGGGACCGTGCTCACGCGGCGGTGCTGTTTCAGCAAGCATGCGACGGCGGTGTTGCCGAGGGTTGTCGCCGCCTGGGGCGCATGTATCAGCTTGACCAGGGTGTGGGAGAGGACCTCGCGCGAGCAGCCAGTCTCTACACGCAAGCGTGCGCGGGCGGCGATGCAGAGGGGTGCACGAACCTCGGCCTCATGTACCTGGAGGGCCAGGGAGTCACCCGCGACATGGTTCGCGCCGCCACGCTGTTTGAGCAGGCTTGCGATAGTGACGCGATGCCCGGGTGTACGAACCTTGGAACGTTGTACCAGGGAGGTGATGGTGTCACTCGCGACATCGCTCATGCTGCTACCCTGTTTCAGCGAGCCTGTGATGGTGAGTATGCCGCGGGTTGTTCCAAGCTCGGTGTTCTCTATGCAACCGGCGCGGGGGTCAATCGAGACGCCACGCACGCCATTAGTCTCTATCAGCAGGCCTGCGATGCGGACGACATGGAGGGCTGCTTCAACCTTGCCGATCTATACGCCGCCGGAGTGGGCGTCGCTCAGACCTTTGACGAAGCTACCGACCTGTACCAGCGGGCCTGCAACGGGCGACACGCGCACGCCTGTTTCAAGCTGGGCGATCTCTACGCCACCGGCACGGGCGTTTCCCGTGATCTTGCTCGTGCTGGCAGGCTCTTCCGACGGGCCTGCAACCTCGGCTATCAAGAAGCCTGCAGGAGAAACTGATCCGTGAGTTCGTTAGAAGCGCTACTGACGGCTGAAAACCTCACGAAGCGATACAAGGACGTCGTTGCACTAAATGAGGTGACCTTCGGCATCTCGGACGGGATCACGGGTATTCTCGGGGAGAACGGTGCCGGCAAGAGCACGGCCATCAAGATCCTGCTTGGCCTGATTCATCCCACCTCGGGTTCGGCGACCATTCTTGGTCAGAATACTTCCGAGAGCGTCATGGTGCGCTCGCAACTGGGGTACATGCCGGAACACGACTGCCTGCCGGGTAGTGTGACGGCCGCGGAGTTCCTCACGCACATGGCTGAGGTGAGCGGCCTTCCGCCATCGCGAGCGCGCACCCGTGCCGCGGACACATTGAGACACGCGGGCCTGTTTGAGGAACGCTACCGTGCCATGCGCGGTTATTCGACCGGCATGAAGCAGCGTGTGAAACTCGCGCAGGCCCTTGTTCACGATCCTACGATCGTGTTCCTCGACGAACCAACCGCGGGTCTCGATCCGGCGGGGCGGGAGGAGATGCTCGACCTCGTCCGCAAGACGCACCGCGAATTCGGAATCAGCGTCCTCCTGTCTTCTCACCTGATGGCCGATGTCGAACGGACATGTGACCGGATCATTGTCCTGCAGGGCGGGAGACTGGTGCAGTCCGGGGAGGTCACGCACTTCACCACGGAGACGGAGACTGTATTCATCGAAGTCGATACAAACCGGGATGCTCTGGTCGTTGCCCTGGAGAAGCGGGGAGTCGTGGTTGCGACCGATGGCGCCGGGCTGGCCGTGGAAGGCCCGGACGAGTCCGTCTACGACCTTGTGCGGGACGCCCTCGTGGAAGCTGAAGCACCATTGCGAAGGATGGCACCCCGCCGCCGAGCGTTGACGGAATTGTTTCAACGTGCCGGGGACGACTTCAAAGGTGGCGTGGTCACATGACGATGCAGGAGAAGGCCGCGCAACCCGAGGTGTCAGCCGCGCACGCCGGCACCGTATTTGACATCGGGTACCAGCGCTACACCGGTTCTCGGGAGGGGCGGAATCGTGCCCGGCTCGCCGTTTACAAGGATGGAATACGGACTGCCCTGGGGTTTGGCCGCGGATCCCGCGCAAAGGTTCTTCCTTGGGTCTTCATCGGTGTGCTGGTTGCGATCGCCCTGGTGATGGCGCTCGTTGCCGGGGCAGCACAGAGGTTTGTCGGAGCGGACGCCGCGGAGCAACTGAACCTGCCATCGCATTCCGACTATTACGGCATCGCGTCAATCATCTTCTTTGTCTTCGCGGCTGTCGGTGCGCCGGAACTGCTCTGTCCGGACCGCCGTGACGGTGTGATCAATCTGTATCTCGTGCGACCTCTCACGTCGTCTGACTACGTCATTTCACGCTGGGGCGCCTTCTTCACCGTGACATTGATGGTCGCACTGCTCCCGCAGTTCGTGTTGTTGATCGGGTTGATAATGGGGGGGCCTGATCCTGTCCAATACGCGATCGATAACTGGCGGGATGTTCCTCGCATTCTGGGCGCCGGAGCGGCAATCGCAGCCTATACCACTACCCTTGCCCTGCTCGCGGCCGCGTTCACTACCCGGCGCGCGTACGCATCGGTGTTCCTCGTGGGACTGTTCGTCATAACGACACCCTTTACGACCGGCATGGCTGCCGAGATTGGCGGCACGGTTGGTCAATGGATCTCCATGTTTAACCTGAGCAACATCCCGGTGCACGTAAATGACCTGATCTTTGGTGAGGTCAGTGACGTCACGAGCGTGGCACCGGCCCGAGAGCTGTCCGCATCGATTCTGGTCGGCTGGTACTTTCTGTGGACGGTCGTTCCGGCCGGCATTCTCTGGATCCGTTACTGGCGGTTGGCCCCGTGACGACACGTTCCCTGGCCCCCGTCATCGAGGTCGACCGCGTTTCTCGCTGGTTCGGAAACGTTGTGGCCGTCAGCGATGTCACGTTCAATATCAACCCGGGCATAACCGGATTGCTGGGCCCAAACGGTGCAGGCAAGACCACCTTGCTCCGGATGATCACCGGCCTGGCGGGCGTTTCCGACGGTTCGATTACGGTGTTTGGCGAGCCGATTCGCGACAACCCCCCACTGTACGCGCGCATCGGTGTGATGTCGGAGCACGAAACCGTCTACGGCTTCATGAAGGGCCGGGACTTTGTGAGGATGATGGGTCGTCTGCGAGGGGTGACCGACCTCGACGCCGCGGTCGACCGGGCCATTGGCCTCGTCGATCTTGCCGAAGCGGCCCACCGTCCCTTGGGGACGTATTCCAGGGGGATGCGCCAGCGTATGAGACTGGCGGGCACACTGGTTCATGACCCGGAGATCCTGATTCTGGACGAACCGTTGAATGGTGCCGATCCGAGGCAGCGGGTCCACTTTCAGCAGATCCTGCGGCAGTTGGCTGCGGATGGCCGAACCATCGTGCTCTCGTCACACATTCTGGAAGAAGTCGAGCAACTCGCGGACACGGTGCTCCTCATCGTCAATGGCAAGCTCGCTGCGGCGGGAGGTTTCCGCGCCATTCGTGCCGCCCTGGATGAGAGGCCCTACCACGTCCTTGTTGTGTCCGACGCGCCCCGAGAACTGGCTGCTGCGGTGGTACAACTCGAATCAGTAGATGCTGTAAACGTCGACCCCGACGGGACGCTCGTTGTGTTGAGCCGGAAAGTCCGGGACCTGCAGATCGAATTGCCGCGCCTCGCGCAATCGGCGTCAATCAGCCTGCGCCGTGTGGAACCAATGGACGATTCGCTGGAGAGTGTCTTCGGTTACCTGGTGGAGCGTTAACCGTGTACGCCATTTACGTGCTTACTCTACGCCAATTCTCCAGTCGATGGCGTCTCTTGATCATGACGGTGCTGGCATCACTTCCGGTGGTCGTTGCCGCCCTGACGTTACGGTCCACGAGTACGCCGTCCGTGGAGGAGTTCGAAACTGCCATTTTCAGTGCGATGCTTGCCGGTTCGATTTCGCCCCTGGTGGTCCTTGCGATTGCCGCGGCGGTGTTCGCCAATGAGATCGAAGATCGGACGCTCGCGAATCTGACGCTCTCTCCAATTCCGCGCTGGCAGATCGTCGTGCCCAAACTGTTCGCCTCGATCAGCGTTGCCGGGCCGTTTATCGCGCTCAGTGCATGCCTTACGAGTTACATCGCGTTCAGCGGCGATTGGACGGCCACGTTCGCGGTCACGGCGTCCGCGTTCGTCGGCGTTATGCTCTACTCCGCGGCCTTTGTATGGCTCGGCCTTGTTGCGACCCAGGCAATCGGATTCGGGCTGCTGTACATTGTCCTGTGGGAAGGTTTTTTTTCAGGATTCGTGTCGGGCGTACGGTTTCTGAGTATCCGTCACTACTCCATCGCGTGGATGCACGGGCTGGACGAACGACGGTTTGCCGTTGCGGAAAACCTGAGCTTTGAAGCGGCAATCGCTACGTCGGCCGTGGTATTCGGCGGATTCCTGTTCCTGTCCGTCCGAAGACTGCGTCGCATGGACGTCCCGTAGGCGAGCAAGAGTCTACTCGCGTTTGGCGCTCCTCCGGGACTCTGCGCCCGTTGTATTTGCCATCGCAGGCCAATCAGCGTACCATCATCCCGGCAGGAAAGCCCCCGGGGATGCTCTGTGCAGAGGTCCCCGAATTCCTTCGACCTCCCCATGGAGGATCAAATGCGTGTCGTTTCAAGCCTGTTGATGGTCGCCTTCCTGGTCGCCTGTGAACCCGCTCAGGAGGAAGCGCAGCCCGCCGGCCCAACGCTTGCTGATTTTGCCGGAACCTGGCAAAATAGTTCCACTCTTACCGGTGTCGAGGATCCGGTACCGTCCACGCTGAGCGGATCGGACGATGGATCCAGTTGGACCATGACGCTCGAGGGTCGGGATCCCATCGCCTTGCAGGTATCAATCCACGGCGATAGCCTGATCGGGCAGAGTGAAGAGTATGAGAGCGTGCTGCGGGAGGGGGTTATGGTGTCCGTTCGGACGGCGTCCGTACTGCAGGATGGGATGTTAATGGGGAACCTGGTGGCTTCCTACCGCACGGCTGAGGGAGTGGAGCAGGTAACCGGAACGATGCACGGTATGCGCGTACCGTAGTTGGAACATCCCGCGGTGAGCGTCCCTGCAGGAGGGACGCTCCCCAACGAATGTCAATCTGCTTGTCTGTCCTGACGGGGATGGTCACCCGGCTCGGGTTCGCTGCGCGGGCGATGGACTGCAATCCCCCGAGGTCGATGCAGTGGCTTGCGGGAAAACGGCAAACACGGTCGCTGATCGGATTCACCCCACGTAAACGAGACATTCGTCCCCCGCCATCCCTTCACGGCCGGCATCCGGTTCACACACCCTGGACCCGAGGGGATGGACCCTCCCGTCGTGATCAACCGTGGCACATCTTAGAGGCATGTGTTCGTCCCGAGCTGTATGAGCCGTTACCAATGACGATCGAGGTGATCATGCGACGAATCCTGCTCTACTGCTGCCCGGCAATATTCTGCTCGGTTTCCGCGTTCGCCCAATCGGGCGCCGTGTATCCATCCCAGGGAGGGCCGCTCGTCAGGGCGGAATTGAGCGACAATCCCGTCTCGCTGACCGCTGTCCAGCTCCAGGGACGGGCGTTGACCCTGGAGGACTATTACAGGGTAAGGAGTGTGGGATCCCCAAGCATCTCCCCCGCCGGAGATTGGATTGCCTACACGGTCTCGAGACGAGTAGAGGAGTCGAACGAGACCGAGACCTCGAGCTGGATGGTGTCCTCGGGCGGAGCATCGGCACCGGTGCGGATTCAGCGTAACGGTCTGGACGTATCTGATCCGGAATGGACGGCGGAAGGTCTCCTGCAGTTTAGCCATCACGACTCCACCTGGTCGGTGGACCCCGCAAACCCCGATGGTCCCGTGATGCATGTTCAGGGCGTCGGACCTGACGGGCTCCCAAGTCCCGATGGTCGCTGGCTGGCACGTACTCAACCCATGCCGAAGCCCTCCGCGTCCGAGGCCCGGATGACGGCGTTCGAGCGTCGCCACGAGGAGCGGTTCGAAGGCGACGCGTTCGACTGGTATCCGTTTCGTAGGGATGGTCAGGACTTTCCCCTGCCGGATCCACGTGAACGCCCTTTGACGGAGATATTCCTCGTGCCTGCTGGTTCCGGAGTGGCCAGACAGCTGACGCGATTGGGGTTGCGACCTGGAGGTCTCGAATGGAGGCCGGACGGCGGTGCCATCCTCTTCACCGCCGATGAATCGACTCTCGACGAGTTGGCTTATGGCAGAGAGGACCTCTTCCTCGTGACATTAGACGGAAGCGTCACACGACTCACGGACGACGGTTATACATATTCAGGAGCCGGCTTCTCACCGGACGGGCGCTGGATTTCGTATGTTCGCTCCTTCGGGACCGACATGATTATCGATCGGAAAATACGACACGGCGGGCCCCGTGATCTCTACATTCGGCCGGCGAACGGCGGAGAGCCGGTCAACCTCACCGAAGGTTGGGACCTCGATGCGGGAACCCCGACGTGGTCGCCCGACAGTCGATACATCTATTTCGTCGCTGGGATTGGCGGTGCAAGGCATCTCTTCCGCGTCGCTCCGGGCGGCGGTGGAGTAGAACAGGTCACGAGCGGTGAGCGCCGGATCGATGGCCTTGATATTGACCGGTCGTTTCGGCGGATGACCTACACGGTTGGTGAGTTTGAACGTCCCGCCGACGTCTATGTGGCAGAAATCGATGGGACCAACGAGCGAAGGTTGACGGATATCCACCGGGACTTCCTGTCCGAGGTCGAACTGGCCACACACGACGCGGCGCGGATCCTGTACGAGAGTTACGACGGCACGCCGGTGGAAGGATTCCTCCTCTTTCCCCATGCATACGACTCCCTGGCCGGGTCGTACCCGTTAATCGTTATGAACCATGGCGGTCCACACTCAGCCTCGGGCTACGGATTCAACTTCAAGAACATGCTCTTTGCTGCCAACGGATACTTCGTGTTCCTGCCTAACTTCCGCAGCTCCACGGGTTACGGGGATGATTTCAAGTGGGGCACGTGGGGAGCCTGGGGCACAAACGACGGTGAGGACGTACTGGCCGGTGTCGATCATCTGATCGAGCGGTATCCCATTGACCGGAGCCGTGTGGGTTCGACGGGCCACTCGTACGGTGGGATTCTCACCAATTGGCTCATCACGCGGTATCCGGACAGATTCAAAGCGGCCGTGTCCGGTGCCGGCGCCTCCAACTGGACGAGCAACTATGCCCTCTCGGATGTCGCCCGCACCAAGGAGCTGGAGTTCCACGGCCCACCCTGGGACCCGGAGGCACGGGAGATCATGATCAGGCAGTCGGCATACTTGAACTCGGGCGGAGTACAGGCGGCCACGCTGTTCGTGCACGGGGAGAACGACTACCGTGTTCCATTAGAGGGCGCCATCCAACTCTACACATCGCTCCAGAAGCAACGCGTTCCGACCAAACTGATCATCTATGATGGTATGGCGCACGGTATACGGGGGCACTGGAACAACGTGCACCGGATGATGCACGAACTGCGGTGGTGGGAGACCTATCTCAAGCCTACGCAGGCGGTGACGAGCGACAGTCACTAGCGCGGGCGCGATCCGGGGTCGTTTCATCCGGAATATGGTGTGTCGGCTGACATGAAGGTGTTTGCGATGCTGGCACGCATCGTGTATGGTGCCACCAAGGCTGCGGCCTCTCGCCGGAAGTAAGGGTGAATTGTTGCCTGGGATCTTCTGGTTTCGTCAGCGGACGCGCCGGCCCACGATGGTAGGCGGGAGTTTGAGCACTATCGCGCGCTGCCCCCAGGACTCCGGGGCGATTATCCACACACTGATTTGCCACGTATGACCCTCAATCCCACAGGTAGAAAAGCCCCAACGGCAGAAGTGCTCCGAACGGTGCGGGAAATACGAGACGTACAGGATGAGTGGGAGGAGTTCCTGCGTGATTGGGGAGGAGATCACGACGTTCGGCAACAGCCGTTCTTTATCATCAACGAGCTGGAATTCGCGATTGATCCCATGGAGCCATTTGTCGTGATCCTGCGTGATGAAGGAATTCGCTGTGTTGCTCCGTTCTTCGTCGTGGATCGGAAGATCACGGCGCATTTTGGACCACTCGAGATTCCAGCTCCCACCACAAGGGTCCTGCGGCCGTTTGGCGATCGAATCGTCCACGGTGCAACTAGCAGCGAAAGCGAGAACGTTCAGTTGGTTCTCCGCGCGGTCGCGCCGCACATGGACGAGTTTGATGCGATCTGGTTGCCCGAAATCAGGTTGCCGGGAGATTTCTGGGATTTCTTTGGGGGAGGGGCGGTCACGCGGGAAGGATTTCGCCTGACCGTTATCCATCCGCAGACAGAAACCGTTCAACAAATCAAACTGCCCAACACCTTTGAGGAATACATGGTCTCGCTCAAGGGCGATACGCGCCGAAAACGCAAAAAGCGATTGGAAAAACTCGAGGGAGCCTGCGGGGGGAAACTGAGCCTGTCAGTGTGCACCGCAGCCCATGAGATCCGCGACTTTTTGAGCATAGCTGATACCATCCGCAACAACAGCTGGAAGGTTGAGGTGTTCTCCCCCAACCGGTGGAGCAACGAAAAACGGATCCGATTCCATGAAGAAATCGCGGAGCGCGGGTGGGTCAGAGGCTATGTGTTACGCTGCGACGATAAACCGATCGCATATCAACTCGGCTATAGGTACCGTGACCTGTATGTTGCCGAAGACGTAGCCTACCTCAATGAGGTGCGAAGCCTGTCTCCAGGTGCTGGATTGATGTTGCTGATGCTTGACGACCTGTGCCAGAACGGGGCATCGCTGGTTCTCCTGCAGCCCACGGACAACGAGTTGAAGCGGAGCTTTGGCAACGACACGTATGTCATAGGTCGAGCGGTCGTGGTCGCAAACAAATCACGAGCGAACCGGCTCCTCTTTGGCTCACAGCGATTCATAGCGGTTCAACACGAGCGCGCTAGTCGAATCGTGCGGCGTATCAGGATGTCTCGCCGCAACCGTAAGACCGCCGAACGGGGTTAGCCTCGAAGAAGAGCAACCCACAAATCCTGACTGCTCGAGACGGCGGCCGCGTAGCGTTCGAGAGGCGGTAGGGGTTGACCGAGACCGATCGGTCAAATGAAGATTCACGAGTGATCGACCCAACCCCATCCTCCGCGGCGCCGACAAGCGGCCGCGATGTTGAGCATGATGGACCCATCCTCCTGTACGATGGGGTGTGTTCTTTCTGCAATGGTACGGTCCGGTTCATCCTGCGGCATGACCGGAAGGGAACGATGCGCTTTGCGCCGCTCCAGGGTCCAACGGGCGAACTGATCTCCGTGCGCTATCCCGCCGTCCGCAAAGTCGATTCACTCATCCTTGTGAGGGCCCCGGATACGGCACACGAGTCCGTGGCCATCCGCTCGAACGCGGTCCTCGAGATTGCAGAATATCTCGGTGGGGTCTGGCGCCTGGCCCTGCTGGGTCGAGTAATCCCGCCGCCGGTGCGCGATTGGGGATATGGACTGTTCGCACGCTTTCGCTACAAACTCTTTGGTCGTTATGCAACATGCCCCGTGCCGACTCCTGAAGAGCGAGCGCGCTTTCTGCCGTGACACGATGACGCCTTGGAGTGACTCGTCGATCCGCCGACGATCCGGGGCCGGTTCCCGAGCCATCGGGAACTTGACATCTCTTGTCTACCTTGCAAACAGCATTTTCCTGCACGCTGTTAGGGTATTTCCCTAGTGTCCTGTAACAGTGATTAGCGACATAAGTTATGAGACGTCGTGCACCGTCCTCGTGCGGTGCGCAAAG